>OGYD01001922.1_pt1 | contig 14702 bp, 4 predicted proteins | sample 1576441 | NCBI WGS metagenome assembly OGYD01 (sample SAMEA3541537, study PRJEB24748) | human gut metagenome | biome: human gut; feature: human-associated habitat; material: faeces | place: China | collected 2012 | reverse complement strand
GTGCAGATGAGCTTCATGACGTTTCCTCCCTCTTGTCAGAGCCTTACAGGCTCTGTTCCAGCCGCTCACGGACGGCTGCGATAAAGTCCTCGCTGGTCACGGCCTTCGCCTGGAAGCCCTCGTCCACAAGGCCGACCAGATCCTTGGTCATGATGCCATCCTCCATGGTCTTAAGGACTGCCTTTTCCAGCTTTCCGGCAAATTCGCTCAGCGCGGGGATGTTGTCCAGCTCGCCACGCTTGCGCAGCGCGCCCGTCCACGCGAAGATCGTCGCGGTCGGGTTGGTGCTGGTCTTTTCGCCCTTGAGATGGCGGTAATAGTGCTTGGTGACGGTGCCGTGCGCGGCCTCGTACTCGGTCGTGCCGTCGGGAGAGACCAGAACGGAGGTCATCATGGCAAGGCTGCCGAAGGCGGTGGAGACCATGTCGCTCATCACATCGCCGTCGTAGTTCTTGCAGGCCCAAATGAACCCGCCCTCCGAGCGGATGACCCGGGCTACGGCGTCGTCGATAAGGGTGTAAAAATAGGTGATGCCCAGCTTTTCAAACTCCGCCTTGTAGTTTTCAAATTCCTCCTCGAACACCCGCTTGAACTCGCCGTCATAGACCTTGGCGATGGTGTCCTTGGTGGAAAACCACAGGTCCTGCCGGGTGTCGATGGCATACTGGAAGCAGGAGCGGGCAAAGGAACGGATGCTCGACTCCTTGTTGTGCTGGCCCTGCCAGACGGCGGGGCCGTCTACCTTTTGGACGGAAACGGTCTGCTCCGCGCCGCTCCGGCCCCGGAAGGTAAGGACGCACTCGCCGGGCTCGGTGGTGTATAGATCCACGCTCTTATACACATCTCCGTAGGCGTGCCGGGCGATGGTGATGGGCTTTTTCCAGTTCTTCACCACAGGGTGAATGGAGTCGATGAGGATGGGGGCGCGAAACACCGTGCCGTCCAGAATGGAGCGGATGGTGCCGTTGGGGCTCTTCCACATCTGGGTCAGCTGCGGATACTCCTCCATGCGCTGCTTGTTGGGAGTGATGGTAGCGCATTTTACGGCTACACCCAGGCGCCGGGTGGCATTGGCGGCCTCCACCGTCACCCGGTCCTCCGTCTCGTTCCGGTGCAGCAGCCCCAGGTCATAGTATTCCGTTTTCAGATCCACAAAGGGCAAAATCAGCTGCTCCTTTATCATGGCCCAGAGGATGCGGGTCATCTCGTCGCCGTCTATCTCCACCAGGGGGGTGGTCATTTTGATTTTCTCCATGGTCTCACTCCTTATTCCGGGCGGCGTAGTAGTTCATGAGGCAGCCGTCCAAAATGATCTCTTTTTCATCCGCCGTCAGACCCTTGATGTGCAGCAGCAGGTCATGTACGCTGCCGTCCCGGCAGATGACCTTGGCGGGGATGTCCTCCCGGCCCTGCTCCACCGCCTGACGGATGTGGGGCACGAACACGCAGTCGCCGCTCTCATAGTCAAAGGGCGTGCCCTCGTCCAGGGTGAAGGGTAGGATGCCCCAGTTGATGCAGTTGCTGCGGTAGCGCTTGGTGGCGAACTGATAGCAGATATTGGCAAAGCCCCCCAGCACCTTCTGGCAGGAGGCGGCCTGCTCCCGGGCAGAGCCGTCGCCGGGCTTATTGGCAAAGACGCAGGAGCCGAACTGGGTGCTTTCCGCCAGCCGGTGGGCATCGCCCACCTGAGAAAGCACTCGGCGCAGATGCTCGCCCAAGACCCCCTCTCGCCGGGCCATTTCCTGCTCTGCCACGGCCTTGCAGCGGCCCACATACTCCGGCACCCGGCGGCTGAGGGTGAACTCGGCCAGGCGCAGGGGATTGCTGCGGTAGGAGGAGGTCTCTCCGGAGGGGATCAGCTCGTCGGTGGTGGTCACCGGGTCGTGAATCACCGCCGCCAGCTCCACCAGCAGGTTCTCGCTCAGCTGGTACATCTTGGGCCAGTCGGTGATATTGGGGCCCATCTGCAGCTCCACAGAGGGGTCTGCCTTGCCGAAGCCGTAGTATACGCGGTTTTTATACACGGTATCATCAAAATGATATTCGTGGTGTACGGGGGTGTAGTCCAGGTCTGTGGCCGGGGTGATGCGTCCGCCGTTTGCCGCGGTGGCGGCAATAGACCGGGCATCCATCAGGCACACGCCCGCAAACTGCCCCTCACCGGGCTTGCTGCCCTCCCGGTTGGGGAAGTTTCGGGTGGTGTGGCGCAGAGACAGGCCGTTGTTGGCGGGTACATCTCCCGCGCCGAAGCAGGGGCCGCAGAAGCTGGGCTTGATAATGGCCCCGGACTCCAGCAGGTCCGCCGTGGCCCCCAGCTTCATCAGCTCCAGGGAAACCGGCACCGAGGTGGGGTACACATCGAAGCTGAAGGCTCCGGACCCGGTAAACTTGCCCCGGAGGATGTCCGCCGCCTCTGCGATATTGTCAAACAGACCTCCTGCGCAGCCGGCGATGACGCCCTGGTCGGCCCACACGCCGCCGTCGTGAATTTTGTCCGTCAGGTGGGGGTCCGCCTTGGGGAAGCGCCGCCGGGCGTCGGCCTCCACGCCCTTGAGGATCTCCTCGGCGTTGGCCAAGAATTCCTGAATAGTGTAGGCATTAGAAGGGTGGAAGGGCAGGGCGATCATAGGCTCCACCTTGTCCAGCTCAATGGTAATGTACTTGTCATACCAGGCAACCTCTCCCGGGTGCAGGGGCTTGTAGTCCTCGGGGCGGCCATGGGCGCGGAAGAAGCCCTCCGTCACCTGGTCCGTCTCCCAGATGGAGGAGAGGCAGGTGGTCTCGGTGGTCATCACATCAATGCCGTTGCGGTAGTCAATGGGCAGGTCCCGGATGCCCGGGCCGCAGAACTCCAGCACGCAGTTATTTACAAACCCCGTCTCAAAGGTGGCCTTCACCAGGGCGATGGCCACATCGTGGGGGCCCACGCCCTTTTTGGGCGTTCCGGTGAGATACACCAGCACCACCTTGGGCATGGGCACATCCCAGGTGTTTTTCAGGAGCTGCTTGGCAAGCTCCGGGCCGCCCTCGCCTACGGCCATGGTGCCCAGGGCGCCGTAGCGGGTGTGGGAGTCGGAGCCCAGGATCATCTTGCCGCACCCGGCCAGCTCCTCCCGGGCGTAGGAGTGGATGACGCTCTGATTGGCAGGCACATAGATGCCGCCGTACTTCTTGGCGGCGGACAGGCCGAACATATGGTCATCCTCATTGATGGTGCCGCCCACGGCACACAGACTGTTGTGGCAGTTGGTCAGGGCGTAGGGAAGGGGGAATTCCTTCATGCCGGAGGCTCTCGCCTGCTGGATGATGCCCACATAGGTGATGTCGTGGGACACCATGGCGTCAAAGCGCACCTGCAGCCGCTCCGGATCGCCGCTTACATTGTGGGCCTGCAGAATTTGCCAGGCCATGGTGTTCTCCCGGGCCCGGGCGGCGGGCACGGGGGCTGTTTCCGTCAGTTGGCCGTTTTTCAGGAAAACGCCCTTATCAAAGCACTGGATCATACAATATCCTCCTTGCGTAAAACCAATTCAAAATACTATACCACACTTCTCACCGTTACTCAATAGGTATGGCCACCTGTGTGATAAATTTATTCGCATCCGAGTGGTGGGCCGGGCCCTCCAGATAGATATGGCGGCAGGTCCCTTTAGGCCGCAGTCCGTGCTGCCGGGCATAGTCCAGCAGCTTTTCCCGTATTCGGGGGATATCGGTGTAATCCCCATGGAAAAACACGCTCACCGCCCGTTCCTTTTCCCACTGCTCCACGCCGTCTCCGCGGCTGCCCTGGGGCACCGCCACGCAGAAGCGGGTGTCGTCGGTGTCCTCCAGGGGGTAGGCCAGCAGGAACATTCGCTTGGAGCTGTCGCTTCCATACAGGCGCATAGCCTCCGGGATCACCTGCCGGAAAATCTCCATTCGCTGGGCCACCGTAGGGGTGCTGCAGCGGCGGATATACACCGTCTGGGCCGGGATCTCCCGCACCTCGATGACATCCTCCTCGCTTTCGCTGACCCGCAGGCGGAGCTTTTCGATGCACAGGTCCAGTTCGTCCCGCATATTCTCCAGCCGCCCGATAAATTCCCGCAGGTCGGCCTTGTCCTCAAAGTAGAGCTTTATTTCGTCCAGGGAGATGCCCAGGGACTGCAGGCGGCGGATGGCCCGGATACGGGTCACGGTGTCGGTGGTATAGTAGCGGTTGCCGCCCTTGCCCTCCTTCACATCGGGGTGTACCAGCCCCTTGTCCTCGTAGTTGAGCAGGATGCGGCGGGTGATGTGCAGAGATTTTGCCACCTCGCCTATCGACAGTAAATGCGGATTGTTGTTTCTCATGGTTTCTCCGTTCGCTTTCAATAATTTTACAGCTTTTTTCAAAAAAAGGCTTGCATCGTACACCGGTGTACGGTCTATACTCCATTATAAATGAAATGTCAAAATTTGCAAGAAAATAAATTGGGTGAAACCCATCCCAAGGAGGAAGAAAGATGAAAAAACGCATAGGAAGTCTGCTCATGGCCCTGGTCCTGGCCCTCAGCCTGGTCCCGGCCACGGTGTGGGCAGCGGACGGCGCGACGGAAGTCGGCACCTTTGAGGAACTGAAGCAAGCAGTTTCCGGCGAGGCCACCGACATCGTCGTGACGCAGGACATTGAGCTGACGGAAAGACTGACGGTCGCCGCCGGCATCACCATCCGCAGTCAGGAGGGCAGCGTCTTCACCCTGAAGCGCTCCGAGTCATTTACGCCCGCATCTGACAATACGGATTACAGATTTAAATTGGACTACGGCGCCGATCTGACCTTCCGGAACATTATTCTGGACGGCAACAAAGAGGCCGGACAGGCAAAAAACGGATTTTTCCGCGTGTCCAGCACGAATGCCAAGCTGACCTTGGGCCGGGATGCCACCATCCAAAACTGTTCTGCCATCAACGGCGGCAGTGCCATCAGCTTGGTACTGGGCAGTGTGGTCATGGAGCAGGGCAGCGCTATTAAAGACTGCACTAACACCTCCAAGGGTGGTGCTATTTATATCTACCGTGAGCCTCAGGGGTCCTGGGACAAGGATGCCGCCACCCTCACCATGAAGGGCGCCACCATCTCCGGCTGCTCTGTCGCTGACACCTACGGCCGCGCTACGGGCGGTGCTATCTACGCCTATGGCCGGGTGACCATGGACATTCAGGACAGCACCATCGAGAACAACACCGCCACCGGTAACGGCGGCGCCATCTATGGCGAGACCAGCAAATACTCCGGCGATATTGTCCTGAACCTCAGCGGCACCACCATCACCGGCAACACCTCCCAGAAACTGGGCGGCGGCGTGTACTTTGCCGGCACCACCTTCACCGTCAGCGGTGTCACCGACATCACCGGCAACACCGGCAAGGGCAGCAACAACAATGTGTACCTGGCCGCCGGTAAGACCGTCAGCGGCTCCGGCCTGGAAGCGGGCAGCAAGGTCGGCATTTCCGGCGCAAACATCCCCTCCACCCTGGTCACCGGCTATGCCGACGACAGTGAAAACGGCTATTTCACCGCCGACCGCACCGACACCAAGCTCAAGGCCACCAATGGCGCTCTTGAGCTCGTGGGCAAGGATGACCACACCCACTGCATCTGCGGCCGCACCGACTGCCAAGAGACCGGCACCGGCCATCGGAAGATCACCTGCAAGGGCGTCAGCAGCCTGGACCTGATCAAAGATAGCGGCAGCTACTACCTGCTGAATGATGTGACCCTCACCAAAACCTGGAAGCCCAACGGCGGGACCCTGTGCCTCAACGGCCACGCCATCCACGCAGCGGGGAAAACGGCGGCCATCGAATTGGAAAACACCTATATCACCTTTAACCTCACCGACTGCGGCACCGACGGCAAGGTCACCGGCAACATTAACTCCTCGGGCGGTGTCGACGAGGCCAGCGGCGTTATCATCGGCGCCAGAGCCACCTTCAACCTCTATAACGGCAGCATCTGCGACAACACCCTCTACTCCTATCAGACCGGGCTCAAGGCAGGCGCTGTGGAGGCCAACGGTACATTTAATATGTATGGCGGCTCCATCAAGAATAACCAGGGCACCGGCTGGATCGGCGCCGAAAGCTACTATATCGGCGGCGTGCTGGTAAGCTCCACCGGCGTCTTTAACCTCTATGACGGCGAGATCTCCGGCAACCGTTCTGCCCACGATAAACGGACCAGCGGCACCTTCCACGGCGGCGCCGTGTATGTGAACGGCGGCAAATTCACCATGACCGGCGGCGTTATCAAGAACAACCGGGCCGGTGGGAGCAATGTCCTGGGTGACGGCGGCGCTGTGTATATCACCGCCAGCAATAATAAGGCGGGCAAATTCGTCATGACCGGCGGCGAAATTTCCGGCAACACTGCCTCCCGCAACGGCGGCGGCGTGGCCGTGGTCAAAGGCACCTTCGAAATGACCGGCGATGCCAAGATCAGCCGCAACAGCGCCCAGATGGACTATAGGCACTACGAGCACAAGGGCGGCGGCGTCTTTGTGGGCGCCAGCGGCACCTTCACCATGAGTGGAAACGCCGGTGTGGAGGGGAACCTCGTCCGCAACGGCTATAGCGACAGCGTTGCCCAGGGCGCAGGCGTCTATGTCAGTGAGGGCGGCACCTTCACCATGAGTGAAAAATCCTCCCTCAAGTCCAACACCATGACGAGCCAGTATCAGAGCGATGCGAAAAACCTCTACGGCGGCGGCGTGTTCGTAGGCGGCACCTTGAACCTCAACGGCGGCTCCATCGAGGAAAATACCGCCTACTACGAGGGCGGCGGCCTCTATCTGGACACCAAGGGTACCGTGAACCTGGGCACCGGCACCATCACCGTCCGGAATAATACCTCCGAAAAAACCACCGGGCACAACCTCTATCTCCCCGGCGCGAAGAAGCTCATAGCTCCGGCGGGTCCGGCGGACGGCAGCAGCATCACCCTCTCCCTGCCCCTGGCGCGCATTCAGAAGGCAGAGGGTACCGCGGTAATCACCAACACCGGCAAGGATATTCGTGACGGCGACAGCCGCTTCGCCTTCGAGGCGGAAAAGATCACCCTGGTCCGTGACGGCGACGGCGAAGATGTGCTGGCCAGGATACCGGCCCACACCCACGATGGCATTACCTACACCCCCGTCTATTCGCTGGCCGAGATCCCCAGCAATGCCACCGGCAATTATTACCTGCTGCAGGATTCCAAGATGTCCAGTAGTGTGACCGTGGGCGCGAATAACACCGTAAATGTCTGCCTCAACGGCCACAAGAGCGAGCCCATCTACTTCAAAAACAGCGGCACTCTGAACATCACCGACTGCAAGCATGGCACCGCGACCCCCGGCTACATCACCGGCTATTCCTACAGCTCCGGCAGCAACAACATCGAAACTACCTCCGGCAGTACTCTCAACCTGACCAATGTGACCGTGAAGGAGAAAACCGGCAGCACCTTTATCTCGGCTACCGGCGCCACCGTCAACATCAGCGGCTGCGAATACTCTAATAACAAGAGCGGCTTCCTGGTGGCCTCCACCGGCAGCGAGGTCACGGTGACGGACAGCACCTTTAAGAATAACGCCATGGGTGCCCCCACCCTCTGGTTCACGGACAAGGGCGCAACCACGGGCAGCTTCACGGTGAAGAACTGCACCTTCACGGGCAATGCCAATAACACCCAAAATGCAAATTACGAAAACAGCCGGGGCTGCGCCATCAACAGCGGCTGCCCGGGCACTACCCTCATTGAAGACTGCACCGTCACCCAAAACCTCTCTCACGGCGACGGCGGCGGCATCTACCTCTACGGCAAGGGTACGGCCACCATCAAGAACACCACCGTTGAGGATAACAAATCCGAAAGGCGCGGCGGCGGCATCGCTGTGGACAGCACCAACGCCCCCGTTTTCACCGGCAAGGTCGTGGTGAAGAACAACAAGTCCCGGATTTCCTATAATGCCTACTATCAGGACACGACGACCGTTGTTGACTGCAATGTTATGATAGGCTCCGGCTGCGCCATCACCACGGACAGCGGCTTCAAGACCACCAGCTCCATCGGCCTCAGCGCCTGGGATATTCCCTCCCTGGTGGTTTCGGGCAACACCAGCGGAAAGGGCTTCCACGCAGACGACAGCAGCTTTGTCCTGCGGCCTACCACCGACAAGTCCGGCCCCCTGCTGACCTCGGGCAATACCGGCCTGGAGCTGTGGCACAACGGTAAGGGCCACACCCACTGCGTCTGCGGCACCGGGGAAAACACCACCGACAGCACCCACACCCACGAAAAGCTCAACTGGATCGGCGTTACCGAGCTGAAGGACCTGCCTGCGGGCAACTACTACCTGCTGCGGTCTTACACTTATAATCAATGGACCCCCACCGGGGACTATAACATCTGTCTCAACGGCGGTTGGATCGGGGACAGCTCCCGCTCAGACGACGCTATCATTAATATCAAAAATAAGAATTCCGTTGCCATTACCGACTGCTCTGTGGATAATTCCGGCAGGATCAGCTGCATCTATAATTCTACCGGCTACTCCCGCGGCGTGAAAGTGAACTCCGGCTCCACCTTCACCCTGTGGAACGGCCAGCTCACCGACCTTTGGGCGCAATGGCCCAGCTACTCCAGCAGCACGCCTAACGGCGGCGGCGTGTGGGTCAATGGCGGCACCTTCATCATGAACGGCGGCTCTATCTCCGCCTGGACCGCCAGCGGCAACGGCGGTGCCGTATATGTCGGAAGCGGCAAATTCATCATGAACGACGGCTCCCTCAGCGGCAAGGCCCTCAACGGCAGCGGCGGCGCCGTGTATGTCTCTGGCGGCAGATTCGTCATGAACGGCGGCACCGTCACCGGCAAGGCCTCTGAAACCGAAAAAGATAATGGTTCCCGCGGGTGGGCCGGCCACGGCGGCGCTGTGTACAACGATGGCGCTACCGTCATCATCAACGGCGGCACCATCACCGGCAGCTCTGCGGCTGAGGGCGGCGGCATCTACGCGAAGAAGGCTACCCTCACCATTGGCAAAGCCAACATCACCGACAACACCGCGGCGAAAGGCGGCGGCGGGGTATGCGTGTGGGACAGCGCCCTCACCATTGACGGCGCCACCGTCACCGGCAATAACGGCGGGGATAGCCTGGGCGGCGGCGTGTATATTTCCGGAGCCAAGGGCAATGGGACCGCGAGTGACCCCTATATCCCTGCGGTCATCCAGAATGCCACCATTCAAAATAACACCGCTAAATGCGGCGGCGGCATCAGCACCTCCGGCCCCGTGAAGATCAGCGACACCACCATCACCGGCAATACGGCTACCAAGCTGGAAAAATGGGGCGGCGGCGGTGTGAATGCCTCTATCATTCCCAAAAGCAGCAACGGCAACGGCTGGGTCTTTGAGCTGTCCGGCAAGATGAATATTACCGGCAACAGCGCCGAAGGAGTGGTCAACAACCTCTATCTCACTGAACGGACGCAGGGACTCACCCTCCCCACTGTCACCGGCCTCACCGCAGGCTCCTCCATCGGTGTCACCACCGAGGTAAAGCCCCTGAAGGACGGCGGCACCATCGCACCCGTCTATATCACCGGCGATGCGGCCAGCAAGGGCTATTTCACCAGCGATGAGGGCTATGAGGTGAAGCTGGATGCCGACAAGAATCAGCTTTACATCATCGCCGAGTCCAGCACCGTCACCGTCACCCTGGGCGAGAACATGACCCCCTCCGGCGACCTGAAGCAGACGGTTCTGAAGAACCATCCCATTGCGGCTGTGACCATCACCGCCGTAGACGGCTGCTACTTCCCCGAGGACTACGCGGCCGATCTGTCCAAGGACGGCATCACCGTCACCCGCGACAGCCTCACCCAGATCACCGTCTCCGGCACCCCCACGGCGGAGGAAGTGACCCTAATCCTCCCCGCCGCCACCGCTAAGACCACCCCCGCCGCTCCCGGCGGCCTTCAGGGCGTGGCTCCCAGCAACTGGCAGGCCGAGGACGGCAAGATCAGCGGCACCAAGGTCACTATGGAGTGGGCCAAGACCCCCGACAGCGAGACCTGGACCCCCTGCACCGAGGGCACTACCACCGTAGGCGGCCAGGGCACCTACTATGTCCGCGTCAAGGCAACGGATATTTCCTACACCTCCGATGCTGCCGCCGTGACCGTACCTAAGTATCTCAAGGCGATCAGCTTCCCCGCACCCACCCTGACTTATACCTATAACGGCAACGAGCACACCCTCTTGGTCCCCGGCGAGGGCTACACCGTCAGCGGCGATACCAAGGCTACCAATGCGGGCACCTACACCGCCACTGTGAAGCTGGAAGAGGATAGATACCAGTGGAGCAGCACTGTCACCGACAACACCATCTCCTGGATCATCTCCAAGAGAGCGGCCCAGGCGGAGGATTTCACCTTCGCTGCCCCCGAAAACCTGATTTGGGACGGCAATGTCAAGGCCGCCACCATCACCCTGAACGCTCCTCTGACCTTGGGCCGCTGCAAGACCTCCCTGGTGTATAAGCAGGGCGACAAGTTAGTAGAGAATCCCACCAATCCCGGCACCTACCAGGTGTACCTGGTCATCACCGGCGACGGTAACTTCGCTCCCACCGATGGCCTCACGGCGGATAGCTGGACCTTCAGCATCCAGCACCCCACCGATCATGTCTGGGGCAGTTGGCAGCATGACGACATCCAGCACTGGCGCTACTGCACCGTGCCCGGCTGCACCGACGAGGATCGGGCTGACCACGAAACCAATACCCCCGCCACCTGCACCACCAAGGCTGTGTGTACCGTCTGTGAGAGCCAGTACGGCAAGTTCGATACCCACAACCATCCCGCAGCCAAGGTTACCTCCACCGCTGCCACCGCTCCCACCTGCGGCAGCAAGGGAAACCAGGCTTATAGCTATTGCGCCGCCTGCCAGAAGTATTTCAAGGACGGCGACAAGAACCTCTATGACGATGCCACGCACTTTGCCATCGCTGCACTGACCCATAGAAGCGCCACCAAGACGGCCGCTGTGGCTCCCACCTGCGAAGTGGGCGGCAACGATGCCTATTGGTACTGCGCCGACTGCGGCAACTACTATGCCGACAAGGACGGCAAGCTGGATTCCACCGTCGCTTACAACAGTAATGCCAGCTTCCTGCTGAACGCTCTGGGCCACGACTTCTCCGGCCAGCCCTATAAGACCAGCACCACCGAGCACTGGCAGGTCTGCAAGCACGACAGCTGCACCCAGGAGACAGCCCACCAGGCCCATTCCGGCCATGAAGCCACCTGCGTAGCCGAGTCCAAGTGCCAGGTTTGCGGCTACAAGCTGGCGGATAAGGACCCCAATAACCATCTTCTGGCCCAAAAGACGGAAGCCAAGGCTCCCACCTGCACCCAGCCCGGCAACGATGCCTACTGGCACTGCGCCGACTGCGGCAAGTATTTTGCCGACAAGAACGGCGACATGGATACCGCCAAGGCTTACGACACCAACGCTTCCTTCCTGAAGTCCGCCCTGGACCACGACTTCACCGAGAAGCTGGTGGATGATGCCCACCTGAAGACCGGTGCCACCTGCACCGAGGCCGCCGTGTACTACTACGACTGCTCCCGCTGCGATACCCACAGCACCGCGGACACCTATTCCTATGGTGGTCCCCTGGGCCACGACTTCACCGAGAAGCTGGTGGATGATGCCCACCTGAAGACCGGCGCCACCTGCACCGAGGCCGCCGTGTACTACTACGACTGCTCTCGCTGCGACATGCACAGCGCGGACAAGACCTTCACCGATGGCGACCCCTTGGGTCACAGCTATACCAAGGAGGATACCGGCGCCGATCACCTGAAGAGCGCCGCCACCTGCACCGAGGACGCTGTGTACTATAAGAGCTGCGAGCGCTGCGGCAAGAACGGCACCGAGACCTTCATCGCTGCGGATACCGCTTTGGGCCACAGCTACACCCGGGAGGACACCGGCGCCGCCCACCTGAAGAGCGCCGCCACCTGCACCGAGGACGCTGTGTACTATAAGAGCTGTGAGCGCTGCGCCGAAAACAGCAGCGAGACTTTCACCGCCGCAGGCACCGCCCTGGGCCACGATTTTGCAGGCCAGCCCTATCTGCATGACAAGACCAGCCACTGGCAGACCTGCAAGCGCGATGGCTGCGATGTGACCTCCGCCGCTGAGAAGCACATCTCCGACGAGGGCAAGATCACCAAGGAACCCACCGCTGCTGTGGAGGGTGAAAAGACCTTCACCTGCACCGTCTGTGGCTTGGTGCTGCGCACCGAGCCTGTGGCGAAGCTGGCTCCCACCATCGTGGAGGGCGCCAACGGCAAGCACCAGACCGGCGGCAATACCGATCTGACTTTCCGCTCCGATGCCTCCTTCGAGGACTTCCTCTCCGTCAGCGTGGACGGCAAGGTGCTGGACAAAAACCAGTACACCCTCCGGGAAGGAAGCATTCTGGTGACGCTGAAGGCCGACTACCTGAGCACCCTGTCCGTGGGTCAGCACACCCTGGGTGTGACCTCCGCCTCCGGCACGGCTGAGACTGTGTTCACCGTCACCGCTGCACCCGCCGTGGTGCCCACCGGTGACACCACCGGCCTGTCCCTGTGGGTTTCCCTGGCAGCCCTGTGCGGCCTGGGCACCCTGGTGGTAGTCAACCGCAAAAAGCGCGAGAACGGCTGATAATGCCGCCCGCAAGGACCGATAACCCATAGCAAAACCGCCCTGTCCCCGAAATAAGGGACAGGGCGGTTCTTTATAATAAGTTTCGAGGGAAAAGCGCTTCGGCTCAGCCAAACAGGTAGCTGTATTTGTCACGAATGGTGACGATCAGCTTCTCCAGGTCGGCGGGCAGGTCATTATCGCGGCTCAAATCGTAGTCCTTAGGCTCACCGAAGGTGCGCACACGAACCATATCGCCGCCCAGGAACAGCACACCGGCATTCTTGGAGTCCACCATGTCCTCCGCGGTCTGGAACAGGGTGAACTTGTCGTGGCAGGGCTCGGAGGCGTAGGGGCAGAACTGGGTGCAGTTGCCGCACTCGTTGCACATCTTGTCCACATGGACGATCTGGTGGCTGCCGTCGGCCATGGCAATGGCCACATTAGCCCGGTTGGGGCAGGAGTCCACGCAGTTTTCGCAGACGGTGCTGCACTGCAGGCAGCGCTTGCCCTCGCAGCAGGCGTCCTTGCTCATGAGCAGGGTGCCCTTCTTAGCGATGGCGTCGGCCTTGGTGATATAGGCCGCAGCGGGGATCTCATAGGTGTGAGCCGCGCCGATGACCTCCTCTGCGAACCGGGCGGCGTCGGCAATGCCCTCCACCACGGTGGCGGGGCCCCGGGTGGCGTCGCCGGCGGCGTACACGCCCTCCACATTGGTCTTGAAGGCGGGACGGCCTTTCTTGTCCAGCTCAATGCCGTTGGCGCTCATGAGAGCGTCGTCCACCTGCTCGCCCACGGCGGAGATGACCAGGTCGCAGGGCACGGTGAAGAACTCGCCGGTGCCCACGGGGCTGCGGCGGCCGGAGGCGTCGGCCTCGCCCAGCTTCATCTGCTCACACTTGAGCACGCCGTCTCCCTGGGCCACGGGGGCGGCCAGCTCGGCAAAGGCCACGCCGTCCTGAAGAGCCAGAGCCAGCTCATGCTCGTCGGCGGGCATATACTTCTTGGTGCGGCGATACACCAGGGTCACATTCTTAGCGCCGCTGCGCTTGGCAAGACGGGCTGCGTCCATGGCGGTGTTACCGCCGCCTACCACCACCACATTGCCGCCTACGGCGATGTTTCCGGCCTTCACGCCCTTCATCCACTGGATGGCACCGGCCACATCGCCGGAGATGTCCAGCTTGCCGGGCTTCCAGGCGCCTACGGCGAAGAGGATGTGGGTGTAGCCCAGCTTCTTCAGCTCCTCCACAGAGGGAGCGGGGGCGCCGCACTTGACCTCCACATCGTACTTCTGCATCAGGGCGATGTCCTTCTCGATGGTCTCGTTGGCGATGCGGAAGGAGGGGATCACATGCCGGGGCACGCCGCCGAGGCAAGCCTCGCGCTCAAAGATGGTGGTCTCGATACCGGCCCGGCCCAGGAAATAGGCCGCGGCGATGCCGGTGGGGCCGCCGCCGATGATGGCGGCCTTCTTGCCAGAAACCTTAGCGGGCTTCTGGATGGAGGCCATGAGGGCCTCGTAGCCGTGGTAGGCCGCCACCAGCTTGGTGTCGCGGATCTGTACGGACTCCTCGTAGAAGTTGCGGGTACACTTGTTCTGGCAGCGGTGCGCGCAGATGGTGCCCGTGAGGAAGGGCAGGGGGTTCTTCTCGGTGATAAGCTTCAGGGCCGGGCCGTACAGCTCCTTGCGGCACAGCTCCACATACTCGGGAATGTCCTGCTCGATGGGGCAGCCGCCCTTACAGGGGGCAGTGAAGCAGTCGATCCAGGGCACATTCTTCTCGCTCTTGCGCTTGGGCAGGGGCTTGATGGGCTTGACATGGTGATAGTCCGTGTGAGAAGCGGCGGACAGGGCGCAGATGGCCTCGGTGCAGGTGCCGTCAAAGGCCTTGTAGGGCATGGACTCCACCTTTTCCACCATCTGCAGCAGGCGGTTGTATCCGCCGGGCTTGAGGATGGTGGTGGCCACGGTGATGGGCCAGATACCGGCGGCAA
>OGYD01001916.1_pt1 | contig 14738 bp, 15 predicted proteins | sample 1576441 | NCBI WGS metagenome assembly OGYD01 (sample SAMEA3541537, study PRJEB24748) | human gut metagenome | biome: human gut; feature: human-associated habitat; material: faeces | place: China | collected 2012 | reverse complement strand
ACGACTGGCGGATGGCACTGGCTCTTTTGTGGGTGGTGCCTGCGTTTCTGCGGAGGGCCTATCTCTCCCGGCGCATGGAAAAGCGGCATATAAAGAAGGGCCTTGTCACCCGCCGTGCGGACCCTGACGCCATGCAGGAGGTGTTGGAGTGCGCACCGGAGATCAAGGCGTGCAACCAGGAAGCGCGGTTTATCGACGACCTGAACCGCAGACTGGACGAAGCCACAGCCTCGCTGGATGTGGAAAGCGAGACGGCGGTGCAGGCGGCACTGCCCGGATTGATCAAGGATATGACGCCAATCATGCCATTCGTATCCCAAGACCTCGCAGAGGGCAACATGGAAATAGGAAGCAAACATCAAACTTGTGTATAATTATTATATAGAGCTGTTACTGCAAAATTATATAACGGCCAAATTTATTCTGCCATAAAGAAAAGGTAGACAGCACGGTGATTTCCTGTGTGTCTACCTTTCTTTTATAGTTCCTCTTTGCCTTACTTCTGCCGGCTCTTTTTGTTTTGCAGCGCCCAATAGATCTTTTCTGAGGTGAACGGCAGGGAATGCACCAAAATCCCGGCGGCGTTCATCAGCGCGTTGCCGATGGCGGGGGCCACCGTGTGTAGTGCCGCCTCCCCGATGGACTTTGCCCCGTAGGGGCCGGAGGGCTCGTCGCTTTCAGCGAAGTCCACCTGGATGCAGCCGGGGGGCAGATCCTCCCGCCCGGGGATCTTGTATTGCAGGAAGGAGTCCGTCAGGAGCTTTCTGTCGGCGTTGTAATGCACATTCTCATACAGCGCCATGCCGATGCCCATGAGCACGCCGCCCTCCGCCTGTACCCGAGCCAGAGCCGGGTTGAGCACCTTTCCGCAGTCCGCCACGGACACAAAGCGCAAAAGCTGCAGCTTTCCGGTCTCTGGATCCAGATCGATCTCTGCGAAGCCGGACATGAATGTCAGCGGTGCCAGGCCGCTGATGTAGGTGGCCGTGCTGAGGATCTGCTGCGTGCCGCCGCCCTCCGCCTTTGTGCCGATGGCTTCAATGGACACCCGGCGCTCCGGCTCTGCCTTGACATATACGCCGCCGTCATAGGCCACCTCCTCCGCGCTGCAGTTCAGCAGCGCGGCACCCTGGCGGCAAATTTTCTGCGTCAGCTCCTCGGCCGCCTTCAAAATGGCGTTGCCCGCCACATAGGTGGTGGAGGAGGCGAATGCGCCGGAATCGTAGGTGCCGTAATCTGTGTCTCCGCTGCGCACGCAGACCTGCCGGGCGGTGGTGTGTAGCGCCTCGGCTGCGATCTGCGTCAGCACGGTGTCTGCCCCCGTGCCCAGGTCTGCCGCGCCAGTCAGCACTAAGAAGCTGCCGTCCGGCTCCAGGCGCAGGGTGACCGTGGCCTTGTCCGCCACGGGGATGCTGGTACGGTGGGTGGTCAGCGCCACACCCACGGCGCGGATGTGCCCGTTGGGCAGCACCTTACGGGGATACTTTTCGTCCCAGCCGATCATCTCCCGACCGCGCTCCATGCACTTATCCAGGGCGCAGCTCTTGATCTCGCTGTGCAGCACGCCGCCCACATCGCCCAGCCGCGCCATATTCTTCATGCGCAGGTCGTAGGGGCTCATGCCCAGCTTGTCTGCCAGCTCGCTCATGGCACTCTCCAAGGCGAAGCCGCCCTGCGTCGCGCCGTAGCCCCGCAGTGCGCCGCCGGCCACCATGTTGGTGTAGATGGTGCGGCCATTGTAATATATGGCGCGGGCGCGGTTATAGCTGGGGAGGATATTGTTGGCCACCACCATGGTAACGGGTGGACCTTCCTCGCCGTAGGCGCCGGTGTTGCTCATGTTCTCGATTTTGATGGCTCGCAGCGTGCCGTCCCGATCCGCCCCCAGGGAGACCCGCATCTCCATGGCGTGGCGGGTGGTGGTGGCGGCAAAATTCTCCTTGCGATCCAGGATCACCAGTGCCGGCCGCCCTGTTTTCACCGTCACAAATGCCGCAAGGGGGTCGGCGATGGCAACCTTTTTCCCACCGAAGCCGCCGCCCACGCGCATTTTGATGACCCGCACCCGGCCGATGGGCAGCCCCACGCACCGTGCCACCTGACGGCGCAGATGATAGGGCGCCTGGGTGGAGGCCACCACCGTCAGTCGACCGTCCGGGGCGAAGAAGGTGTAGCTGCGCAGGGTCTCCATCATGGCGTGCGCCTGTGCCTGGGTCTTGTAAACGGCGGAATAGACCACCTCGGAGTCGGCCAGCTCCCGATCCACATCGCCGATGTTGATCTGAAAGCAGGAAATTTGATTGTGCTTGGGATCGTATCCGGCGGCGGGGGCGGGGACAAAAATATCGTCCTCGTTGTGGATCACCACATTGCCCGTGGCACTCTCCTCCGGGTCCAGCACTGCCGGCAATACATCGTACTGCACCCGGATCAGCCGCAAGGCGCGTGCCGCGGCCGCCTCCGTCTCCGCAGCAACCAAAGCCACCTCATCCCCCACATAGCGCACCGTCCTGTCCAGGATCTTTCGGTCGTAGGGGCAGGACTCGGGATAGGTACAGCCGTTGGCGCTGTATCGAATGTCCGGCGCGTCCTCATAGGTAAAGATTGCCGCTACCCCCGGCACCTTGCAGGCGATGCGCGTATCAATGGAGCGGATATATGCGTGGGCATACGGGCTGCGCAGCGCCTTCACGATGAGGGTGCCCGGCAGCCTGGGATAGTCCTCCACATACACGGCGCCGCCCAGCATGTTGGCGCGGGCGTCCACCTTGGGAAGTGTATTGCCGATGTTCTTCATTTCTCCACCTCCCGCAGCACTCTTGCGCACAGGGTTTGACAGAGCGCTTGCCTATACTCCGCGCTGGCGCGCATATTTCCGGCAAAGGACAGCTCCTCCGCCGCCGTCCGGGCGGCAAGGTCAGCCTCGGCGCCCCCGTCCAGCTGCTCCATGGCCTTATAAGCCAGTGCGGCGCAGTGGGGTCTTGCGCCCACGGCCAGCCGCCAGGTATTCTCCCGGCGCAACGCCGCCACATTTAGGATGGAAAAGTCCCCTGTGGAGGCGCGGAAATTGCAGAAGGCACCCGCTCCGCCCACCTTGGGCAGAATGATCTCCGTCAGCACATCCCGCCTGCGGGGGGCACGGAGAAACGCCTCCAGGGACAGCTCCCCCTGCTCGTGCAGGCGCACCCTGGCACCGCAGGCAAGGAGCGGCGTGATTACATCTGAAAATCCGTATTTGGAGGCCACGCTGGCCCCCACCGTTGCCAAATTGCGGAACTGCACGCCGATGATCTCCCCTGCGGAGCGGCTGATGATCCCGCCTGCATAGTCCTGCAGGATCGGCGAGGTCTCCAGGGCGCGCAGAGAGCACATGGCGCCCAGCCGGATCTGTCCGCTCTCGTCCTGCACAATATAGTCCAGCCCGCAGCCCGACAGGTCGATGGCCAGGGGAATCTCGATGGAGGTCATCCGCAAAAACAGGTTTCCGCCGATGAGTCGGCTGCGCTTGTTCTCCTGGAGAAGCTGGGCGCATTCCTCCACGGTCTGGGGACAAACATATTCTTTCACGCGATACATAGCAGTCCTCCCTCAGGTCTTGCTTTCCTGTTCCAGATAGCTGCGGATGCCCCGCAGCTGCGCCTCGTAGCCGGAGCAGCGGCACAGGCTGCCGTTGAGATAGTGCAGGATGGAGGCATCGTCATAGGATGTTAGCTCCCGCTTCATGGCCAGCACGCTCATGATAAGCCCCGGCGCGCAGTATCCGCACTGATCTGCACCCTCTGCGGCCAAATGATCTGCCAGGGCGGCGGCCTCCTCCTGCACACCCTCCACCGTGGTCACCCGATGTCCGGCGGCTCTTGCGGTGGGCACCGAGCAGGACAGCACCGGCTTTTCGTCCAGCCAGACGGTGCATACGCCGCAGTTTGCGCTCTCGCAGGCGGAGCGAACGCTGTATAACCCCAGTCCTCGCAGCGTCTCCAGCAGCGGCGCCTCCGGCGCTGCCTCACAGCGGGTCTGCTTTCCATTCACGGTCAATGTAAACTGCATAACTCTTTCCTCATTACACAAAACCGGGTCACCCCCGGTATTTTCGGGGCAGAATGTTCGGAATTACAGAATATTCCGCCGAAAAACTGTTAAAACCTTGGCTTGACAAAGGATTGAAAACATTTTATCATAAAGCAGGCCAAGATTTGCATTTTCTGTAAAATTATTGTTAAAATACATGGGGGTGTTCCTATCACTGACAGAGAAATTGTAGAATCCTACATACCGATTGCGAAATTTATTGCAGCCATATGCGGTCCCTCCTGCGAGGTCGCCGTGCACTATCTGGCGGAGATCGATCATTCCATCATCGCCATTGAAAACGGCGCCCTGACAGGCCGAAAGGTTGGCGACGGCTTGATGGACTTTGACCTGCACCATATCTTTGACCCGGATCGTCTGCGCCAGCCCTATATCGCCAATTACACCGGCAAGCGCAGCGTCAACAACCGTATTTTTCGCTTTTCCACATATTACATTCATAATGACAAGGGGGAGAGCGTCGGCCTGCTGAATGTCAACATAGATATATCCAATATCCTGGCCATGCAGGATACCATTTCCCGTGAGCTTCTCATGGGCAGTGCGTCCTCCGTGCCCAGCGAGATGCTTGCGCCCCAGGCGCTGGTGGTGTCCACGGATTCTTTGATCGACTCCACCCTGGACGAGGCCATGAAGCGCTACGGCTTCGACAATGCCCAGACTCTGGACAAGGCCGAAAAGCTCAAGATCATTTCTTACCTCTGCGACCACAACACCTTTGTGCTTAAGGGTTCGGTGAGTACGGTGGCCAAAAAGCTGGGTATTTCCGAGCCCACCACCTACCGCTACCTGCAGCAGCTCCGCGCCGATAAGGCGGAGGCTTGAAATAGCGAATATTACAATAGGGAGAGAGATCTGTATGCGAATCGTATGCAGATCTCTCTCCCTTGCGTTACATGGGTAGTATCAGAGAGATGTATTCTCCGCGTTCATGCGCAGGGGCACGAACCGGTGTCACTTCTCCTCGATCACGAAGCGCTCGTCGGTATCCTTTTTCCGATCCAGCAGCTTGGCGAGAATGATGTACACCACGAAGCCGGTGGCCATGCCCATGATGCTGGAGGGCACGGGGATGGCGGCCTGGTTTGCCACAACGATGCGGCACACGACAAAGCCGATGATCCAGGACAGGAAGGCGGACGGACGGAAGCCCACAGGCATGGTATACTCCTTGGTCTTGGGGGAATTGAGCACCCAGAAGTGGGCGATCAGCACGCCGGCAAAGGGGGTGGTGAACGCGCCCAGATAGCCCAGCCACTTGCCGAAGTTGTTGGCAAAGCCAAAGGTGGAGGCGAGCACGGCGATGGCGACGCAGATGATGGTCCAGCCCCACTTGGGGATCTTGATGCCCACCAGCTCGCTCATGTTGGTGAATGCCAGGGAGGAGGAGTACACATTGTTGTCGGTGGTGGTCCACAGAGCCAGCAGCAGCACCAGCAGGCCGGGGATCAGCAGACCCAGGGCGTTGAAGATATCGGTGAAGTTGCCTTTGCCGGTGGCCACGGACATCAGCACGGCAGACCCCTCAAACACGGAGGTGCCCACGATGAAGCCGAAGGCCACGCTGCCCACGATGTGGCTGGGCTTTTTGGAATAGCGGGAAATGTCGGCGGACAGGCAGGCGCCGTTGGCCCAGGTGGAGATAACATTGGAGATACCGGCGGCCATGGTCAGCTCACCCACGGGCTGCATGGCAAACACAGTGCTCAGGTCACCGCCCACATGCTTAGAGGTAGCGATGAGGCTGACCAGCAGCAGGATCAGCAGCGCAGGCACTGCGATAAAGCTGATAATGGTCAGGCCTTTGTAGCCGAAAATGGCGCTGGAGGTAATGCAAACGGCAAAGATCAGAATGGCTACAAAGCCGGGAAAGCCGGGCAGCAGCGCGGCGATGGAGGTGCCGAAGCTGTTCATCAGCACGCCGATCAGGCACATACCTAAAACACCCAGCACAACAGAGGAGATGACAGATCCCTTCTTGCCGAACACGATGCGCCCCAGGGAGGCGGTGGTCAGACCCGTGCGCTGGCCGATGACGCCCAGCAGGACGGCGATGACCATCAGCACGCAGTTGCCGATGAGAACTGCCAAAAGACCCTTGCTGGCAGTCAGGCCGGCACCCAGGGTTCCGCCCGTCAAAAAGGCACTGATGCTCACTGTAAAGCCGAACCACACGGCTGCGCTGTTGACGAAGCTCTTTTTGCTGTTTTCGGGAACTGCTGATGTACTGTAATCGCTGGTCATGCCCGAAGATAAAGTGTTCTTCTCATCCATAAGTAGACTCTCTCTTTCATAAGATTCCAAGATCGCTGTTCTCCGAGCCTTGGCTTATATATTCCTACACCCCGACAGATCGGAAAACATTGTTATCCTGTTAACGCAAGCATACAGCACTAATAATTTTTTGTCAATAATAAATAATTTTCTGATAGGAAGAATATTTTTTAGGTTGATTCCTGTGCAAAAAATCAATTTATACTTGACATTTTGCAACTAAATATGTAATATATGATTAGCGACTGATAATTAATTATTATCTAATACCGCAATTTTTTCAACCTAAACGATTCACAGAAAGGATTCAAATGGGTGCATTAACTATGGCAAATGAAGTCAAATTCGGTCTTGGTATCTCTACCGGCGCAGAGGGGCTTATGTACCCCATTCCCTATGCAGATGTCCACGACATCGTGGACATCTCCGTGTATGCGGAAAAACTGGGGTTCGATTCCGTCTGGGGCAACGATCACATCACCACCCAGCAGTATGTGTATAATGAGTTCGGGCGGCAGCCCCGCTACTATGCGCCCTTGCTGACCCTTGCGGCCATTGCCGAGCGCACCACCACCCTGAAGGTGGCCACCGGCCTGCTGGTGATCCCCTTCCGCAACCCCGCCATCGTGGCCAAGGAGCTGGCCACCCTGGACAACATCGCCGACGGGCGTCTGCTGGTGGGCGTGGGTTTGGGCGCCTACCGCGAGGAGTTCGAGGCGGAGTTCGGCGCGGCATCCGCCAACATGGTTCGCGGCCAGCTCTTTGATGAAAGCATCGCCATGATCCACCGCATCTTTACCGAGGAAAAGGTCAGCGCCACCGGCGAATACTTCGACATTCGGAATATCCAGTCCTTCCCCAAGCCGGTGCAGGAATTCTTCCCATTCTATTTCGGCGGTAACTCCGACAAGGGTCTCAGTCGCACCGTGAAGTACGGGCGGGGCTGGCTCCCCTTCGACCTCACCGTGGACGAGATCGCCGCCAGCGTGGCAAAGCTGAAGGAAAAGTGCGCCGAGGCCGGCCGCACCTACGACATTGATGTGGCTCCGCAGTTCTGCATCTCCATCGGCCGCACCCACGAGGAGGCCTGCCAGAAGTTTGAGCGCTCCCAGATCTACAAGCACACCATCTCCCTGGAGCAGTCCACCCTCAAGGGCAAGAAGGCCTCCGATTACACCGAGCGCAACCTGGTAGGTTCTCCCGACGAGATCATCGAGCGCATCGAGGCGTACCGCGCCGCCGGTGTCACCACCTTCTCCGCCCTCCTCTTTGCCAACAACACCCTGGAGGAGACCCGGGAGGATATGCAGTTCTTCTCCGAGAGCATCATCTCCAAGTACAATAAGTAAGGAGGCCCATCACTATGCAAGCATTCCGTATCGACCGCCTGTGCGCGGCTGCCGGGGCGCAGGGCGTGGACTGTTTGGTGGCATCCTCCGCCGAAAACATCGCCTATATGAGCGGCGGCTACACCAGCATCGGCCAGTCCGTGTCTGCGTCCACGCAGATCTACACCGTGCTTTCCGTTGCAAGCCGCAGCATCTCCTATGTGGTGTCTGTGGCGGATGTGCCCAATATCCTGGAGTTTGCGGGTCTGTCCGCCTGCATTTACTGCTACGGGCCCTTCCACTTTGAATTTGCATCGGGGGACGAACCCTTCACCCGCACCGCCGAGGCGGTGTGCGCCCGCCGCTTTGCCACCGCTGAGGAGGCATTGGCCGCGGCGGTGAAGTCCGCCGGCAGCGCCCCAGCCTTTGATGAGACCCATATCCATTTCCAGCTTGCCAAGAAGCTGGCGCAGGTGCTGGGCATCGATGAACTCGCCCCCGCCTCTCCCATTTTCCGGGAGGCGCGCCGCGTCAAGCATCCCCAGGAGATCCGTATGCTGCGGGAGAGCGCCCAAATCGCGGAGGAGGCTCTTTTGCAGGCGCTCCACGGCGCAAAGCCCGGCATCACCGAGGCGGAGCTGGAGACGAGATACCGTATGGCGGTCATCCGCCGCGGTGCGATCCCTTATTTCTTCGTGGCCACCGCCGCCAAGCGTGCCGCCTTTGTGGACGCCCATAACACTAACCTGCAGATCGGCGCGGGGGACATGATCCGCTTCGACTTCGGCTGCGTGTGGCACGGCTTCTATTCCGACCTGGCGCGCACGGCGGTGCTGGGTGCCCCGGATGAGGAGACCCTGGCAGCCTATAACGCCGTTGCCGCCGGTGCCCAGGCGCAGTTTGCCAAGCTCCGCCCCGGTGTCACCGCCCAGGAGATGTTCCGCGTTGCCGTGGAGGAGACCCGCAAGGCGGGGATCTCCGACTATCGCCGCAGCCATTGCGGTCACGGCATCGGCATGGAGGGCTACGATGTGCCCTCCCTGGCAGAGGGCGTGGACACGGTCATTGAGAAGAACATGGTTCTGTGCCTGGAAACGCCCTACTACCGTGTCGGCTGGGGCGGCGTGCAGATCGAGCATACAGTCGCCGTAACAGACGACGGTTTTGAGTTTTTGGACAGCGGGGACAATTCCCTAATCATTGTCCCCATAGACTGACAGAGAAAGGATGGCTGAATTATGAACATCGCAATTATCGGCGGCACCGGAGACATGGGCTATGGCCTGGCTCTTCGCCTGGCCAAGGCAGGTCACCGGGTGATCATCGGCTCCCGCACGGCGGAGCGTGCCGAGGAGGCCGCAAAAGCCGCCCGGGAGACCACCGGGAGCGCCACTGTTTCCGGCGCGGAGAATGCCCAGGCTGTTGCCCAGGCAGAGCTGGTCATTCTTTCCGTTCCCTCCGCCGGCCACCGGGCCACGGTGGAGAGCCTCAGGGAAGCCCTGACAGGCAAGCCGGTGCTGGACATTACCGTCCCCCTAGCCTTTAAGCCCCTGCGCTATGCGCCCCCTGCCGAGGGCTCCAACGCTCTGGAGACCGCCGCCATTTTGGGCGAGGGCTGCCGCCTGGCCTCCGGACTGCATACCATTTCCGCCACGCTGCTGTCGGATCTGGAGCATCCCGTGGAGGCCAATGCCCTGGTGGTAGGCAACGACCAGGAACTGAAGGACACAGTTTTGAACCTCAGCCGGGAGATCGGCATCACCGCCTATGATGCAGGTACCCTGAACCTCTCCTGCGCCCTGGAAAGCCAAACGCCCATGCTTATCGGCATGAACAAGCGCTACGGCAGCAAGCACATCGGCTTCAAGCTCATCGGCTTCTGATCCTATGATCGGTTATCAGCTTTTCTCGCCCGAGGGGATCGGAACGATCCAACCCGGCGCCGACCTTGCCCGCATTCTGGCCTATTCCTTTGAATCCGACGGTATGACGCTGCAGGACGGAGATATCCTGCTGCTTGCCCATAAGATCGTTTCCAAGGCGGAGGGGCGCGTGCAGCGCCTGTGCGATGTTTCGCCGTCGAAGCAGGCGCTGTCCCTTGCCCGTAAAACGGGCAAGGACGCCCCTCTTGTGGAGCTGATCCTGGAGGAAAGCGGCGAGATCCTCTGCGCACAGAAAGGGTTGCTCCTCTGCCGCCACCGTTTGGGCTTTGTCTGCGCCGATGCCGCCGTGGACCGCTCCAATGCCGGTGACGGCATGGCCGTCCTGCTGCCCATCGATCCCGATGCCTCGGCGGCGCGGATCCGCCGGGCGCTGGAGGCACGCTATCGCTGCCGCCTGGGCGTGATCATCTGTGATACCCATGGCCGCTCCTTCCGGGAGGGTGCCAGCGGCATAGCCATCGGCGCCAGCGGCGTGCAGATGCTTAAGAGCTACATCGGCCAGGAAGACCGAGACGGGCGCATTATGCACAGCAGCGTGGAGGCGGTGGGCGATGAGCTGGCCGCGGCAGCCACCCTGCTGATGGAGCAGAGCAGCGCCGGCCGTCCCGCTGTTCTCATTCGGGGGCTTTCGCTTCTCGGCGAGGACACGGCGGCTGTAACCATTCGCAGCATGGAGCGGGATGTTGCCATCACCGCCATGAAAAAATCAAAAAAGAAAAGAGTTGAACTCCATGAGTAATCCCTACGGACTGAGCTTTGGCATTTTCGGCGGACACAGCCTGGAGGATACCATTGCCATCGTGCAGAAGGCGGAGTCGGCGGGTCTGGAGGCCTGCTGGATCTTTGAGGACTATTTCTACGGCGGCGCTTTTTCCACCGCTACCGCCTGCGCCCTCAGCACCCATAAAATCCAGATCGCCATCGGCGTCATCAATCCCTTTACCCGCCACCCCGCCCTTTCCGCCATGGAGGCCGCCTCTCTGGACGCCCTGTCCCACGGCCGCCTGATCGTTGGCATGGGCGGCAGCAACAAGGGCTGGATCCAGGACAAGGCGGGCATCCCCTTTGTCAAGCCCATCCAGGCCGCCGCAGAGGCGGCGGAGATCATCCGCCAGCTTGTCAACACCCGCCACACCCATTATAACGGCGAGGTGTTCCGGACCGGGCCCATCGACCTGGAATTTGAGACCTATCGCTCCGACATGCCCGTTTACCTGGGCGTGAAGGGGCCGAAGGCGCTCTTCAAGGCCGGCCAGATGGCCGACGGCGTGGTGCTGTCCTCCTGCACCTCCATTCCCTATATCAGCTATGCCAAGGAGCATATCCGGGCCGGTGCGGAGGCCGCCGGGCGGGATCCCTCCCAGCTGAAGATGGCCGCCTATTTCCCCACCGCCGTCAATGACAACGAGACCCTTGCGCGGGATGCCGTCCGCCCCTATTTGGCCAAATTCATCGGCATCCACGGCTATCACCCCATTATGTTTGAGGCCGGGCTCACCGAGGAGATCATCCGCCCCTTCAAGGAGGCGCTGATCCAGGGCAAGACCGCCCAGGTGATCCCCCTGGTCACCGACGACATCGTGGATAAGCTGGCCATTGCCGGCAACGCCGCCTATTGCAAGGATAAGCTGGCGGCCATCAACGCCGCCGGTGTGTCCATGCCCATCGCATTTGAGCTTCCCGGCCAGTCTCCCCTGGAGCTGGTCAACACCCTGGAGCGCGAGCTTCTTGCCTGAGCTACACCAATGAATTGAAGGAGCATTTGGCTATGAATTATATCAATAACATCACCGAGGCCATCGGCCACACACCGCTACTCAAGCTCAACAAAATCGGAAAGGATGTCGGCGCCAATGTGTTTGTCAAGCTGGAGCATCTGAACCCCAGCGGCAGCTATAAGGATCGCATGGCGCTGGCCATGGTGGACGCCGCCGAGGCGGGCAAGACCTGGAATGGGAAAAAGCTGCCCCCCGACGGCGTGGTGGTGGAGGCCTCCGCCGGCAACACCGCCCCCGCCCTGGCGCTGGTGTGTGCCGCCAAGGGGCTGAAGGCGCGCCTGGTTCTCTATCGCTATCAGTTTGAGGGCGCCACCAACTCCCGTATGCAGATCACCCAGGCCTTTGGCCCGGAGGTCACGGTCTCCAGCGAGCCGGGGGACTATCTCACCGCGGAGCAGGTGGAGGAGTTTTCCAAGGAGGAGCCGGATATCCCCCATGTCATCGCTGCCAAAATGGATTGCCAGCGCATGGAGGATGATGACCCCAACACCGTGTGGGTAGATCAGATCTACAACATGGCCAACCTGGAGGGGCAGAAGTCCATGGCCCGGGAGATCTATGACCAGCTGGACGGACAGATTGATGCCATTGGCTGCTCTGTTGCCGCCGGCGGCACGCTTTATGGCCTGTGCCAGGGCCTTGCGGAGCTGGACGTGCATCCCGAGCTGACCTTCGGCGTTGTCCCCAGCGGCAGCGAGTGCTATCTGAGCCTACCCAAGCGGGAGTGTGACTACGGCGAGTACAAGGTCTCCGATGCCCGCCACAAGGTGGCCGCCGCCATGGGGCTGGACAAGTGGGTCACGGAGGAATCCATCATTCACAAGATGGTCAAGGCGGGCTATCCCGACAAGTGCTTCCTGGTCACCGATGAGGAGGCGCGTGCCATGGCCAACCGTCTGTGCCAGGAGGAGGGCATCTTCTGCGGTATGTCTTCCGGTGCCAATGTCCTCATTGCCCTGGAGATCGCCAAGCGTCTCGGCCCGGGCAAGAATGTGGTCACCACCATCGTCGATCGCCGTGACCGCTACCTGTGCGAAATGCCCAACGAGAAGTATGTCGTCTGATAGGCGGGATACATAACATTTATTCAGAAAGAGAGGTCGCTGACTGACTATGAGCTTTTTCAAAAAAATTCGGGAAAGCAAAACCTTTCGCATGGTTCTCATTGCCGAGTTCGGTGCGCTTTCCATCCTGTTGGCCAAGTTTACTCGCTTTCCCATTTTTGCGGCGGCGCCATTTCTGAAAATGGATCTGGGCGAGATTCCACTGCTGCTGGCTGCCATGGTTTTGCCGGGCTTCAGCGGCCTGACGGCTCTGCTGGTGAAGGAGATGCTCTCCTTCCTTATTTTCGGCACGAACCTGTATAGCCTGACGGCGGACTTTTTGGCCTGCGGCTGCTTTTTGCTGGTCTTCACGCTGCTGCGCCGGCGGGAGCTGTCCCTGCGCCGCTTCGTGGTGGCCACAACGGTGGCGGCCGTGGCGCGGATGGCGTTCTCCATCCCCCTCAATCTGGTGATATTGCAGCTGCAATACGGCTCCAGCATCGAGACCATCTGGGCGCAGATGCCCTTCATCGTGCCCTTTAATGGGCTGAAGTGCGTGCTGGATGCGGTGTGTATTGTTCCCCTGTACCACCGCCTCACCACCATGATCACCGCCAGCGCGGTTGCCCTTGCCCAGGGCGATGAAAATCAGCTGAATGAGCGGGAAAATATCTAAATAATTTCCAAAAATTAATTTAGATATGATTTAGTAGATGAGAGCAAAAAATTTAGCAAAAAATGACAGGAACTGTGAGCCGCCCCGGCTTGTGTGTGCAGCACGAGTTGGGGCGGCTCATCGTTTGTCCTGTTTTTGGGGGACGGGGGCATATGATTTTTTTCAGCTCTCTGCGCCGCAGAGCTTGTCCCGGTAGATCATCATGGCGGCCAGGATGCCGGACCTGAGATGATTGGTGAGCTTGCAGTTCGCCGCGATGAAATAGCTGTCGCCGCCGCAGGTCAGGCGCAGGCTTCCCACCTCGTAGCCGTTCTTGCTACGGGGGAAATCCAGAACAGAAGAGGCGGGCATGGGCAGCTCGTAGGGCAGGGGGCTGCCGAAGGCGTGGATGAAGAACACCAGGTGCCGGGTGGTGACATATGCTCACATTCTGGACGAGGATAGAAAGGTCAATGCTCAGAAATTCGAGACAGCCTTCTATGCCAAGCCTGATCTTCGCAATGTCCGTCCGCCGGAAGAACCGGCAAAATCGGAGCCTGCGACCCTGGACCTTGAAAGCCTTGTGGAGCAGCTTCAGAAGTCGCCGGAGCTGGCAAGTGCGCTCGCAGCCCTGATAGCAGCGCAAGCCCCGGCAAAGTGATCCGAAAAATCGAATTAGCAAAACGCAGAATTTTCTTAGCAAATTTCTGAAAAGCGTTCGAGTCCAATTAGCAAATATACATCATGCGGCGTATAAAAATCTCCCGGTAACGGAAGTGAAATTACCGGGAGAAGGAGGAACAAAAAAACGCTGCAAACCCCGAAAAAAGGCTTGCAGCGGTGCTTTCTGGCGTCCCAGAGAGGATTTGAACCTCCGACCCCACGCTTAGGAGTTATAACATTCGGGTCGTGCCGTGTAGTACGCCGTGCTTCAAAATGTCCGCAAACCCGCATGAATACAGGATTTTTTACCGAACTGCCTGTTGCAGGGTATTCGGCAGTATTGCCTGATATTGGCAAATTTGGCGCCAAAATCGGGGCTGTTATTAGACAAGTATTAGACAGAATTATGGTCAACGACCAACAATCCAAAGGTGCTTTGGAACAATTTAACTCTGAAATTTGACAACAAGCAAGAGGAAACCGGCGAGAGCTGGTTTCCTCTTGTGATATATATCTTATTTGAAAAGAATTCAAGAAAATGCAAATCAACGTGTGAGTGGAAACAGGTTGTCCGTATCAGGCACGATATGTTATAATTGGGGTACTACCAATTCTGAAGGAGAGCGCCTATGACAGAAGTTGATCGTGACATTGGATTAGTCCTGCTGAAGCGCCTGTGGAAACAGAACTTGATCACGGAAGCAGTCTACGTTGCAGCTTGCAATTCCAAGTATTTTGACAGAAAGAATTTTACTCCGGTGGCAGAGTCTTTTAGGGCTGAAATTGAGAAAAGCGATGAAGCCGCTGATGACGCAATCAAGTAAAAACGCAAATAGAAACTGAGAAAGAGACGGTGTGAACCGTCTCTTTTTCTATATTAAAATATAAGGGAGGAGGAACGCCCATGGCTGTATTCAGGGTGGAGAAAACGCGGAACTATACCGTCATGTCAAATCACCCTCTGC
>OGYD01001913.1_pt1 | contig 14758 bp, 13 predicted proteins | sample 1576441 | NCBI WGS metagenome assembly OGYD01 (sample SAMEA3541537, study PRJEB24748) | human gut metagenome | biome: human gut; feature: human-associated habitat; material: faeces | place: China | collected 2012 | reverse complement strand
CTATTTATGGGGATTGGCGGCTGTAGCCTTGCCAACAAGAAAAACCGAAACTCTGTTCTTTGGTTCTTCATTTGTTTCTGCTGCGGTTTATTAGGTTTGATACCGCTTGCTTGTGCTAAAACACTTGAATACGATGAAGATTTAGACTTCAAAGAAAGTGATACGCTTTCTTATATCATGTTTGTAGTTGCCCTTATTTGGGTTGGGCTTACTATTTGGTATGGTTGGAGCGCAGCAAAGGCTGCACATGACCAAATGATTTGGAATTTCTTTCTTGGGAGATAAGGATAAGCAGATATGAAGAGATTATTGTTATCGGTAATCGTCACCTTGTATAGCGTATTCTCTTGGGCGCAGTCATCTGTAGTTCAAATGGGTGAAGCCGTTGTTCGTTGCAATGACTTTGCCTTCGCAAAAACTATGTTGCTTAACGAAGGACTTTCTATTGTCAAGTTTTCAAAACTCAACAACGCAAATACGGTTGTTTTGAGCAATGGGAGTGAGAGTACATACAGTATCTTATATGTAACACTTACAAAATATGTTGAATCGAAGAAAATTGCAACCGTTGAGTTCAAGTTCCATCCCAACGGTCGCTTTTATTCCTCATTCTGTAGAGATTTAACGCAATGGGGATATTCCTATTATTATGATAATGACGGTTTGTGTTTCAAAGATATGTATAATAAAGGAACTTACTACATAGGGATAAACGCAGACGAACAAAATTGGATGGAAGTGACATTTTGTAGAGCAGATGATTAAACAAACTTTATAGATTTTTATAAAATTCGACTATACTCGTCTATACTTGGGAATATAGCAAATGCGAGCGTCCTCACGGATTGCTCGCATTCTTTATTCTCATAAAATCTTTGTATTTTTGTATCGTCAAAGTGGTGCTTGACGACTGTTCATATCTTCCACAACATAAATCAAGACAAAGAATTATGAGATACGAAAATCTTATGTTAAGTATTATAGCTGATGTTTATATGGAACGCTTAAACTCAGCTGTTGAAAAAGTCTATGGAGTTCATGCATTTGGAGCCATATATTCTGAAGATGAAGAGTTAATCCAATACAAAGAAACGTAACGAAATAGCAAGACAGCATTTAGTTTTTGCCTTTCTTTCTGCCTTTCTTGTTGGTATGGAGCATCTTATCCATAGCCTTATCAAAATAACCACTATTGTTATCAATCTCCATAATCTCATTCAGCCGTTCTTCGGGCATGTTTTGAAGAAAGTCAGGAAGTTTTGTTCTATCTATCATTATGCTGTGAGTTTGTTATACGTTAATCTACTCTTGCAATGCAGAATAGCCTCCGCAAAGCGTTCGTTTATAGAAACGTTGCGAGTATTATAGCGGAAACAAAACTCATCAAAATACCGTTGCATATGCTTACGGCTAACCCAGTTGTATATGCCGTTGATAGCACGTTTGCAATAATTCCCCCAAAAGGCTTCAATCGTGTTCGTATATGCGCCACCACTAACATAGATGCCGTGTCCATGGTCAACAACGTGGTGCTTATAGACTTTCGGAATTAGTCTATATCCTTGCCACTCATCAGAGTATATCGTGGCGGAGTGTTTAACTTTACACAGAATAGGCGGTGTTAGCTGCTTGTAACTCGTGTTCTTTACTACTTTGCAGAATACCTTACCGCCACGCTGCAAGATGCCCATTACGGGAACTTTATCAACGAATGCTCTGCCTTGGCATTTCTTCGCTTTCTTGTTCCAATGGCGGTTTTTATTCTTACCACCAACGAACGTTTCATCAAGTTCTACTTCACCGTCAAACTTTTCCTTGTAGTCTTGCTTAAAGGCTTCACGTATGCGGTGCGTCATAAACCAAGCTGTTTTCTGTGTGACGTGAATGTCCTTAGATAACTGCACAGAAGATATACCCTTAGTGTGGCAAGTTACCATATAGACGGCATAAAACCACTTACGCAAAGAGATTTTAGAGCCTTCAAACAGCGTACCTATCCGTATGTTGAAGTTCTTGCCAGTGTTCTTACAACGATACATACCATCACCCCTTCTGTAAACTTTTGAAGTTGGGTCGTATGGAGATACTGGCTCGCTATTCTTCCAAAGTTTACTTTCAAGGTAACGGATACATTTCTTCTCTGTATTGAACACTTGCATAAGTGTGAATGCGGAGTTGAAATTACCAAAGCTAATCGTCTTCATAGTCCAAACATTTTGATGCTTGGTTACATTAACTTTGGCAAGATTTTGCGTTGAGCAAGAAAAAGGCTAAAATCTTGCGATTTTAGCCTTTGTAAATACGCAACTATCAGTGTATCAATCGTTATTGAGAGATAGTTAAACTTTGTAAACGGAAATTATTGGCTACCCTATGTTAGGGGTATTGTCGTATATATTCACCCTTGCTAAAATCATAGTGCTCATTTCTATGCTCGTGGTAGAGAGGCTATGTTAGAGCCAATGCACAGTCTCGTTGCTAATTACGGTATAGTAGAAGTGTATGTGCAAGTGCGGGCTGAAGGCCCAATGGAGACCATAGCCCAGGGCAAGCGTAGCGACACCCTGGGTATCACGTGTTGGAGTAGTCGCGCCCTGTAAGGGCAAAAGCATTATTACAATGTGCTTTAGACTTTTACCGGACAGCAATATTTTGTTATCTAAGCACGGGGGCACCATCGTGCTGGAACTGGTTGTCGGCAATAATTTTACGACAATCCCAACAATGCTTTCAAATCATCAATGCGGCAGTTCATACTTTGCGCTATAACCTCCAAGGACACACCATTGTGGTACATTGCTTGTGCCATTGAACGTATCTGCGCATTGGCATCTGATAGCTGTGCATTGGCATCTGATAGCTGCGCATTGGCATCTGATAGCTGTGCATTGGCATTTGATAGTTGCGAATTTACATCTGATAGTTGCGCATTGGCATCTGATAGCTGCGCATTGGCATCTGATAGTTGTGCATTGGCATCAGATAGCTGCGAATTTACATCTGATAGCTGCGCATTGGCATCTGATAGTTGTGCGTCCAAATCCGACAGTTTTGCCTTTGCTTCCATCAGCAGTGTGTCACGATCCTCGATAGCTGAGAAATATTCGTCCTCGTCGTTCATTTCCTGTCGCAAATCGGCATTCATGGTGGCAAGGCCCAAACGGTGGAGCAAGTGCATCATGTCGGGGTCGTCTTCGTACAATTTGCCGTCAAGGTTGATAACGTGCTGGTTTTTGTCCGCTACCAGTGTTTGGTCGAACACGCTCAACACCTTGTCGAGGCGGTTGTTGATTTTGCCATGCAGCAAAGGTATCTGCACAATAATGCTGTCGTGTGTGAGACTGTTGATAAAGGGGTCCGTGTCGCAGTTTGCTACCTCGCGGCCATCATAGTCAAAAGCCTTGTGATTAACGTACACCACAGGCTCTTCGATGTCGCCCACACGGTGGCCAAGCAGATACACGGCCACCATGGGCATGGCGTAGCATCGCTGCTCTTCTTCCTTCAGCATGTTTTCCTCGGCATTGTATTGGGCTGCCAGGTAACGGCGGAAGCGCAGGGTTTCGGTGTTGAGCCAAGTTTTTTGCAACTCTATCAATATCAAGCGCTCAGAGCCGTCGCTCTCGCGCACCTTTGCGGCGAAATCTATTCTGAACATCGACAAATTGTCACGTGTGACATTGGGGTGCTCATGGCGCCGCATCTCAACAGTAAGTACCTCCTTTTTGAGCAAGGCCGAGAGTACGGTGCGGGCTATGCGTTCATCTTCCATCATGAATTTGAACACAGAATCGTATATGGGGTTGGCTACTGTTATTTTCATGATTACTTTACGCTTTGGCGAAATTGGTAAATGAGTGGACAAGCTAACGGGTTAACAGGTTGACGGGTAATGAATCTGTAAACTTGTTCCCCCGTTAACTTATTATGGTAGGACACGGCCAGGGCCTTATTCACGCCCGTGTGTTCAGCGAATGGCGCTGAGCATGTTGGCCAGTCCGTCGGCCGCCTGCTGCAGGGGTTTGGCTACCATGCCCTTCATGAAGAAGTTGACCTCGGCACCCACGGTGACGCGCAGTTTGCAGGCCATGTCGCCATGCGGCAACAGTTGTATCCACACATAGAGCTGCACGGGCGAGCCTTCTGAGGCGAACTTGATGCACTTGGGCTCCTCGCGCTCTACCACGCGCAGGGTGATATTGCCCATGGGCGAACTGATGTGCAGGGCATCGGTTTCGAATGTAAGGCCCTCGGCATACTTTTGCAAATCGCCTAATTTGTCGGCCGGCACTTGCTGGCTGATGCGTTGCTGCACTTCGGGATTGCTCAAGGCCTCCTTGATGGCGGCCAAATTGTTGAGATCGGCAAAGCGGCTGAACACCACTGCCTGATTTTGCGGTACGAGCTTTACTTCGCTCTCAAATTTTGCTAATGACATATTAGGGGGTTATGGGGTTAATGGGTTAGAGGGTTAATGGGTTATGAGGTTATGGGGTTATGGGGTTATGAGGTTAGGGGGTTATGAGAGTGGCAAGTACTCACTTCCCTCTCTCTTTTGTCTTTAACACAATAAATAGTAAAAGACATACTTACCCGTCAACCCGTTAACCTGTTAACCCGTCAATCATTCAACAGATATTTACTTGCCCAAGCGTGTGAGCATTTCGGCGGCAGCCCGTTGTGGTGCGCCAGGCTGTCCGAGACGTTTTGCCACATCGGCATATCCCTGCAGCTGGGCTTGGCGCACAGGGGATTTGTCGTCCAACAACTGGGTGAGATGTGCACGGAGAGCCGTCACATTCATGCCATCTGCCACCAACTCGGGCACTACTTCGCGTCCGGCTATAAGGTTGACCAACGAGATGTAGGGCACCTTGAGAAAATAGGGGCGCACACGCGATATGAACCAGCCGCAACGCATGTAGTAACACACCACCTGCGGCACACGGAACAGTGCTGTTTCGAGTGTGGCGGTGCCGCTCGTAACGAGGGCGACCTGTGCATGCGAGAGCAGCTCGTAGGTGCGGCCGCTGACCAGTTGCACACTGTCGGGAGCAATGCCTGCGGCGTGCATGATGCCTTGATAAAATGCAGGTTCGACGCCCGGAGCCATGGCTACCACAATATGATGGCTCGAAGCCCAGGGGCACACAGCGTACAGCATGCGGCTGAGGTTGTCGGTTATCTCCTGCCGGCGCGAGCCAGGCAGCAGGACAATGGTGCGGCCGTCGGGCACGGGGGTGCCATGCGTGTGGCAGTAGGCTGACACCTCGTCCACAGTGGGATTGCCCACATATGATATGGGATAATGGTGCTTGCGCTCAAAAAAGTCGACCTCGAAGGGGAGTATCGAGAACAAGCGGTCGACATCGCGGCGTATGGCATTGATGCGGTGTTCCTTCCAAGCCCATATTTTGGGAGATATGTAGTAGAACACAGGACAAATGGCGCGCTGTTTGACATAGCGTGCCATTTTGAGGTTAAAACCCGGGTAGTCCACCAATATCAGTGCATCGGGCTGCCATGCTTCAATTTCGCGCTTGCAACGGGCCATGCCGCGCAGAATGGTGCGCAGGTGCAAGGCCACTTGCACAAATCCCATGTAGGCCAGTTGGCGATAGTGGCACAAGAGGGTGCCGCCCTCGGCCTGCATCTGTTCGCCACCATAATAGCGGAACTCGGCACCGGGGCATTGCTGCTTGATGGCACGCATGAGGTGGGCCGCGTGCAGGTCGCCACTGGCCTCGCCGGCTATGATGAAGAATTTCATTGACTGTTTGCTCATTGCATTATATTACGCGTTGGCGGAGTTAGTTGACGGGGTGATGGGTGGGGTTGTCAGCTTCTTACGATTCTTTGCTTTCTGTCCTTAATACTGTAAATTATGCAGAACATGCTTATCTGTAAACTCGTCGGCCCGTCATCACAGCACCTCTTTCAGCACGTCAACCAGTTCGCGGGCGGTGACGTCGAGTTGCGTGGGTGTGACGGCCACATAATTGTGAGCCAGTGCCCAGCGGTCGGTGTCGGTGGCTTCAGGCTCGAGTTCCTTGCAGTCGCCAACCAGCCAATAGTAGTCGCCGCCATAGGGGTGGGTGCGGTGTTCCACCTCGTTTTGCCAGCGTGAGTGGGCCATGCGGCACACTTTGATACCCTTGAACTTGTCGGCTTTCGGGAAATTGATGTTTAAGCACGTAAGTTCGGGCAGCCCTACGGCAATGGCCTTGAACATGAAGTCGACCAAATAAGGGCGCAAGGGTTCGAAATTGGCGTCCATGCTGTGGTCGCACAACGAGAAAGCCACAGCGGGATAGCCCTGCAACGCGCCCTCGGTGGCCACGCCCATTGTGCCCGAATAGTGGGCATTGACTGATGAGTTGTCGCCATGGTTGATGCCACCTATCACGAGGTCGAATTTGCGGTCGTTGAACAGGTTGAGCGCCATCTTCACACAATCGGTCGGGGTGCCCGAGCAAGCGCATACGGTGAGCCCCTCCTCTTGCCGTAACACCTTGTAGGTGAGCGGCCGCGACGAGGTGATGGAACAGCTGAAGCCCGAACGGGCCGAATCGGGGGCCATGACGAGCATGTCGGCATAGGGACGCAGGGCTTCGATAAGGAATTTGATGCCAGGCGCGTCGACGCCGTCGTCATTGGATATGAGCAGATATGGACGCATTGTAAACAAAGGTTTCAGAATGATTTGTATGCCACACAGCGGCAACGGCTGTTGCCATCGTGCTGCTTATCTCTTGCAAAGATAATGCAAGGCGAGTGCAGAACATCAAGTTTACTTGAATGTTATGCCGAGCCGCAGCTTATCTTATGCAAAAATACGAAAAATAGCTAATGGTTGGAGGAGTTCGCTGTTTTTTTCTTACCTTTGCAACCTATTATAGCACTGCTATTCTTAACCTCAAAACCATAAACAACCGACATGAGTAAGATCATTGCTTTGGCCAACCAAAAGGGTGGCGTGGGCAAAACCACTACTTCGATGAACTTGGCAGCCTCGCTCGCCACACTCGAAAAACGTGTGCTGCTGATTGACGCCGACTCACAGGCTAATGCTTCGTCGGGCCTGGGCGTTGACCTGAGCAAGGTGGACTGCTCCATCTATGAGTGCCTCATCAACGGCAACGATGTGCATGAGGCCATTTACACCACCGACATTGACAGGCTCGACATTGTGCCCTCAAATATCAACATTGTGGGGGCCGAGGTTGAGATGTTGAACTTTGACAAACGCGAGTTTGTGATGAAAAACCTGCTGCGGCCGCTCGACAAGGAGTATGACTACATACTCATCGACTGCTCGCCGTCGCTCGGCCTCATCACTGTTAACGCACTGACTGCGGCCAACTCGGTTATCATTCCTGTGCAATGCGAATACTTTGCACTTGAGGGCATATCAAAACTGCTCAACACCATCAAGATAGTAAAGAAGAAGCTTAACCCCGAGCTTGAGATTGAGGGCTTTTTGCTCACCATGTACGACAGCCGCCTGCGCCTGGCCAACCAAATATACGACGAGGTGAAACGACACTTTCAAGAGTTGGTGTTCAAAACGGTTATCCAGCGCAACGTCAAATTGTCGGAAGCCCCAAGCCACGGACTGCCGGCCATATTGTACGACGCCGACTCCACCGGGGCAAAGAACCACTTGGCACTGGCCAAGGAGGTTATTAAGAAGAACGAAAAATAAGTATGGCAACACATAAGAAATATCCAGCATTAGGACGCGGGCTCGACGCACTCATCTCGACCGAGGAGGAGGTTCACACCAACGGGTCGTCGAGCATCAACGAAGTGCCGGTGTTCAAAATCAAGGCTAACCCCAACCAGCCGCGCCGCGAGTTCCAGCCCGAAGCACTGCAAGAGCTGGCCGAGAGCATACGCCAAATAGGCATCATACAGCCTATCACGCTGCGGCAGATGGAGGACGGCACTTACCAAATCATTGCCGGCGAACGACGCTGGCGTGCAGCACAACTGGCGGGGCTGACCAACATTCCGGCCTATATACGCACCGCCAACGACGAGAACGTGATGCAGATGGCGCTGGTGGAGAACATTCAGCGCGAGGACTTGAATGCCATCGAAATAGCTCTGGCCTACCAAAACCTCATTGAGCAGTATAGCCTGACTCAAGACAAACTGTCGGAAAAGGTGGGCAAGAACCGCGCTACCATAGCCAACTATCTGCGACTGCTCAAACTGCCCGCACAGGTGCAGGTGGCACTGCAGAACAAGGAGGTGGACCAAGGACACGCACGTGCACTGCTGGGGCTGGACAAACCATCGCTGCAGGTGAAGCTCTTTAACGAAATACGCGAAAAGGGCTATTCGGTGCGACAGGTGGAAGAGATGGTCAAAGCGCTTAACAATGGCGAAACGCTGAAAAGCGGACGCCACACGCTCAAAAGCAAAACAGCCACCAAACGACTGCCCGAGGAGTACACCGAACTGCGCAACCGGCTGTCGGAACGTTTCAGCACGAAGGTGCAAATGACGTGCTCGCAACAGGGCAAAGGCAAAATCAGCATTCCTTTTGCATCAGAGGAGGAACTTGAGCGCATCATCACGCTGCTCGACAAAATCTGATCGAGATATGCCATATATTAAGTGGGTGTTTGGGCTATGTGACCGAGAACAAAGGGGGCAGATACGTCCCGATAACGCACTTTCGATGCGGAAATGACACCTGCTGATGTATAAAATAATATAGAACACCTACTTATAGTCAATGAGTTCGCATACACTACGGAGCGTGGTGCTGATGGTGATGCTCGCATGCTCACAAGCACTGGCGCTTTATGCAAGAAATACGGCCAAAGTCGGAGCCTCAAACGGGGTTCCGGCTTTAGCCGTTTTTGCTGCCGCACGCACCGGTTGCCCTGCCATGCGCCCCGACACAGTGAAAACGCCCGACGAACTGGCCCGCGAACACAGCACCGACGCCGATGCCGACTTTGACCGCATGGCAGCCGAACTGGCGTCGGATCCCGACTCAATGGTCATGCCCGTGGACACGGCTAGACTGCAACACACTGCCGACTCGCTTAAGGCACACCCCGCCACACTGCCCGCCAACGGCAAGGGGGGCAAGCCCAAGGTGTTTGTGCCTAATCCCACCAAGGCGCTGTGGCTGTCGCTGGTGTGTCCCGGCGCCGGACAAATTTACAACCGCAAATACTGGAAACTGCCTTTCATATACGGCGGCTTTTTGGGTTGCGCCTATGCCCTGATGTGGAACCAGATGATGTACCGCGACTACTCGCAGGCTTATCTCGACATCATGGACGACAACCCTAACACCAACTCGTACCTTGACATGTTGCCACCACGTTACGACATTACGGGGCGCGAGGACCAATTTAAGAACATATTCAAACGCAAAAAGAACTTTTACCGCCGCTACCGCGACTTGAGCGCCTTCTGCTTTGTGGGCGTGTACCTGCTCTCGGTAGTCGACGCATACGTTGACGCACAACTCTCGGTGTTCGACATCTCGCCCGACTTGAGCATGCGTGTCGAACCGGCTGTCATAGGGCAGCCTGCCTTGCTCGGCTCATCGTCGGGACGCTCGGCCTACGGCGTGGGCTGCAGCTTGACGTTTTAAGCTTCACGCTTTAACGTTTGGCATTTTAAGGCACACCATGCGCCAACAATACAAAAGATACACACTTTTTTTGATGAAACGCTTAAAGACATTGATTGTAGCACTGGCGGCCGGCTTTATGTCAGCCACAGCGCAAAACGAAATTACCGTACACAACGACCAAAACGGACGCGACGAGGTGATAGACCTGCCCGAGGGCATGTCGGCCGACTGCGACTCGCTGCTGGGAGAGTGGATGGCCAAAAAGTATCTCTACCCCGACACCACGTGTGTCAACCCCGACTACAACCCGACCTTCACCGCCGAGGAGTATCAGGAGCGTCTGCGCCGCCTGCCGGTGGTGATGGAGATGCCTTACAACCAGGTGGTGCAAAAGTTTATCGACCAATACAGCGGACGCCTGCGCCGCACCGTGTCGTACGCTTTGGGCGCCGGAAACTTTTACATACCCATATTTGAGGAGGCGCTCGACTACTATGGCTTGCCGCTCGAACTGAAGTATCTGCCCGTCATTGAGTCGGCACTCGAGCCCCGCGCCAAGAGTTCTGCCGGTGCAGTGGGCTTGTGGCAGTTCATGTTGGCTACGGGCAAGCGCTACGACCTCAAGGTGAACAGCCTTGTCGACGAGCGACAGGACCCCTACAAAAGTTCGTGGGCCGCAGCGCGCTACCTGCGCGACTTGTACAAGATATACAAGGACTGGAGCCTGGTAATTGCTGCCTACAACTGTGGCCCGACCACGGTGAACAAGGCTATTCACCGCGCCGACGGGGTGCGCGACTACTGGACTATCTATCCCTATCTGCCCAGCGAGACACGCGGTTATGTGCCGGCATTTATTGCGGCCAACTACATCATGAACTATTATTGCGAGCATAACATTTGCCCGATGAAGACGAAAATTCCCGTCACTACCGATACCATCATGGTGAGCCGCGACTTGCACATGAAGCAGGTAGCCGACCTTTGCAACATCGACATCGAGGCCATACGCGCACTCAATCCGCAGTATCGCACCGACCTCATACCAGGTTCGGCGGGACTCATGTCGCTCTGTCTGCCCACCGAAACGCTCAACACGCTTATCGACCTGAAGGACTCGGTGTACAACTACAACGCTGACGAACTGATGACACGCCGTGCCACCGTGGAGGTGGACGAAAAACTCGACAACCGCAGTGTGGCCTCGCGCCGCCGCTCTCGCTCGGCCTCAACCGACAGCAAGGCGTCGCAAAGTGCGTCATCGTCAAGGTCAGAGAGCAGGTCGTCAAGCAAGTCATCGTCGAGGGGCAGCAGGTCATCGTCAAAGTCGTCAAGCAAGTCGTCGAATAAGAGCCGCAAAAAGTCTCAAGAAAGGGAGAAGAGCACCACGGTGAAGAAGGGCGACACGCTCTACGAGATTGCAGCAAAGAACGGTACAACCGTTGAAAAGCTGAAGAAACTGAACAAAATAAAAGGCAACACCATCAACCCGGGCAAAAAGCTGAGGGTGAAATAAACGCAAGCACCAAACGCAACCACTAATGGGGGCGACGCGTCTCGCGTCGGGAAAATGCAATGTTCATACACAGAATAAAGGCTCGCAGACAGCACTAATTACATGCTTGTCTGCGAGCCTTTGCTTTAATTCCGCGGGACGCGGCTGCAGAAAAACTGACGCGAGACGAGGCAGCAGAAAACCGACGCGGGACGCGTCGCCCCCATTAGTGCTTGCGTTTGGTGGTAGCGTTTAGTGCTCGAGTCCGTTCGCCTATTTACGTTTTGCCGGATAGCGATATTCTAACAGAGAGTTACATAGAAACCCTAAAGCATAAATTAGGAGTTGAACCGCCAAGCATCATATAGCTTGACCAATGTTCAACTCCTGATTTGTGCTTTAGGGTAAATTCTATGGCAAAGGGAAACGCCCCGTCTTGCCAATCAAAGTGCGCCGTTCAAAAAACAGCGCCATTCAAACGTCGTCTGCTTAGTGGCAGCAGTTGCAAGGCTTGAGCTGCTTAAAGAAGTCGTTGCCCTTGTCGTCCACCAAAATGAAGGCGGGGAAATCCTCAACGGTAATTTTCCAGATAGCCTCCATGCCGAGTTCAGGGTACTCCACGCATTCAATGCTCTTGATGCTGCTCTGCGACAATACGGCAGCCACGCCACCAATAGTGCCGAGGTAGAAGCCGCCATGCTTTTGGCAAGCATCGGTCACCACCTGTCCACGGTTACCCTTGGCAATCATTACCAACGAACCGCCATGCGACTGGAACTCGTCCACATAGGGGTCCATACGGTTGGCAGTGGTGGGGCCCATTGAGCCACAAGGATAGCCAGCGGGTGTCTTGGCCGGTCCGGCATAGAGAATGGGGTGATCCTTGAAATATTGGGGAAGGTCCTCGCCGGCGTCAAGACGAGCCTTGAGTTTGGCGTGGGCAATGTCGCGTGCCACGATGATGGTACCCTTGAGGCTCACACGTGTGCTCACGGGGTACTTGGTCAGTTCGGCACGCACGGCGTCAATACCCTTGTCAAGGTCAATTTCAATACCCTTGCCGCCCTCGCCCGGGTTGCGCAGTTCTTCCGGAATGAGTTCAGAAGGATTGTTATCCATCTTCTCGAGCCAGATACCGTCCTTGTTGATTTTAGCCTTGATGTTGCGGTCGGCCGAGCAGCTCACACCCATACCGATGGGGCAGCTTGCACCGTGGCGGGGCAGACGTATTACGCGAATGTCGTGTGCCAGATATTTGCCACCAAACTGTGCGCCAAGACCAATTTTGTGTGCCTCGTGCAGCAACTTCTCTTCAAGGTCAATATCGCGGAAGGCGCGGCCCGTTTCATCGCCCGTAGTAGGCAGGTTGTCGTAATATTTGATAGAGGCCAGCTTCACAGTGAGCAAGTTCTTTTCAGCACTTGTACCACCAATCACAAAGGCAATGTGGTAAGGCGGGCACGCAGCTGTACCCAGACTCTTCATCTTCTCTACCAAGAAGGGAAGCAGTGTGCCCTCGTTCTGAATGGTAGCCTTAGTCATGGGGTAGAAATACGTCTTATTGGCAGAGCCACCACCCTTTGCCACCATTACAAAGCGGTATTCGTCGCCCTCAACGGCTTCGATGTCGATTTGTGCAGGCAGGTTGCAGCGGGTGTTCACCTCGTCGTACATGTTGAGCGGAGCGTTCTGCGAGTAGCGCAGGTTGTCCTGGGTATAAGTGTTATATACGCCAAGGCTGAGAGCCTCTTCGTCCTCAAAGTCAGTCCATACGCGCTGTCCCTTTTCGCCATGAATGATGGCGGTGCCGGTGTCCTGGCAGAAGGGGAGGATACCCTTAACAGCAGTTTCGGCATTGCGCAGGAACTGCAGTGCCACGTACTTGTCGTTTTCCGAAGCCTCGGGGTCGGTCAATATTTTAGCCACCTGCAGGTTGTGCTCACGACGGAGCATAAACTCCACATCGTGGAAAGCCTGTTGTGCCAACTGTGTGAGCGCTTCTTTGCTCACTTTGAGGATAGTTTTACCCTCAAACTCGCCGGTGCTCACACCCTCGGTGCCGAGCAAGCGGTATTCGGTAGTGTCCTTGCCCAACTGGAACATAGGAGCATACTTAAACTCTGGAGTTGTTGCCATAGTAGATGTATATAATAGATGTGTTATGTTTAAGTGCTATGCAAAGATAGTGCAAGGTGAGTGCAGAACATCGAGCTTGCTTGAATGTTATGCCGAACCGCCGCCTATCTTCTGCAAAGATAGTGCAAACCGAGCGAATAAAGTCAAGCTTGCTTGAACTTTATGCCGAGGTGTCGCCATAATTGTCTACTTCAATTCCGAAATAGTTTTACGCAATTCTTCAATAGCCCCCGAGAGGTCTAAGGTGTCACCGTTCTCCATGGCCTCCCTAATAGCAATATTCGTTGCATTAAGATCCTTAACCACCACATCATATTGTTCGCCCGTTACACCAAGAGCCTCAGCCTTTTGCTTTGAAATAGTCAAATAGAAAGTTCTGCCTTTCAGTTCAACATAATTTGCAAGTTTAATGCTTGCCTCACGCTGTCTACGCACTTTTTCTGGCATTCTTGAGTATACCTCACTACTCAGTCCGAGTTTCGCCGCTTTCTCTGCAACAGTTTCCAACTTGTTCAAATCGTCAGCAGAATCTATATCCACAGCCTTGTTGTCAAGAGTACAAGCACACGAGCATAGGCCAATCAATACAAGAAACAAGATGTCACATTTCATGAAATGATTTATTTTAGAGTTAATCATGTCGCAAATGTACAAACCTTATCACATCAGTGCCAACAATCGGTGCTTTTTTGCATTTTATTAAAGGCGCTTCGCCGTTGTCGCTCTTTATGAAGAAATATTCGTACCTTTACACACGAAAACATTATTATTCACTACAAATCTTCCCTTACACAATGAATTCGTTGAAAAGAATCTGTTTGATGTGGCTTTGCGCCCTGGCGGTGCAAGTGGCCGCATGGGCCCAGCAGGTGCAAGTGTCGCCTGTGCCACAATCGGTGAACTGGGGCGCAAAGGCATTCGCTTCGGCAGGAGCAAAATACGCCATTAACAAGGCCGCCACAACCGACGCATACGCCGTGGCCCTGTTGCACCCCTCTATGCCGATATAGTCCTGCCGCTGGCGCAGCCCGCCTATACGTTCGCAGTGCCCGAAGGGATGCATGTCGAGGCGGGGCATGCCGTGGCCGTACAGTTCGGCGCCCGCAAATTCTACACGGGGATCGTGTGGCGCGTGCATGACCGCCGCCCCCCGTTCAAAACCGTCAAATCCATACAGCGCGTCCTGTACGGCGCACCCCTGCTCTCGGCGCAGCAAATGGCCTTCTGGGAGTGGGTCGCCGCATACTACATGTGCACGCCGGGCGAGGTGATGCGCGTGGGGTTGCCGTCGCTGATGAAGCCTTCGGGCGACACGGAGGAGGAGTTCACCGAAGAGGAGTTCCGCCCCCGTACGGAGTGCTATGTGGCCCTGGCGCCCGGGCTGCACGACGAAGGACGGCTGCACGAAGCCTTCGAGAAGCTCGAAAGGCGTGCGCCCAGGCAGTACGAAGCGCTCCTCGAACTGGCCTCGGCCGGGGACGGGGAGCGGATCCCGACGGGCGAGGGGGCACGGCGCCTGCTGC
>OGYD01001910.1_pt1 | contig 14762 bp, 13 predicted proteins | sample 1576441 | NCBI WGS metagenome assembly OGYD01 (sample SAMEA3541537, study PRJEB24748) | human gut metagenome | biome: human gut; feature: human-associated habitat; material: faeces | place: China | collected 2012 | reverse complement strand
GAAGTTTATGGCAATTATCAGGGTCTTTCCTGTAACCGTAAGGTGCCCGTGCGCCTACCGCCTGTGTCCTGCCGTGGGAGACTACCTCTTTGCCTCCCATCTGTCCCGGGAGGTAGGCTATACCGCCGCCATAGAGGAGCTGGGCCTGGCTCCGTGGCTGCATCTGGGGATGCGCCTGGGGGAGGGCAGCGGCTGTCCGATAGCCTTTCGGGTCTTGGAGGCCGCCTGCGCTGCCGCCCGGGGCATGGCCACCTTTGAGGGTGCCGCCATTGACGACAGCTACTTGAACGAAATTCGCGGAAAGGACTGTTTCTGAATGACCGTGTTCCTCTCCGGCGGCTGCAAAAACGGGAAATCCACCCTGGCGGAGCAGATCGCCGTGCATTTGAGCCGGCCGGGCCGGCTGTATTATCTGGCCACCATGATCCCCCACGACGAAGAGGATCGGGCCCGGATTGCCCGCCATGTAGAGAGCCGGGCGGGGCTGGGCTTCCAAACGGTCGAATGTGGCCTGTCCCTGGAAAAGGGACTTCAGGACGCGGACCCGGAGGGCAGCTACCTGCTGGATAGCGTCACGGCCCTGCTTTCTAACGAGATGTTCCGCCCGGACGGGTCCGTAGACCTGGCCGCTCCGTTGCGGGTGGCCCGGGAGCTTATAGCCCTGGCGGGCCGCCTGCGACACATCGTATTTGTCAGCGACTACATCTATTCCGATGCCCTGGTCTACGGCGAACTTACCGAGGCCTACCGCCGGGGTCTGGCTCACATCGACCGGACTCTGGCTGCCGCCTGCGACACGGTGGCGGAGGTGAGCTTCGGCGGGCGGATCGTATATAAAGGAGAAATTCCCGTATGAAAAAATGGCTTACAGGTTTTTCCATGTGCTGGGGGATGTTCTGCGCCATACCCAACCCTGTGCGCCGCTGGGATGAGGGCTGCTATCGCCAGATGCTCCTGTGCCTGCCCTTTTTGGGGGGTATGCTGGGGCTTATTTGGGCGGGGATCGGCTTTTTTCTGGTGCGTATTTCGGCCCCGGGGCCCATTTTTGCCCTGTGCATGACCGCTGCACCCTGGTGCCTGACGGGGTTCATCCATTTGGACGGATTCATGGATTGCAGCGACGCGGTGCTATCCCGGCGGGATAGAGCCCGGCGCATCGAGATATTGAAGGATCCCCATGTGGGCTCCTTTGCTGTCATCTGTCTGCTGCTGCTGGCCCTGACCGGGTACAGCGTGTGGTCCTGCCCGGTGGAGAGCGGGAAGCTGTGGGCGCTGCCGCTTCTGTGTGCCGCCGCCCGGGGCGTCAGTGCCGCCGCGGTGCTGGGGTTTGCGCCCCTGGAGAGTAGCGGGTATAAGTCCATGGAGCACGGCACCGCCCCGGCCATAGGGGCTCTGGCTCTGGTTGCCGCAGCCGTGGCCTTGGGCGTATGGCTGCCCGGGCAGGGCGTTTTGGCGCCCCTCTCGGCTGCCGTTACCGCAGGGATCGTTATACTGCTGCTGCGGCGGAATTTGGGCGGCATGTCCGGGGACATCTCCGGGGCGGCCATCACCCTGGCAGAGCTGGCAGGCAGCGCGGCGCTGCTGCTGTGAAGGAGGAAAAACCATGGATCTGATTATCGGCGGGGCCTATCAGGGCAAGCTGGATTATGCCCGGGAGCGGTTTCATCTGGAGGCGGAGGACCTGGCCTTTTATGAAAACGGATATGATACCACCCGGCGCTGCCTCTGCTATCTGGAGCAGGCGGTGTATGACGCAGTGGCGGCGGGGCGCCCCTTTGAGCTGCCCCCGCTGCGGGCGGACGCCGTGGTGATCTGCACGGATGTGTCCTGCGGCGTAGTGCCTATGGACAGGGTGCAGCGCCTGTGGCGGGAGGAGGTGGGCCGGACCGTGTGCGCCCTGGCCCGCCGGGCAGACAGCGTAACACGGGTGTTCTGCGGACTGCCGCTAAGACTGAAGTGAATAAAGCAAAAACGCCACGGCCGGAAATCCCGGCTGTGGCGTTTTTTTGCTGAGGAGAATTGCAGGGCGGGCGACTGCGAAGGGCGCACCCTCGAGCCCGGCCGGGCATAGTATGACCAGGAGAGGCATTCCTCTCAGCAAAGGAGGCAGATCAAATGATTCATCTTCGTGGCGCGTCCTTTGTCTATCAGGCGCCCGACGGGGAGGTGGAGGCTCTGCGGCAGGTGGATATGGACATTGCCCCGGGGGAATTTTGCAGCGTGGTGGGCCCCTCCGGCTGCGGCAAATCCACGCTGCTGTCTGTGATCTCGGGGCTGGAAAGACTCACCTCCGGCACGGTGGAGGTAGACGGCGCAGCGGTGTGCGGCCCCTCTGATAAAATCGGCCTCATGCCCCAGCGGGATCAGCTTTTCCCCTGGCGCACCATTCGGGACAATGTGACCCTGGGCCTATCCGTGCTGGGCAAGCGGACCCCGGAAAACCTGGCCTACGCCGACACCCTTCTGCGGCGCTACGGCCTTTGGGACTTTGCCCGGAAGCGGCCCGCCCAGCTCTCCGGCGGTATGCGTCAGCGCTGCGCCCTCATTCGCACCATGGCCACCAAGCCGAAAATTCTCCTGCTGGATGAGCCGTTTTCGGCGCTGGATTTCCAGACCCGGCTCTCGGTGTCCTCAGACATCAGCCGCATCATCCGCCGGGAGGGTAAGACCGCGCTTCTGGTCACCCATGATATTTCCGAGGCCATCAGCCTCTCAGACCGCATTTTCGTGCTCAGTGCCCGGCCCGCCGTGGTGAAAAATGTCCACGACCTTGCAAAGCTTCGGGGGCTTTCCCCTCTGGAGCGTCGGGACACAGAGGCGTTCCACACTTATTTTCAGGCCATTTGGAAGGAGCTGGATCACCATGAATAGTCCCTCCCTGTCGCCGGGCCGGCAGGCGTATCTGTTGGCGGTGCGGCGGCAGAAGCGGCAGGTGCGGCTGTGGCAGGCGGCCCTGCTGGCGGGCCTGCTGGCGCTGTGGGAGCTGAGCTGCCGGGTGGGCCTGTCCGACGGCTTCCTCATCAGCAGTCCCAGCCGCATGGCCGCCACCTTCGTCTCCCTTTGCCGCGGCGGCGACCTGTGGCGGCACATAGGCGTTTCCTGCGGAGAGACGGTCATCGGCTTTCTCTCCGGTACCGCCCTGGGCACGGCGGTGGCCATCTGTATGTGGTGGTCGGGGAAGCTGGCCCGGATCTTAGACCCGTATCTGGTGGTGCTCAATGCCCTGCCCAAAACGGCCCTGGGCCCCATTTTCATCGTATGGATGGGGGCGGGACAGGGCGCCATCATCGTCATGACCCTGGCCATCTCCCTGATCGTGACCATACTGAATATGTACCAGGGGTTTCTTTCCACAGATGAGGAAAAAATTCGGCTGCTGCGCTCTTTGGGAGCCAACCGCCGTCAGATACTGTGGCTTTTGGTATTCCCGGCCAACGCCCCCACCCTTTTTTCCACCCTGAAGGTGAATGTAGGGCTTTCTTGGGTGGGTGTCATCATGGGCGAGTTTCTGGTCTCGCAGGCCGGACTTGGGTATCTCATCGTGTACGGCTCCCAGGTGTTCAACATGGATCTGGTCATGACCAGCGTGGTGATCCTGGCGGTGGCGGCGGTGGTGATGTACCGGCTGGTGCTGTGGGTGGAAAAAATCTTAAATCGTTTTTGGGGGAAAGGACTATGAAAAAGATTCTTGCATTCCTGCTGGCTGCACTGATGATCGTGCCGGCCCTGTGTGCCTGCGGCAAGAAGGAGCAGACCCTGGTGCGGCTGAACGAGGTGACCCACTCGGTGTTTTATGCGCCCCAGTATGTGGCCATGAGCCAGGGGTTCTTTGAGGCCGAGGGCCTGAAAGTGGAGCTTACAAACGGCGGCGGGGCCGACAAGGTGATGACCGCCGTTGTCTCCGGCCAGTCGGACATCGGCCTGGCAGGGCCCGAGGCCAGCATCTATGTGTATAACCAGGGCAAGGAGGACCACACCCAGATCATCGCTCAGCTCACCAAGCGGGACGGCTCCTTCCTGGTGGGACGGTCCGACGGGGAGTTTTCCTGGGAGGACCTGCGGGGCAAGACCGTCATCGGCGGGCGCAAGGGCGGCGTGCCGGAGATGACCCTGGAATATGTGCTGCGCCGGAACGGCCTGACCCCGGGCGTGGATGTGACCGTGGACACCTCTGTGCAGTTTAACATGATGGCCGGGGCCTTCACCGGCGGTCAGGGGGACTATGTGACCCTCTTTGAGCCCACGGCCACCCAGGTGGAGGCCGCCGGCCAGGGCTATGTGCTCACCTCCATCGGCCTGGAGAGCGGCGAAATTCCCTATACGGCTTATTTTGCCAACATGAGCTGTCTGGAAAAGAACGCCGACACGGCCCAGCGGTTCGTAAACGCCATTGCCAAGGCCCAGAAATGGGTGCAGGAGCACACGGACCGGCAGGTGGCCGAGGCCATCTGCGACCAGTTCCCGGATACCGACCTGGCGGAGCTGGAGGCTGTCACCGCCCGGCACCGGCAGATCGATGCCTGGAATGCCACCCCGGTGATGGAGCGCCAGGCCCTGGAGCGGCTGGAGACGGTGATGGAGCAGGCCGGTGAGCTGCGCCATAGCGATTGGGTGCCCTTTGAGGAGCTGGTAAACAACACCTTTGCCCAAAATGCCATCGGATGACCTGGCGAAAAATCCCGCCGCCCGGGGTCTGTCCCGGGCGGCGGGGCTGCTCTTTTTCGGAGGTTTTCCACATTTTTCGGCGGAAATTGTGGACAAACACCCCGGTTTGTGCTATCTTTATTTTGTATTAGTATCAATAAGTGCGTTTTACCTATTTGGGAAAGGATGAAATACCACTGTGACAGCTTCTGTGACAAAAGTGAATACCGTCAAGCGGCTCATTTCCGCGCTGCTGGTCCTGCTGCTTCTGGCGGGCATGATCATTCCCGTGCTGGGCAGCGTGGGCACGGACGCCTATGTTAACGACGACGAGATCAATGTCCGCACCGGCCCCGGTACCGGCTACGGTACGGTGCTGTTCAACGGCTCCAAGTCCATCCGGCTCTATCGGGGCCAGTATGTGCGGGTCATTGCCGTGCAGCGGGGCAGTGATGGGTACGACTGGTATCAGATCGTGTTCGTCTACAAGGGCTACACCAAGGTGGGCTATATGCGCAGCGACTTCGTCAGCTACATCGGTGATGACCGGGCGTGCCGCAAGTATCTGGACGAGCAGGGCTTTCCCAAGAGCTACCAGCCCTATCTCCGGGCCCTGTACGCCGCCAGCGGCGGCAAGTGGACCTTTGTGGCCTACAAGACCGGTCTAGACTGGAAAGAGGCCCTGGAGATGGAGTCTACTCTGGGTGTGAGCCTTATTCACCGCAACTACGATCCGGCCCAGCGCTCCACGGCCCCCGGCGCTTACGATAGCTCCACCGGGGAGTGGAGGCAGTTTGAGCCGGGCTGGTATGCCGCCAGCCGGGAGACGGTGGCCTATTACATGGACCCCCGTTCCTACCTGACAGACGGCACCTGCATTGCCTTTGAGCTGCTTTCCAGCAACAATGCGATCACCCGTGACCAGATGAAAAAGGTGCTGGGCGACTGCGTTTGGGCTACGGACGAGCTTATCGACGAATTTATTCAGGCCGGAAAAGAGGCCAATGTCAGCCCCATTTACCTGGCGGTGAAGGCCCGGGGCGAGATCGGCACCGGCGCTACCAAAAATGCCACCGGCTACCCCCTCAGCGACGGGAAAAAATATTATAATTTCTTCAATATCGGCGCCTACGGCGGCAGTGACCCCAACTACAACGGAATTCTATATGCGCAAAAAGAAGGCTGGGACACCAGCTACAAGGCGCTGCTGGGCGGGGCAAAATTTATATCCGGGAGTTACATAGCCAAGGGACAGAATACAATGTTTCTTCAGCGCTTTAACTTTTCGAAAACAAATACCTTCGGACACCAGTACGCCACAGACATTACCTATGCGTATATGGGAGGCTGGGACACCTATGGGTCTTATGCCGAGAACAATATGCTGGGCGTTAATCTCATAATCTCCGTGCCGATTCTGGAGAATATGCCCGCCGTGACCAAGCTGCCCACGGCCAGGTACGAGGACGAATATGTGGACCCCGAACCCGAACCCGAACCTGACCCTGAGCCCAATCCTGAGCCCAATCCTGAGCCCAATCCGGAGCCTAATCCCGAGCCGGACCCCAATCCCACTGAGCGCTATGACTATGTGAATGAGCTGAACCTGCGGCTGTCGGATTCCTACCTCTCCGGCTTCACCCTGGGCACCCCTGTTAAGAGCCTGATTTCCCAGATCAAGTCGGTGAATAAGAACGCCACCGTCACCGTCACCGCCGGGGGAGAGGCCGTTGCGGGCAGTGCCCTGGTCGCTACCGGCCAGGTGCTGACCATCCAGGACGCCGCCGGGACCTACACCTACACCTGCGTGGTGTATGGCGATGCTAACGGCGATGGACGCATTGCCGCCACGGACCTGCTGGCGGTGAAGAAGCACATCCTGGGCACTCAGACTCTATCCGGGGCCTATGCCCGCGCTGCCCAGCTCTCCGGCAGCAAGATCGCGGCCACCTCACTGCTGGCCATTAAGAAACACATCCTGGGCACTGCGCCCATCGTGCAGAAATGATAGGTGACCTATGAAACTACTGAAAAAACCCCTTGTGAGCCTTGCGCTGCTGTGCGTCATGCTTTTCTCCCTCCTGCAGGTGAGCTATGCTGCGGGAATGTCTGTGTCCGCCGGACAGAGCACCGTCAGCGTGGGCCGTACCGTGGCCTTTACCATCACCGTGCCTGCCGGGTCTGAGGCGTGGACCTATTCCGTGGCCTATTCCGCTAACCTCACATTGGAGTCCGGCGACCTGGCCCCCATGGGCTTTGAGGGGGATAACCGCACCAACCAACTCGTGTTCCGGGCCAATGACACCGGCACCGGCTCCGTGTGGATCTCCGCCGGCTCCTACTGCGTGTCCGGCGTGGACTATGATGCCTCCGGCAGCGCCTCGGTGTCCATCGTCTCCGCTTCCACCCCCGACGACAGCGAGCCGGACTACACCCCCAGCGCCCCGGGCAAGAGCGGCAACAATGCCCTCTCCGCCCTCACCGTCAGCGCCGGAACCCTGACCCCGGCCTTTGACCCGGCTGTGACCGAGTATACCCTCTCCCTGCCCCAGGGCACCGAGAAGCTCACGCTCACCGCCACTCCCTCCGACTCCAACGCCACCGTCCAGGGTGACGGGGAGCTGACGCTTCAGGAGGGGGAGAATACGCTTCCCCTGGTGGTCACCGCCGAAAACGGCGACACCAAGACCTATACCGTCACCGCCAAGGTGGCCCAGGCCCCCACGCTGTTTCTCAGCTTCTCCGGGGCCAAGCTGGGGGTTGTGAAGGATGTGGAGGGGGTCACCCCGCCCACGGGCTTTACCGCCGCCGAGCCTGTTTCCCAGGGAGGGGACACCCTGCCCCTTTGGGTAGATGCCAGCGGCAAGCACACCCTGGTCTACCTGGTGGACGAGAAGGGCGTGGCCGGGTTCTACCTCTATTCTCGGACCGAGGGCGTTCTGTCTCCCTATCTCCCCCTGGCCTATGGCGGCGCCACCTATATTTATACCGGCATCCCGTCGGAGAAAGCCGCAGTGCCCGGCCTGAAAGCCGCCACTGTGGAGGCCTTTTCCCAGACCCTTTCCGGCTGGCGCTATGAGGATGCGGCTCTGTCGGATTTCGTGGTCCTCTACCTGATGGATGACGGCGGCCAATACGGCTACTACACCTATGACACTAAAAACGCCACCCTCCAGCGCTTCAGCGGCGCGGTGTTTACCGACAGCGGCGAAACCCTGGCCGTGCCCATGCTGCATGTGTACATCGCCGGCGGCGCAGCGGCGCTGCTGCTGATTTTGATGCTCGTCTTTGCCTGCGTCTCCGGCAGCCGCGGGCGGAAGCTCCGGGCCCTTGCATCTGAGCAGACGGAGCCCGCCGAAGAAGCCGCTCCCGAGGCCCTGCCGGAGGAAACACAGACCCCGGAGGAGAGCCCTGTGGAGGAAGCGACGCCTGCCCCGGAGGAGGAAGCGGAAGCCCCGGCAGAGGAACCCGTTCCCGGGGAGGAAGCTGGGCCCGCTGCTCAGGAGCCGGAGACTTCCGAAGAGGAAGTCGTTCCCGCTGCCGAGCCTGCCGCCCCGGAAGTCCTGGAGCCTGTGACCCCGGAGGCAGCCCCCACCTCAGAGCCTGCCCCTACCCCGGAGGAAGCACCCCCGGCCCGGCCGGAGGAGGCCCCCGCCGAGGATAAGTCCTTGGAGGACACCCTGCGAAAGCTGCCCCTGGATGAGCTTCTGCAAGACATCCGGGACCTGTAAAATCAAAAACCACCTGGCGCATCCGATGATGCGCCAGGTGGTTTTTGTATAAAAAGGTCTCGAGTTTGCCGCGTGCAAGCGGGCATATTCTGCTTTTATCCCATCAGACCGATAAAGAAAATCGCCAGAATCATAATGGGCAGCACGATCATAAACAGCCACCGCATCCACCCGGCCACCTTCATGCCCTTGCCGGTGTTGGCCTCGGCCTGGTAGTTTTTGAAGCCCCAGCCCCAGCGGGTCACGCAGAAGAGCAGGTATACCAGCGACCCCAGAGGCAGCAGAATGCTGCTGACCAGGAAATCCTCGCTGTCCAGCACATCCCGGCCGCCGATGGGGTGGAAGCCGCTGAGCACATTGTAGCCCAGCACACAGGGAATGCTGGCGATGAGAATGAGAGCGCCGTTTACCACGGCGGCCTTCTTGCGGCTCCAGCCGAACAGGTCCATGCACGAGGACATGATGTTTTCAATGACCGCAATGACCGTGGAGAAGGAGGCGAAGGTCATAAACAGGAAGAACAGCGCCCCCCATACCCGGCCCCCGGCCATGTTGGTGAACACGCTGGGCAGGGTAATAAAGATCAGGTTGGGCCCGGCATCCACCTCCACGCCATAGCTGAAGCAGGCGGGGAAGATGATAAGGCCCGCCATAATGGCCACAAAGGTGTCCAGTCCGCAGATACGGGCGCCCTCGCTGAGGAGGGTGTGGTCCTTGCTCATGTAGCTGCCGAAGATCTCCATGGCGGAAATGCCCAGGCTCAGGGTGAAGAAGGCCTGGTTCATAGCCGCGGCAATAACATTGCCCAGGCCCACGGAGCGTACATTGTCCATGTTGGGCACCAGGTAGAAGGCAATGCCCTCCCGGGCGCCGGAGAGGGTGAAGCTGTGAATGGCCAGCACCACGATCAGCACCAGCAGCGCCGTCATCATTACCTTGCTGACCCGCTCCAGGCCCTTGCGCAGCCCGATGCTGCACACCAGCATCCCTGCCGCCACCGTAATGGCCATCCACAGGCCCATCTCCATAGGGTCGGCCAGCATATCGGTAAAGACCTTGGCATTGGCCTCGCTGCTCATGCCGTGGGTAAAGGTGCCCGTAGCGAACTTGAAGAAGTAGTCCAGCATCCAGCCGGATACGGTGGTGTAGTACATCATCAGCAGGTAGCAGCCGAGAATGGCGAACCAGCCGTGTATGTGCCACTTGCTGCCGGGCTTTTCCAGGGCCTTGTAGCCCAGCACCGCGCTCTTGCGGCTGGCGCGGCCCACGGCCAGCTCCATGGTCAGCACCGGCAGGCCCAGCACCACCAGCATGATCAGGTAGATCAGCACGAAAAATCCGCCGCCGTTCTGCCCCGCCACGAAGGGGAAGCGCCACACATTGCCGATGCCGATGGCGCACCCGGCGCTCACCAGCAGGAAGCCCAGTCTTGACTTAAAAGATTCTCTTTCCACGATGTTTCTCTCCTGTTTTCGGGCGGGCGCTGCAGGGGATCATGTTAAGAGCCCGCTAAAATAGTATAACAATAGTATCATAGGGAGAAAATTCATCTTTGTCAAGTTTTTGCAAATCGGGAAAACGCCGATAAAACCACCTTGAATTTAGCGAAAACAACGAAAACGAGCTCAAAACCCGGCACGATCCGCCCCGCTGTCCGAGGCAGCCCCTTTCCCCGGAAAAAGCAAAACAGGGGCTACCCAAACGGCGTGATTCGTGGTATAGTATATTCTGTATAAGACTCGGAATTGTCGATAAAATGGTGCAATTACGATAACGGTAAGGAAGGGAGTGTGAGGCGTGAAGCAACGGAAGAAGAAAATGACAGTTTTGGTGGCGAGCCTGACGCTGGCCTTGGGGCTTTGCGGCTGCGCCCTGGAGACCTCTGCGGAAAACCTGTTCACCCTGCCGGAGGTGCCGGTGGAGTACACGGGCCTGTCCAACACCCTCAACACTTATTTGAAGAGCGGCTACGAATATATAAACCCCACCGGCGGCAGCAATATGCAGTCTCTGCAGATGATCGACCTGGACGGCGACGGCAGCAAGGAGGCGGTGGCCTTTTTCCGCTGCGCGTCGGACGAGAAGCCCCTGAAGATTCTGTTTTTCCGGTCGGAGGAGGAGTCGTTCACTCTCTTTTGCACCATTGAGTCCGGCGGCACCTCCATTGATTCCATTTCTTTCCGGGACTTTGACGGCGACGGCAAGCTGGAGGTGGCTGTGGGCTGGCGCATCAGTACAGAGGTGCAGACCGTTGCCGTGTACCGTCTGCGGGGAGATGCTCCCGAGGTGATGATGCAAAGCGGGTACAGCCGCTTTGTGGTGGACGATCTGGACAGCGACGGCCTGTTTGACCTGCTGCTCCTGCGCACAGATGCCGACGGCGCCACCCTGGCCGAGCATTTCCGCTGGCGGGAGGGGGAGCTGCGCAGCGGCAGCCCGTGTCGCCTGAGCTGCACGGCGGCGGAGCTGAGCCGGGGCAGCATCGTCTGCGGCAAGCTGGACAGCCAGAGCAACGCCGCCTTCATCACCGGCGTGGACGAGGGCAACCAGGCCATGACCGACATATTGGTGAGCCGGGAGGGCGAGCTTAAAAATGTGACCCAGAGCCGCAGCACCGGGAAAACCGATGTCCGCTATGCCTTCAGCCAGCTCCGTCCCCAGGACATCAATAACGACGGCATCATCGAGATTCCCTATCCCGCCGACAGCACCGTTCGCTCGGCGGCCCGGGTGTTCTGCTGGTATCGGTACAATGACCGCGGGGACAGCGTCTGGGTCATGGACACCTATCACAACCAGCCCGACGGCTGGTATCTGACCCTCAGCGAAGACTGGCACGGCTGCATGAAGGGCACCGACATCATAAGCACCGACAAGGGCTCCTGCGTGACCCTGCAGTGTAACGGGGAGGCGGTGCTGTACCTGTACAGCTTCAGCGGCGAGGACCGGGACCGGGAGGCCCGCAGCGACGGGCGTACGCTGCTGATGCTGCGCTCCAACATGGCGTATGCCTTGCGCATCACAGAGACGGGCGAACGCATCGGCGTGAGCAACGAGTGGGTCAACAGCCATTTCTATTTGATCTCGACGGCCTGGGCCGCCGGAAACTGAGAGGAGAGGCAGAGACAATGAAAAAAGTACTGGTTTTAGAGGATGAGAGCAGCATCCGCAGCTTTATCGTTATCAATCTGCGCCGGGCGGGCTACGATGTTATCGAGGCCGAGAGCGGCGAGGAGGCCCTGGAAAAGCTGCAGCAGAACCCGGACATCCGGGTGGCCCTGCTGGACATCATGCTGCCCGGCATCGACGGCTTCGAGGTGTGCCGCCGCATCCGGGCCACCAATCTGCGTATCGGTATCATCATGCTCACGGCCCGGTCTCAGGAGATGGACAAGGTCACGGGCCTGATGACCGGCGCCGACGACTATGTGACAAAGCCCTTTTCTCCGGCGGAGCTTACGGCCCGGGTGGACGCCCTCATGCGCCGCTCCGGCATGGCCGAGGAGATGTCGGGCCAGCTCACCCAGCCGCCCTTCGTCCTCAACACCCGCAACCGCACCCTGGAGAAGGACGGCCGGCGTATTAAGCTCACCCAGATGGAATACGCTATTATGAAGATGTTCATGGAGAACCCGGGCAAGGCTCTGTCCCGGGAGGAAATTTTGGACCTGGTATGGGGCCGGGATTATTTCGGCGAGCTGAAGATCGTGGATGTGAACATCCGCCGTCTGCGGCTGAAGATCGAGGATAACGCCACCAATCCCACCTACATCACCACGGTATGGGGGTACGGCTATAAGTGGGACGCATAATGCAGGACAGGAGCGCCGGGGACACCGCTAAGGTCAGCCACGGCCGCAAGCGGCGCATGATGGGTATGCGCCGCCGCTGGATCATCACCAGCGTGTTTCCGGTCATCACCATTCTCATGCTCATTGCCGCCCTCAGCTCGGTTGTCCTGGTGGCGAGCTATTACAGCAATGCCCGCTTCGCCCTGGAAAATAAGGCCCGGGCCGGGGCAAGCTATTTCAATACCTATGCTATGGCCAACTACAGCGAGTATTACCGCAACGCGGTGCTCTACGCCGGAAATTTCGACGAGGCGGACACCATTGAGCTGCAGTTTTTAGACCGCAATGGCCGCGTGGAAATTTCCAGCCGGGGTCAGACCGTGGGCATCACCCCGGAGACCCCGGAGGTGCGCCGGGCCCTGGATACCGGAAGAATGGACTCCTTCACCGGGCGGGACCCCCTTACCAGGGAGAATATCCTGGCCGTGTCCGCACCCCTGGAGTATGACGGCGGCGTGGTAGGCGCTTTGCGCCTGGTCACCTCCACCCGGGAGCTGGATAAGCAGGTGGCCCTGCTGGCCGTAGCCGTCATGGGCCTGGCAGCCGTCATCAGCGGCGTGGTGCTGTGCGTGAACCTGGTGTTTATGCGCCGGATCGCCGCCCCGGTGGCGGAGGTGACGGAGGCCGCCAAGCGCATTTCCGATGGCAGCTACGGCATCCAGATCCCTAATAAATACGAGGATGAAATGGGGCAGCTGGTGGACAATATCAACCAGATGTCCCTGCAAATCAGCCGGAGCGAGAAGATGCAGACGGAGTTCATCTCCTCCGTGTCCCATGAGCTGCGCACCCCCCTTACCGCTATCAACGGCTGGGGCGAGACCCTCCTGGCCGACGACGGCGGCGACATCCAGCAGCTGCGCCGGGGCGTGCGGATCATTCTGCGGGAGTCCCGCAGGCTCACCAACATGGTGGAGGAGCTGCTGGAGTTCTCCAAGATAGAGGACGGCCGCTTTACCCTTCGGGTGGAGCAGATGGACCTTCAGGCCGAGGTGGAGGACGCCATCTACACCTATCGGGAGCTTTTCCGTCAGGACGGCATCGACCTGGAGTATCTGAATGCCGGGGAGATGTTCGAGCAACCCATCACCGGCGACCCGGAGCGGCTGAAGCAGGTGCTGTGCAATGTGCTGGACAATGCCGCCAAGCACGGCGGCTCCGGCAAGCGCATCACCGTGTCCATGGAGCAGGAGGGAGAGTACTATGCGGTGCGAGTCCGGGACTATGGCCCCGGCATCCCGGAGGCGGAGCTTCCCTATGTGAAGCAGAAGTTCTATAAGGGCAGCTCCAAGGCCCGGGGCAGCGGCATAGGTCTAGCGGTGTGCGATGAGATCATCCACCGCCACGAGGGCACCTTCGACATCGGTAATGCCCCCGGCGGCGGCTGCGTGGTCACCATCCGCCTGCCGATTTCCCGCGAAGAAGAATAAAAATAGTAGAACAAATGTTGCATTTCCTCCGCGGCTGTGCTATACTGTGGGGGAAGCAGAGAGGACTTACTGACACATGGCAAAACGCGAAAAGAAAGAAACCTTCCGTACCTCCATCGGCGGCCAGGCTCTCATTGAGGGCATCTTAATACGCGGCCCGGAGAAGCAGGCCATCGTGGTCCGGGCCCCGGAGGGCCTGGTGACAAAGGTGGAGGAGCTGAAGCTGGTGCGGGACAAGTACCCCATCCTGGGCCTGCCCATTATCCGGGGCGTGGTGACCTTTTTGGACTCTATGGTCAAGGGCATCAAGGCCCTGATGTTCTCGGCGGACTACTTCCCCGACGATGCGTCCGCCCAGCCCTCCAAGCTGGATACATGGCTGGAGGAGCATGTGCCGGCGGAAAAGCTCCAGAGCGTGCTGGTGGGCGTGTCCCTGGTGCTTTCCCTGGGGCTTACGCTGCTGCTGTTTATGCTGCTGCCCACCTTTGTGGCGGGCCTGTTCCATGCCCAAAGCGCCTTGGTCCACAACCTCATCGAGGGTGTCATCAAGATCGCCATATTCCTGGCCTACCTGATCCTATGCTCCAGGCAAAAGGATGTGCACCGGGTGTTTCAGTATCACGGTGCCGAGCATAAGACCATTTTCTGTTATGAGGCGGGCCTGCCCCTGACGGTGGAAAACGCCCGCATCCAGCCCCGGCATCATCCCCGCTGCGGCACCAGCTTTTTGTTCGTGGTGATCGTGGTGTCCATCCTGTTCTCCTCCTTGGCCTTTACCCAGGTGGAGTGGCAGAATCTGTGGGTGCGTATCGGGATGCATCTGCTGCTGCTGGTGCCGGTGGTGGGCATCACCTATGAGTTTAACCGCTTTGTGGGCCGTCATGATAACGCTGTCACCCGGGTGCTGTCGGCGCCGGGCATGTGGCTGCAGAATTTCACCACCTTCGAGCCCGACGACTCCATGCTGGAGGTGGCCATCGAGGCCCTGAAACTGGTTCTGCCCGACGAAAAAGGCAAGGACGCCTGGTGAAAATCTCTGGCGAAAATTCCTGCGGAATTTTCTGCCAAAAGGCTTGCAGCCTGCTGCGCGCATAATTTTTGCGCCG
>OGYD01001894.1_pt1 | contig 14874 bp, 9 predicted proteins | sample 1576441 | NCBI WGS metagenome assembly OGYD01 (sample SAMEA3541537, study PRJEB24748) | human gut metagenome | biome: human gut; feature: human-associated habitat; material: faeces | place: China | collected 2012 | reverse complement strand
CCGCCGCAGCGCCGAAAAGGCCGTGCAGCAGGCGAAAAAGCGGCGGGCCGCGGGCATGGAGCGCTGAACTTCGGGCGGAAGGGAAAAATCTCTTCCGCCCTTTTTCTTTTTTACCCTTGCAAAAAGCGAAAACGTCATGTACAATATTGTCTGAAATAAGATATCTGCAAATAGATATACGTGGCACATTTGCCTTGCAAGGAACGGAGGAAACCAAATGAAAGAGATTGAAAACAACGGAATTCAGCTGCTTGAGGATTAAAAAATCTGTGTGGCTGGCTTGGGACGCTGAACGAGAAGACGGAGGAGAATTCAAATGGAAAATGAAATGATGGAACGCAGTGAAATTCTGCTGTACAGCGATGAAAACGGAAAAGAGTTTGTCAGCGTCGTATTCAAGGACGAGACATTCTGGCTGACGCAGAAGGCGATGGCTGAGCTGTTCGGCTGCACGCCGGATAACATCTCCCTGCACTTGAAGAACATCTTCGCGGAAAGCGAATTGAATCGAGAAGCAGTTACCGAGAAATTCTCGGCAACTGCCGCCGACGGAAAAAACTATCTGACCCAGCACTACAACCTCGACGCCATCATCGCCGTGGGCTACCGCGTGAATTCCAAAAAGGCCACCCGATTCCGCCAGTGGGCGACAAAGACGCTGAAGGAGTACATTCAGAAGGGCTTTGTGCTCAACGATGATCTAATGAAAAACGGCCGTCCGTTCGGTAAGGACTACTTTGACGAGCTGCTGGAGCGCATCCGGGAGATCCGTGCCAGCGAGCGCCGGGCCTATCAGAAAATCGCGGATGTCTTCGAGCAGTGCAGCTATGATTACGACAAAAACAGCGACACGACGAAAGCGTTCTATGCATTTGTCCAGAACAAACTGCACTACGCCGTTACCGGAAAGACAGCTGCGGAACTGATTTCCGAGCGAGCCACACTGGACAGTCCCACGATGGGTCTTACCACATGGAAGGGCGCGCCGGATGGAAAGATTCTCAAAAGCGACACGCTGGTGGCGAAAAACTACCTGAACGAAAAGGAGCTGTCCCGCCTGAACCGGCTGGTGACCATGTTTATCGACTACGCCGAGCTGATGGCAGAGGACGAGCAGCTCATGAGTATGCAGGACTGGCTGAACGAAACCGACCGATTTCTGACCAACAACCGCCGCAAGGTGCTGGACGGCAAGGGCCACATCTCGCGGGAAGCGGCAGCGAAAAAGGTCGGTGCGATCTACGAGGAGTTTCGCAAAAAGCAGGACGAGGCGTACATTTCCGAGTTTGACCGCCAAACGGAAAAGTATCTCAAGGGTGAATGACCATGATTGAAACATTTGACATCGCGGGCTATGCCCGTATTTCTGTGGATGATGAGCAGGATCAAAAGAACATCTCGATTGAGAACCAGAAGGCCATCATCGAGGACTATGTAAAAACCCACTTCCCCGGCAGCACGCTGACGTTTTTTGAAGACCGCGACCGCTCCGGCTACACGTTTGAGCAGCGCGAGGGCTATCAGGAGATGCGCCGGGGACTCATGTCCCACAAGTACGATATTCTCATCATCAAGGATTTTTCCCGTTTCTCCCGCCGCAACTCGCGCGGACTGGTAGAGCTGGAAGACCTGCGCGACGCGGGCGTCCGGATCGTCTCCATCGGGGACGGCGTGGACTTCCCAAATGACGACGATTGGCTGAAAATCCAGTTCCAGTTTCTCGTGAACGAGATGCCCGTCACGGACACCTCCCGCAAGGTGCGCAACGTCATCAAGCGGCGGCAGAACGACGGCGAGTGGATCTGCGCCGCGCCCTACGGCTATCTTGTCACCGAGGACAAGCAGTTTGAGATCATCCCCACCGAGGCCGAGACAGTCCGCAAGATTTTTGACCTCTACAACAACGCTGGTTGGGGCTACAAGAAAATCGCCAACTATCTCACCGATCAGGGCGTTCCCACGCCGCGCATGTCCGAGCGGATGCGCAAAGAAGCGGCGGGCAAGAAAACGAAACGGGAAGCCAAAAACGCCTGGGCCATCGCCACGGTGCAGGGCATTCTGGACAACGATTTTTATATCGGCACGCTCCGGCAGGGCAAGTATACCCGCGCCAAGATCAACGGCAAGGAGATCAAGCGCAACGACGATGAGCATATCGTCATTGAAAACCACCATCAGGCCATCATCGACTACCGCACCTTCGCCATCACCATCGCTTTGCGGGAAAAGCGCAGCCGTAATAACTATCGCGGCGTCAAGATCAATGACAACGTGTATTCCGGCTTTTTGCAGTGTGGCGACTGCGGCAGCCCGCTGTTCGCCATGAGCCGCAGCGATTTGGCCCCCGCATACACCTGCGGGACGTATCACCGTCGCGGTCTGAAAGGCTGCACGAGCCACCATATCCGCGTTGACCGGCTGGACGAGTTGCTGAAAAGCTATGTGCGGAAGCTGGCGGACAGTTCTGCCGCCATGCTGGAACAGCTCAACGAGGAGCTGAAGCGCGAGAACGATCAGGTGGCGGAAACGGAGCAGTCCGCGGGCAATCTCGCCGAGGTGCTGGCCGATCTCACCGAAGAATTAAAGGTCACGAAGCGCCAGCGCATCCGGGAGATTATGAAAAAGCCCGAGCAGGAAGCCTCCATCGAGGCACTGTATGACGAGATGGAAGCAGACCTGCAAAAAAAGATCGACGGCATCAACCACCAGATCGACCTGCTGTCCGATAAGCGCAACACCATCATTCAGGTCAACCGCGTGGCAAAGACCGCCATCGACGTGTTCCGCGACATTCTGGAAAAGGATAAGCTGGAACGAAATGATCTGGAGCTGCTGATTGACAAGATTCTCGTCTTTGAAGATCACTTGGAAATCAGGCTTCAATCCGACATCGACACGCTGCTGCGCTGCGGGACCCTCCCGGCGGAAACGGAGGACGCCGCAAATTTTAATTCCGGCACGGAAAATATCGAAAACACGCTGATCCAGTCCTCCAAAAATCACGAGGACAAGGTTTTCCGTGTCAGTGTTATCAGCAGCGGCGACCCGTTGGAGATTTTCACGGATCGCGACGGTGAGGTCATATTCAAAAAGTATTCCCCAATTGGTGAACTGGGCGATTTCGCAGCGCAGATATGCGACAGCCTGCACCGCTCGACCGATGCAATAGCTGCGGTTTGCGACCGCGACAGCATTATTGCCGTTTCGGGCGCATCCAAGCGCGATTTTATCGACAAGCGAGTATCGCCGGCGCTTGAACGCGTTATGGAATCGCGCGGCAGCGTGCGCTATGACGGCACCGAGCCGATGCACGTCATTGACGGCGACGAGCGCTACTATGTTTCGGTCGCATCACCCATCCTAAGCGAGGGCGATATACTCGGCTGCGTGGTATTCGTGAGCCAGAATGCATCTGCCGGCAGCGACATTGAGTTTAAGCTTGCGCAAACGGTGGCATCCTTCCTCGGCAAGCAAATGGAAAGCTGAAAAAAGCAGACGCTCGGCGTCTGCTTTTTTACATATTTGATATCAACGTTCGCTCAGACCTTTGCGAGGAAGCACTCCTGACTTTCGACTTCCGAATAGAGGATCGCATTGCCCTCGCCGAGGTCATACACGCTTATAACGTCGGCGATAGGGTCTGCGGCATCGGCCTTAAGGAGCTTTGCATACACATCCTCGCAGCCCGAAAACCGCTCTTCGTTAAAAACGCAGCCGTCCTCGCCCGGATAGAGCGCAGCGTAAAACGTTCCGGCCTCGACGAGATCCTGGAAGAAGTGGCTGCCGTAGCTAAGCTCTGGACGCAGTCCGTGCGAGCTGTACGCAAGTTCGGCGATGCAGTCGAAGCGGTTTATCTCCATGAAATGTACCGGCACGCCGAGACTCGGAGTGGTCGTTCCCCAGCGCCCGGGGCCGAGCAGGATAGTGCCCTTGTCACGCAGGAGACTGTTAAGCTCTCCGAGCCTGCGCGCAACCTGATATTTGCGCTGCTCCGGCAGGGCAAGATAAGGCTCGACCTTGACCATGATGGCATATCTGATCGGCAGGCACACATTGCCGCCCATGAAGTTGCCCTCGGTGCGGAAGTACAGCTCCTTGATCTTAGGCATGACTCCGGATGAGCCCACGCCGCGTGTCTGAAGCGGACGGCACTGGAGCAGGTTGACGCGGTAATTGCCCTCGGCGTCAAAATTACAGGCGTACTCGATATCGACGGGGTAATCGTACTTCTCTTCGAGAATGCGCATCGCTTCGGCCATGACTGCGGCGAAGTCCGTGTTTCCGAGAAGCTTGCGGAAATTGAGGATATCCGGAGCATCGGAGGCGCTCAGACCCATTTCGCGCAGTCTTGCAGCGGTGGGGTAATCCAGTTCCATGAACAGCGTCGGATCTGCCTTGAGATCCCTTTTGTCGATGCTGTCAACGCTTATCGTCTCAAACTCGTTGTCCTTGAGTCCGATAACGTCCATCTTATGCTGCGAATACTTGTACTCGTCGCCATAAGCCACCATCGGAGGCGCTGTTGGGTTATCCATATTCAAAAGCCGTGCGTAATCGTCTGCCTCGCGATCGACAGCGCGCGTACCCATGCCGAAAACAAGGCGCAGCATGCCTTTGTTTTCCGATGAAGAGTTCTGCTTGTTGAGATAAAGATTTTTTGAATGTCCCACGCCGGCAATGTGCGGATAGTAATAGTCGCCGTGAACGTCGCCGCACACTCGCATGACCAGCAGAGCCATCTGCTCATCGCGGTCGAGGAGGTTTCGCTCTGCGCGGTATTTGATCGCGTCCGGGTCAACGGTGCTGGCGTAGACCTGCTTGACCGCACACTCAAAATCGTCGTAGCGCTCTTTCAGACTGCCCTGATTTGGGCAGAAAACGCTCTCGTATTTTCCGGCGAAGGCGTTGCCGAAGCCGTCCTCTAGAATGGAGCTTGAGCGCACGATTATAGGCGACTGGCCGAAGTATTCGAGCATGGACATGAACTGCTCCTTGATACTGGGCGCGAATGTGCCGTTTAGCAGCAGCTCGCGTATGTCGGGAGCGTACTTGAGATAGTCCTCGGCCTCGATCATGCGTATTCGAGAGCCCCACAGTCCGCTCTGCACGGCGTAGGTATAGAAAACGTCCGCGCCGATATAGTACGAATCGTGCGGCTCAATCCGAGAGTTGTACAGCTCCGGAGCTTCATCGCGCAGAATGTTGCGCGCAAGCAGCATGCCGGCGGCCTTGCCTCCGATGCAGCCGGTGCCGATCTCGCGGTTTTTTATGTACATAAGATCCTTCATGGAGAAGTATTTGCGGCACAGGGCAAAGCGCGTCGGCTCGTTGCCGAGCAGGCAGCGCATGATGTTTTCTTTTAAAAGCATGTTCTCGGCGTCGGTCGGCTCGCGCCCGTCGGCGACGGAGTCAAACATGCTGTCCCAGCAGTCGCGGCGCTCGCCGGTCTGGGTGAAGCGCTCGAATATGGCATAGGTGTCGGCGCTCGAGGTGAGCGTGCGCCATTTTGAGCCGGTTATTTTAAGAGGAAAGTAGGTCGTCGTTGTGTTGCGGCCGCGAACCTTTACCGGATGCATGTAAACGCTGCCGTCGAGAGTGCGGATGTTGACAAGCAGCGGCGCTTCCTTGCGGATGCGCGAGATAGTCTCGTAGGTGTGCTTTTCATAGTCTATCGGCTGATAGGCTATCGCCTGGCGGCGTATGAGAAACGGGTTTATCAGCAGGAAAAAGTTCGAGATCATAAGGTCCGAGAACCAATAATTTTGCAGATCCGACAGGCAGTCGAACACGAAAAACGTACCCATAGGCTCCTTGTCGATTATTCTGTGAACCTGCACTGCGAAGGTCTCGAAGCCCACTCGCGGATCGAGCCTGTACTCCTGCACATTTGCGCCGCCCTCGCAGAGCGCGGCTGCGTCCATGATCTCTTCGTGGTCGGCAAAGCGTATGTATGCTATGCGCTTGCCCTGACGGGCGATGTTGGTTACAAATCTCGTTGCGACGTACATATAGTCGCTGATGTGCTCGCACTGCCAGACGACGGTATCACCGGGGCGCAGAAAATCTATAGCCTGGTCAAGGCCGTCTATGCCGGTGCTTATGCGGCGCTCTTTATCCATGTCTTTTCCTCCTTGCGTAGTGAAAAAATGCGCAGGCCGCCGGAGCATTGCTCCGGCGGCCGTTACTGCCTGATTTATTTGCCCATATCCGCCGGATCCATAAGTTTTACGGTGATATCCAGGGTCCTTCCGTCGCGCCAGACAGTGAATGTCAGCGTGTCGCCGGCCTTAAGGCCCTCCTTCGCGTCGGAAACGTCGGAGTTTTCAAAGGCGTCCTCGCCGTTGACCTTGGTGATGATATCGCCGCGCTCAATGCCCTTTGCCTCGGCATCCGAGCCTTCGGTGACTGCGCTGACGTACAGTCCCTGCGGAATATCGTAATACTGAGCAATGTCCTTGCTTACAGGGCCTACCGTAACTCCGATCGACACTCTGCCGTATACCGCGCCGTCCTCGATAAGCGCCTGAACGATGCTCTCGACAGTGTCGGACGGTATTGCAAAGCCGAGTCCCTCAACTCCCGAACCGAAGGATGAGATCATCTTCATGTTCGTTATGCCGATGACCTGACCGCGGCTGTTGAACAGTGGGCCGCCGGAGTTGCCTTCGTTGATGGAGGCGTCGGTTTGGATAAGCGTCATTGTCGCGCCGTTGTAGTTTATCTCACGGTTGAGCGCGGAAACTATTCCGCGTGTCATGGTAAGACGCAGGTCGGGGGAGAGGGGGTTGCCGATGGCGGCAACGCTGTCGCCGACGCTGAGGGTCGAGCTTGAGGCAAACTCGGCTGCTGCAAGGCCGGTCGTGTCTATTTTTATTACGGCGATGTCGCTGGATGCGTCAAAGCCGATGAGCTTTGCCTCGTGCTCGCTGCCGTCGGATAAAACCACCGTGGCCGAGTCGCCGTTGTCAAGAACGTGGGTGTTTGTGATTATATACCCGTCCGAAGAGGCGATAACGCCGCTGCCCCAGGCGTAATAGTCCTTACTCTCGCTGTCGTTATAGACCTTGATGCCGACAACGGAGGGGCTGCACTTTTCATAGATCGTGCTGAAATCGAGCGAAGCGCCCTCGCTGCCGTTTTTGATCGTAAGACTGCCGCGGTCGTCGGCCAGGGGGATGCGCACATCCGCCGTTGCTGTCGGAGCATCGGTGCCGTAGAGCTTGTCGAAATAATCGTGCCAGTCCGAGGGCTTACCGTCGGCGTTATAGTCTATTACGTCCGAGCCGAAGCCGCCTGCTATGAGGGCTATGCCGGCGATTAACACACACAGACATACTATCAGCGCGATAATGCGCGTTTTCCTGTTTCCGTTGGGCAAATTTGCCGCAGGCTGCCGAGCCTGCGCGCCCGTCTGTGAGCTCGGCTTATACCAGTCGTTGCCGTTAGTGTCATACCAGCCCATTAGTTTCTCCTATCCGCCGCGGCATGCGGCTTACTTGCGTTCTGATTTTTCTTTTTTCTGCTTCGCCGGCGCGAGGGGGAGCGTGAAAACAAACACCGTCACTCCGTCGCGGCTGGACACCGCGACCTCTTCGCCGTGGCTGTTGACGATCTTTTTTACAAGATACAGGCCGAGACCTACGCCGTCCTTATCCAGACTTCGTGAGCGGTCGGATTTGTGAAAGCGGTCGAAAATGTACGGAAGATCGTTCTCGGGAATAGGCTCGCCGATGTTTTTTATGGAAACATAGGCCTTTGAGCCTTTTTTGTACAGCCTTATGGTTATCGTGCTGCCGGGCGAGGCAAACTTCATCGCGTTGTCTGTGAGGTTATATATGACCTGCGTTATGGAGTCGCGCTCGGCAAAGACCTCGATGGGGTCCTCCGGAAGCTGCGGATCGACATCAAGATTTTTCTCCTTGGCTCTGCTCTCGAAGCTCAGAAGGCATTGCAGCAGAAGCTCGGAAAGGTCAAAGCGGCTGCGCTTTGAAAGATCGACGGCATCGCTTTCTGCCTGGCTGAGGTCGAGCATGCTGCGCACAAGGCGCGAAAGGCGCCGCGTTTCGTCGGCAATTTTGCGCAGATATTTTTCCTCCTGCTCGTGCGGTATCGTTCCGTCAAGTATACCGTCGGCAAAGCCGGCGATGGTGGTCATCGGGGTTCGCAGTTCGTGTGAGACATTTGCGATGAACTCCTGACGCTTGTTGTCGCTTTTCTCGAGCGTGTCGGCCATTGAGTTGAACGACTCAATAAGCGTTCCGATCTCGTCGTCGCGTTTTTCCTTTGTTTTGACACGCACCGAAAAATCTCCGAGAGCAAACTTCCGCGCGGCAAGCGTCAACTCATCAAGTGGCTCAGCCATCTTCTTTGAGTAAACAAGGCTCATGAGTATCGCAACGAGCACGACCGCTATCGCGACGGCCAATGCAACGCCGAAAAAGGCCTGCCAGTTGTTCATTATGTTGAACTCATCGGACGCGACAAAGACATAGCCGAGCGTTTCGTCATCCGAGACTATCGGCTTTGCAACGACGTATTGCTGCTCGGAATAAAAGCCCATGAGCGTCGTCATACTGTCAAACTCGCTGCCGGAGCTTACGGCCTGCATGACCGACGGGTCAAGCTGCTTGCCCTGATGCTTTGCGCAATACAGGGTCAAATCGGAACAGGACAGTACAAGACCGTCCTGATCGCATATAAATATGTGGCTCGATGTGACATTCGCAATCGGGCTTATCGTTAAACGCAGATTCCAGCTCCCGAGCGTTTCCTGCTTTGAAAGAGCAAGCGCCGATCTGACGACCTCGTCTGCGCTGGCGTTCATTCTTTCCCTTGTGGAGTTTATAAGATAATTCCTGCCGATGAAGAAGAACGATGCGCCGACTATCGCAAATGAGACGAAAACAAGAAGCGCCGTCGCAAGAAAATTGCGTAAGTATATGCTCTTCATACAGAGCCTGCTCCTTTTATTTTACGACTTCGAATTTATAACCAACGCCCCAAACGGTCTGCAGCGACCACTGAGGAGAAACACCCTCGAGCTTTTCCCTCAGACGCTTGATGTGAACGTCAACGGTGCGCGAATCACCGAAGTAATCGAAGCCCCATACCTCGTCAAGCAGCTGGTTGCGCGTAAAAACAATGTTGGGCGACGCTGCAAGATGATACAGCAGCTCCATCTCTTTGGGCGGAGTGTCTACCTTCACTCCGTCAACTATAAGCTCATAGGAGTCAAGGTTCACGATAAGCTTATCGTAGCAGAGCTTTTTCTCTTTGGGCGTGTTGTCGGTCTCCGAGCGGCGCATGACCGCGTGGATGCGCGCAAGCAGTTCCTTGACTTCAAAGGGCTTTGTGACATAGTCATCCGCGCCGATATCCAGACCTGCGACCTTATCGCCGACAGCGCCCTTTGCGGTGAGCATGATGATGGGGACCGACGAGGTCTTGCGGATCTCGCGGCAAACCTGCATACCGTCCATAACGGGCATCATGATATCAAGCAGAACAAGATCGGGCGATATCTCGTTGAACATCTCAATACCGCGTCCGCCGTCGTGCGCGATGCTGACCTCAAAGCCGTCCTTTTCAAGATAAAGCATAAGAAGCTCGGCGATATTAACGTCGTCTTCAACAACAAGGGCTTTTTTGCTCATATTATTTCCCCCTTGGATCAAAATATTATTTATACTTAAGCTGACAAGCGATATGTGTTCGACTCTCGTCAGCTTAATACAAGTATACAGTAATTATACAGATAAAAAAAGAGTTTTAGTTAAAAATCTGTAAAATGGCGAATAAACGGGGATGAAAAAAGGAAGCCGCATTTTTGCGGCTTCCTGAATGAGTTTTATTGCGATTATTCTGCTGCTGCGGTCTTTGCCTTTGCCTGCTTGCTCAAGGCCTTGACGCCCTCGATAACGAGGTCGATAGCAAGGATGATAAGCAGAACGGCGATGACGGCACGGATGACGCCCCATGTTACGTCGGCACCGGTGGTGATCAGACCGATCTGAGCCTTGATGGTGAATACCAGCGAGGTCAGAGTTACGATGAGCATGAATGCCATCGGGAAGTAGAACATCTTGTTGTTTCTGCCGATCTTGCCGAGCCATGCAGCGACTGCGAGCAGACCCAGAGCAGCCAGCAGCTGGTTTGCAGCGCCGAACAGAGCCCAGATCTTTGCGTAGCCGGTCATGCCGAGGGCAACGCCGAGGACGACGGTGATAGCGGTGGAAACGTACGGATTGGTGAGGACCTTGCGTGCGCCGGTCATATCCTTGATGCTCTCGCCGGGCTTCATCCAGAATTCCTGGAACATGTAGCGGGCAAGACGGGTAGCGGTGTCAAGCGAGGTCAGGCAGAATGCGGAGACTGCCAGGATCAGCAGAGAGTAGGTGACCTTCTGTGCGCCGGCGCCGAACAGAGTGCCGAGCATGGAGGACAGGCCGCCTGCGAAAACTGCGGTGGGAACAACGGTGGTGCCGTCGGCGTAATCCTTCCAGATGTACGCAACTGCGCACAGGGAGATGATTGCCAGAGCGGACTCGATGAGCATGCCGCCGTATGCGATGGGGCGAGCGTCGCGCTCGTTGTTGAGCTGCTTTGCAGTGGTGCCGGAACCAACGAGAGAGTGGAAGCCGGAGATCGCGCCGCAGGCGATGGTTACGAACAGTGCCGGGAACAGGTAGCCCAGAGAGGTACCGGTCGGGGCGAGGGTATCCTGGAAGCCGGTGAATGCGGGCATCGCATCGATGCTCGGATGGCAGCCGATGATGCCGACAACGGCGAGGATCATCATGCCGTAGAGCAGGAAGGAGCTCAGGTAGTCACGGGGCTGGAGCAGGATCCAAACAGGCGTTACGGATGCGATGAGGATGTAAACGCCGCAGATGATCATCCAGGTCTCGTAGCTGAGGTAGATCGGATGCCAGTTCAGGCCGACATACATTGCAACGGCGATCAGAACAACGCCGATGATGGTGGAAACACCGAGAGGAGCGTTTCTTCTGTAAACGAAGAAGCCGAAGAGGATTGCCAGAACGATGAAGAAGATGGAGATCATCGCGGTGCTGGCGTTTGCGGCGCTGGCTGCATAGTCGATAGCGCCGTTTTCAAGGTAAGTTGCCTTGAAGGTGTTTGCAACGATCGAGCCGAATGCGGCAACGACGAGCAGGAGGGTCAGGTAAGCAAAGATGATGAACAGACGCTTTGCCTTCAGACCGATACTGTCTTCGATAACGGTACCGATGGATTTACCCTTGTTGCGGACGGAAGCGAACAGTGCGCCGTAGTCATGTACGCCGCCGAAGAAGATACCGCCGATGAGTACCCACAGTGCAACCGGTACCCAACCGAAAACGGCAGCCTGGATAGGTCCGTTTATCGGGCCTGCGCCGGCGATGGAGGAGAAGTGGTGTCCCATAAGGACAGGAGCCTTGGCAGGAACATAGTCCACGCCGTCTTCCATGGTGTGAGCAGGAGTCGCTTTATTGGGATCGACTCCCCATTTTTTGGACAGCCATCTGCCGTAGAAAATATAACCGATGAGCAGAATGGCGATGCTGATGATAAGTAATACAGCAGCATTCATAATTTTGTTTCTCTCCCTTCAAAAATTATGTTTTTTTCAGCAGCGTTTTTTTCAAAAGCTGTGCTGTACTTCTTCCACTGCCGTTTGCGGCAGTTTTTCCCGTCTGAAGCTCAATAAGGCCGGTGTGGAAATCCATCCAGCCGTAGTAAGACAGACGGAAGCTTTTGTATATCCGCGTCCTTTTGAGCGCACGCACGGCATCCGGATCGCAGGTATCGCAAATAAACAGCGCCGTTATATATGAACACATATGTCCGGGCTTGGGCTCTATGCGGCTCATCCCGTCCTTATGGGCATAGTCACGGCACTTGGTGAAGACGTCTTTCGTCAGGTGTGGAACGTTGAAAATGTAAACATACTCGTTGCTGTCGGCCTCCCAAAGCTTTGCGGCCTTGACAAGGACGTACTTTTCCGAGTGGACATACAAAAAGCATGTTGCGGCAAGCAGGTCTTCGTTTTCCTCAAAACGCTCAACGTCGAAATAAACCGAATAGCTTTCGCAAAGCTTGTCAATTGCTTCAAGTCGTGTCATCGTCTCACCCTTCCAAAGAACTTATTAATAATGAGTGAAAATCGTTAAAAAATATCCAAAGGTGTTAACAGTATATATCTTATCTCTGTGAAAATCAAGTGCTTTTTCGGTATTTTTAGCATTAAAAATTGTAATGTTACACAAAAGATAGCGAAGATAATGTTAATCTTCACGATTTATACATATATAAAAGTAATTGCATCTTTACAAGCGCAAAACTATGAAGTATGATGAAATGCGACGAAATTTTGAGAATTTACGGAGAAACGTATTATGGATAATTTTAAGCTTTGCGTGCCGTGCCTGCTCGGCCTTGAGGGTCCCATTGCCGACGAGCTGCGGCGGATGAAAATGCAGAATGTGCAGAACGAAAACGGCCGAGTTTACTTCACGGGCGGTGCAAAGGAGATAGCAAAAGCCAATATAAATCTTCGCATAGGCGAGCGCGTGCTGCTTGAGCTCGGTCGCTTTAGAGCCGAGACCTTTGACGAGCTTTTTGAGAGAACAAAGGCGCTGCCGTGGGAGGTGCTCATTCCGCGCGATGCTGCGTTCCCCGTTAAGGGATACAGCCTGAATTCAAAGCTGTTTTCCGTTTCCGACTGTCAGAAGATAATAAAAAAAGCCATAGTCGAGCGCCTTAAAAGCGTTTACGGCATCGAGTGGTTTGCCGAAACCGCCGAAACGTATCAGATACAGTTTTCGATAATGAAGGATGTCGCATCGCTTTGCATAGACACCTCAGGCGAGGGGCTGCATAAGCGCGGCTATCGCCCGGCGCATAATGCCGCGCCCCTGAAGGAGACTATGGCTGCGGCAATGGTCAGCCTTTCGCGCTATCGCGGCCGGGAGGACTTCTGCGATCCGTTCTGCGGCAGCGGAACGATACCAATTGAGGCCGCGCTTATCGCCAAAAACCGTGCTCCCGGCCTGCACCGCGATTTTTCGGCCATGTGCTGGAGAAGCCTTGATAAGTCCGTGTGGCAGCTTGAGCGCGAGGAGGCCGTATCGCGCGAGTTTAACGGTAACTATAATATAATAGGTACGGACATTGACCCGACAGCGCTGGATATAGCGCGTGAGAATGCCGCCCGCGCCGGAGTTTCGGATATTGTCCGCTTTGAAAAAGCCGATGCGACAAAGTTTGACCGCGTGACTGAAAACGGAATCATAGTCACAAATCCGCCCTACGGCGAGCGCATCATGGAAAAACAGGAGGCCGAGCAGCTTTACAGACTTTTCGGCGAGGCGTGGCGCAAAACGGAAAACTGGAAGCTATACCTGCTGTCGTCACATACGGAGTTTGAGCGCACCTTTGGTAAGACTGCGGATAAAAAACGCAAGCTTTATAACGGCATGATCAAGTGCGACTTGTTCATGTATCTCAAATAAAACTTCGCGAGAAAAAATATATAAAAATTTTTACGAATTTTTCGCTTTAGGGGCTTGAAATTTAAAAAATATGTGCTATTATAATAACCGAGTTAGCACTCAGGATGAAAGAGTGCTAACTCGGTCGAATTTTTTTGTTTGTATATTATTCAATTGGAGGTATATATGATGAAACTCAAGCCTTTGGCAGACAGAGTAGTGCTCGTGCAGTCTAAAGCCGAGGAAAAGACCCAGAGCGGTATCTTCCTTGCGGCATCTGCGCAGGAAAAGCCCGAGATATATGAAGTCGTCGAGGTAGGCCCCGGCGGCATAGTTGACGGCAACGAAGTTAAAATGGAAGTTAAGGTCGGCGAAAAGGTTCTCGTCGGCAAGTACAGCGGCAGCAAGATAAAGCTCGATGAGTCGGAATACACCATCGTTCGTCAGAGCGACATTCTCGCTATCGTAGAATAAGGAGGCGCTTATATCATGGCAAAACAGATTATTTTCGGCGAAGAAGCACGCAAGGCTATTGAGCGTGGCGTGAATCAGCTTGCAGATACGGTCAAGATCACCCTCGGCCCCAAGGGCCGCAACGTTGTGCTCGACAAGAAGTTCGGCGCACCGCTGATAACCAACGACGGCGTTACCATCGCAAAGGAGATCGAGCTTGAGGATCCGTTCGAGAACATGGGCGCTCAGCTTATCAAAGAAGTTTCCACCAAGACGAACGACGTGGCCGGCGACGGTACCACCAGCGCGACGGTTCTTGCTCAGGCAATGATCAACGAGGGACTTAAAAACCTCGCAGCCGGCGCAAATCCCATGACCATGAAGCGCGGCATCAAGAAAGCTACCGACGCGGCCGTCGAAGCCATCCGCGCAAATTCCCAGCCCGTTTCCGGCAGCGGCGATATCGCCCGTGTCGGCGCTATCTCCAGCGGCGACGATGTCATCGGCACTCTGATCGCAGAGGCTATGGAGAAGGTTTCGCAGAACGGCGTTATCACCATCGAGGAGTCCAAGACCGCAGACACCTACAGCGAAGTCGTTGAAGGCATGCAGTTTGACCGCGGCTACCTCAGCCCCTACATGGCAACCGACACCGAGAAGATGGAAGCTGTCCTCGAGGATGCTCTCATCCTCATCACCGATAAGAAGGTCACCAATATTCAGGAGATCCTGCCCCTGCTCGAGCAGATCGTCAAGGCCGGCAGAAAGCTCCTCATCATTGCAGAGGACGTCGAGGGCGAGGCTCTTGCAACCATCATCCTCAACAAGCTGCGCGGCACCTTCACCTGCGTATGCGTCAAGGCTCCCGGCTTCGGCGACAGACGTAAGGAAATGCTCCAGGATATCGCAGTGCTCACCGGCGGCCAGGTCA
>OGYD01001893.1_pt1 | contig 14889 bp, 14 predicted proteins | sample 1576441 | NCBI WGS metagenome assembly OGYD01 (sample SAMEA3541537, study PRJEB24748) | human gut metagenome | biome: human gut; feature: human-associated habitat; material: faeces | place: China | collected 2012 | reverse complement strand
AGGAAGCTCCCGCCTCTCTAGGCGGGAGTACGTTCACAACTTTATGTATGAAATAGTAATAATGCATATTAATTATGCTTTTTATTTTATGATGAAGTGGAGTTTGATGACGATGAAAACGATGAAGACGACCTTGATGAGTGCTGTCCTGCTGAGTTTGGGTATGACGGCCAGCGTATTGGCAGCACCGGCGACGACGGCCAACGTTTCCGTAGACAGCCCGTATTATGGCTATATCGAAAAATTGAGTGCCATGGGCTATCTCGATACTATGCCCAATGGGGCCAAACCGTACAGCCGCATGCAGATGGCTCAATGGGTCGTCCAGGCTCAGGATAAGGCACAGACCAAACCGATGCCGAAATACCTGGCGGACCAGGTCGATGCCCTGGCCCAGTACGTAGCCCCGGAAGTGGCTACCCTGCGCGGGGAAAAGACATACGATCCGGTGAAATTCCGCTCGGTCTCGCTGACGGCAGCAGCTCAGATCTCGGATACGCCGCGCCATTCCTATAGCCATATTGATCGCAGTCATACTACTAATGCGGGCTGGCAGACCTTTGGCGCCAATCGCAATGGCTATAAATACGGCCGTGACGGCAATGGCATCTTGGAAGCTGAAATTTCCGGGAACATCGGTCATGAAACGGCTATCGCCCTGCGGCCGCGCTTCAGCTATGACAAGGACAACGATTTCAGCGCCAGCCTGGAAGAAGGCTATATCAAGACCCGCGCCGGCATCTGGGCCTTTGAAGCCGGCAAAGAAGCCATGTCCTGGGGACAGGGGGAAACGGGAAATCTGGCCTTAGGGAACAACATGCGTCCCTTGACGACCATCCAGGCGCACTTCATTGAACCGCAGAAAGTAGGCGGCTTCTTCCGTTTCCTCGGTCAGGCAGACGTCCACCTTTTCTACGGTTTCCTTGAAGGCGACCGGCGTGATCGTGCGGCTGCTCTAGGTTCGAAGTATAAAGATTCTGACGATGCCGGTCTCATCGGCATCCGCGCCGATTTTTCGCCGACATCATACTTCACCTTCGGCCTGTCCCGCCTGTCCATGCTCGGTGGTGACGGCAATGGTCTGGATAGCTCTGACTGGGGCCATTGGCTTTATGGCCGCAATGACGATGCCGATAAGGACCGCTGGGATGACATTGCCGGCGGCGACTTCCGCCTGAGTCTGCCTGGCGTCACCTTCTATGGCGAACTCTACGGCGAAGACCAGTCGCACTATATGCCGTCCAAAGTCGCATACCGGGCCGGCATCTACCTGCCGAAACTGACTCATGACGGGTCCTGGGACATGACCTTGGAAATGGCTGACACCAGCGACGTCTGGTACGGCCACCAGCGCTTCAATAACGGCTGGACCTATCATGACGCCATCATGGGCGATGCCATGGGCCGCGATGCCCGCAAATACTACGGTGCCATCCGCCACTATTTGCCTCATGAAACATCCCTCGGCCTCTATGCCCAGCGGACCGAAATGGAACGGGGCATGCGCGTCCATCCGACTGTCAATGAATTCGGCCTCACCGGCCAGACCAAACTGGGTCAGGACGTCTACCTCAACGGCATCATCGGTTACGCCAACGTAGAAAACGCCGACTTCACCATTCATACAGACCACGACAAATTCGCCACCGCCACCATCCAGTGGAGGTATTAGAATACGGCTCTCTTGATAGGCCCTTTTTGGCCCGTCATGGACTGACCGGAGGGAAGTGCATGACGGTTGCCAAAACGGAGAGCCGTGCTAGAGTTGTCAGCGAAGCTGACTGAGAGGTTTCGCAGGCCGGCGCCCACGACCAACCAACCTCTCCGGCCTTTCAGGCCACCTCCCCTATAAAGGGAGGCATAACGACGAACGATCTACGATGAACGACAGGGGCCCCGGCCCCCAGACGGAGAACTATCATGATAGACATTCACTCACATATTTTATACGACATTGATGATGGCTCTGAATCGCTGGACATGTCGCTGCAGATGCTGCGCATGTCCGTCGATTCCGGGGTCACCGATATTATTGCGACGCCTCATGTCAATCGTCAGGGCCATATACCGGCCTGGCAGACGATTCTCGACAAGGTAGCAGCCCTTCAGGAAGAAGCGGATAAGGCTCAGATTCCTATTCGTATCTATACGGGCGCGGAAGTGGAACTCAACGGCGATACGCTGCGCTTTATGAAGGAAAATCACGACGATTATTGTCTGGCTGGCAGCCGTTATGTCATGTTGGAACTGACCGACCAGTCCCAGCCGGATATCGTCGAAAAGATGATTTATGAGCTGCAAATGCGCGGGTTCCTGCCACTTCTGGCCCACGTAGAACGCTATGAGCGCCTCATGGAGCGCCCGGAAACACTTCTGGCATGGATGAATAAGGGCGTCCTGGCTCAATGCAATACAGGCAGTTTCACGGGCTATTTCGGCTCGAAATTGCAGCAGCGCGTCCGCGACCTTTACCGCAATGGCATGATCCACTTCCTCGGCAGCGACGGGCATCGCGTGGAATTCCGCACGACGGATATCCGCGAAGCCCACGAAGAACTGGATCGCCTGGCCGCCAAGGATAAGCCGCATGTCAATCTTTGGAATATGGCGACGCGCAATGCCGAATATATCTTGAAAAACCGCGTCTTTTATCCCGATTTGCCGTCGCACTGGCAAAAGGAGAAAAAAGGCTTTTTCCATCGTCTCTTTGGTTGAACATAGGATGTGAATACAGATGTTAAAGAAAAGTATACTGGCATTGGCTGCCGTGACCGCCTTGTGGACCGGGACGGCCTGTGCTGAAGAGTATTATATGCGGCCTGGCGATGAGCTCAACATCGTCGTCACGCAGCAGCAGGACCTGGGCAATTCGTCGACCAATCAGTCGCCCTTCGTTGTCCGGCCCGATGGCAACGTGTCCTTTCCCTTAGTCGGGGAAATCCACGCCGAAGGCATGACGGTCTCTCAGTTTACCAATGTCCTGCAGCAGGGCTTGTCCCGCTATATCGTCGATCCCGATGTATCCGTCAATATTTCCAAGTTAGGCCGCGTCCGGGTCTACGTCTTTGGCGAAGTCCGCAAACCTGGAGCTGTGGAATTAGATAAAGGCCATACCGTCATCGACGCCATCGGCGCCGCCCAGGGCTTTACGCGGGATACGGCGAAGAAGAAGATTTTCCTCATCCATCAGGACCAGCCGAAATCGCTCATTCCCATTAACCTCAATAATATGCTCAAAACCGGCGATATGTCGCAGAATGTCACTCTCCGTGAAGGGGACATCCTTTACCTGACCAAGAATCATCGCATCGACTTTGCCCGCGATATTGCGCCGATCTTCAGCAGTATTTACATGATTACCGAAGCGAAAGACAACTTAGATAACAATTAGTATTTACCATACAGGAGTTGAACAGGGTGGAAGAAATAACCATTGATTTGAAGGACCTCTTTCAAGTCGTCATGGACAATAAAAAGAAGATTGCAGCCATCACGGCGGCCTTCATGATTGCCGGCGGGGCCTATCTTTGCATTGCTTCGCCAGTCTACCAGTCGACGTCGCTGCTGCGCATCAAGCAGGATAATGGCTTGGGCGACTCGTTAATGTCTAAGGTGTCCGGGGGCAATACCCTGGATGATAAGCAGCGCATGATGACCGATGCAGAAATCCTCAAGAGCCGTAATGTCGTCCTGCCGGTCATCGAAAAGACGGAAGAACGCGACGACGATGGCGAATTGCCAGATTATGAAAGCTATGTCAAAAAACATATCGTCACTAAGCCGTATAAAGATACAGAAATCTTGGAAGTCGACGTGACCGGTAAGACGCCGGAACAGGCCCAGGAAGCCAATAACCTCATCGTCCAGGGTTTCATGAATCGCCTGACCGAATTGAGCCATGACGAACAGAAGCGGACCCGCGAGTTCTTGGAACAGCGACTGGCCGCGTCCAAAGACGAATTGAGCCAGGCCGAAGATAAGCTGCAGCAGTATCAGGCCGCCAACAAGATGTACTCAACGGACGACCAGATGAAGCAGCTCACGGATAAATTGAACATCGTCGACAAGGCCAAGGCTGAAAATCAGCTTAACTTGGAAACGGCCCAGGCCGGCCTGAGCAGCGTCAATGAACAGCTCAGCTCAGCTGGCGTCTCCATCGCCGACAGCCCGGCTATCCAGCAGTATAAGACCCAGCTGGCCCAGTTGGAAGCGACCAAGGCCAGCTACGTCGGCAAATATACGGACGAACATCCGAAGATGCAGGAAATCAATAACCAGATCAATTCCACCCGCGATTCCCTGAATCAGGAAATCAGCAAGATCGTCGCCCAGCAGGCGCCGTCCAGCAACAGCGTCCAGCAGGGCTTACTGGCCGATAAATTCAAGAATGAAGCGGCCATCGCCGTCGCTCAGAGCAAGAAGACGGCCTTGGACCAGATGGATGCCCAGAATGACGCCATCATCGCGTCGCTGCCAGAAAAAGAACAGGGCTTCGTTCGCGTCAAGCGCGATGCCGACGTGTCCAACGAAATCTACGTCATGCTGGCTAAACGCCTGGAAGAAGCCAAGGTCGCCGAAGTTATGGTGCCGAATGAAGTTCAGGTCATCGATGCGGCTACACTGCCAGAAAAACCGATTAAACCTCGGAAAGTCCTGGTCATGGCCATCATGACCCTGTTAGGTCTCATCGTCGGCATGGGGACGGTCATCGTCCAATCCCTCATGTATCGCAAGATACGGACGGCCGAAGACGTGGAAAAGGAATTGGGCCTGCCTGTCCTGGGGATGATTCCCGATACGAATACCTTACAGGTAGAAACAGGCAGCAGCCAGGGGCTGTGGTCGAAACTTAGGAGGAAATTATGGCGGAAATAGATTTTATCACCCATTATGACAGCCGGTCGCCGGTATCCGAAGCCTATCGGGCTATTCGGACGAATCTCCAATTCGCCGGTGCCGGAAAACAATTGAAGACGATTGTCTTTACGTCGGCTATTCCTGGCGAAGGGAAATCGACAACTGTCGCTAATTTGGCCATCGCCATGGGCCAGGACGATAAAAAAATCCTGCTCATCGACTGCGACATGCGCAAGCCCGTCATCCATCGCCGTTTCAGCCTGCTCAATCGGGGCCTGAGCAACTGCTTTGCCGAAGACTGGCCGCTGAAAGAAGTCATCCAGGCCGACGTCTTCCCCAACCTGGACATCGTCACCAGCGGCCCCATCCCGCCGAACCCGGCCGAACTCCTGGGTTCGAAAAAGATGGAAGCTTTGTTGCAGGAAGCTGCTGAAGCTTATGACTACGTCTTCCTCGACATGCCGCCCGTCCTGGCCGTCACCGATGCTGCCCTCATGAGCAGCCGGGTCGATGGTACCATCATCATCCTGGGCAGCGGCGACATCAGCCCAGATGAAGGCAAACAAGCCAAAGAACTCTTAGAAAAAGTCCACGCCAACATCCTGGGCGTCATCCTGAATAAAGTCCCGCAGCACCACAAGAGCGGCTACTATTACTACTACTATTACGACGAAAATCATAATAAAAAACGGAAACGCCGTTAGTAGTATGGCTCCCCGGATAGGCCCTTTTTGGCCCGCCAGGGACTGACCGGAGGGAAGTGCAGGACGGTTGCCAAAACGGAGAGCCGTGCTGGAGCTGTCAGCGAAGCTGACTGAGAGGTTCTTACAGCGACCAGTCAGCTATATATCCAACTGGTCAATGTGGCATGGTTTCACGACCGGCGGCCTGCGGTCTGCGACCGGCAAACCAACCTCTCCGGCCTTTTGGCCACCTCCCCTATGAGGGGAGGCTTAACGACGAACGACGGGGCCACCGGCCCCAAACTCAACGAAAGGAATGAAAAAAGGTCATGAAGACCCGTGTCTATCCTACGTCACGTAAACTTTTCGGTTTACTCGGTGACGTGACTATCATCACCCTAACTTACATACTCCTGACCTATCTGATTATCCCGCCGAGTGCGTGGGAAGTACATCAGGCTTTATACTCGGGGATGCTGCCGATTGCCGTTATCTTCACGGTCATGATGTTCAGTATCAACGGTCTTTATACGATTGAACACAAGCGCTTCAGCGAAGTCCTGATCAGTCTGGCTGTCAGTCTCTTCCTGGTCCTCATCCTGGTCATGGCCTTGAGTTTTGTCATTCATGAATTCGCTTATTCCCGGGTATTGATTATTTCCAGTACGGCCGTACAATTCGTCCTGCTCGGTTTTTGGAAGCGGGCCGTCCAGCGTTGGGAACAGAGCCTTCATCCCGTCCGACGCGTCATGATTATGGGCAACGAAGACGAATGTCGTCATGTCCATTACCGCATGAGTGCCCAGCCTCAGCTCAAGCTGAAGCTCCAGCACGTCATCATGGACCCGCAGAAGGATTGGCGTCAGGAACTGGAATCCTGCGACATCGACACACTCATCATCTGCTCGGATATCCCTATCACGACTAAGGCGGATATCGTCAACTATTGTACGGATAAAGAAATCCAGCCCTACATCATTCCCGGCTCTTACGAAATCTTCTGCAACGGTGCCATGCTGCAGAAAATCGACGACATCCCGGTCTTCCGGCCCAAGAGCCTGCGCCTCAGCGTCGAACAGCGGGCCGTCAAGCGTACTGTCGACATCATCGTGGCCGGTATGGCTGCCATCTGCGCCCTGCCCTTCGCTATTCCCGTCGCCCTGGCTATCAAGCTCGGCGACGGCGGTTCCGTCCTCTACAGCCAGGTCCGCGTCGGACGCTTTGGCAAGGAATATAAAGTCTACAAATTCCGTTCCATGCGCGTCGATGCGGAAAAATATTCCGGTCCCCAGCTGGCGACGGAGGACGACCCGCGCATTACCAAAGTCGGTAAATTCATCCGTGCCACCCGCCTGGACGAACTGCCGCAGATCCTCAACGTCCTCAACGGCGACATGAGCCTCGTCGGTCCCCGACCGGAACGGCCTTTCTTCGTCGAAAAATTCAAAAAAGAAAACCCCGAATACGCCTATCGCCATAACGTCAAACCGGGCATTACCGGTCTGGCCCAGGTCTTCGCCAAATACAACACCACGCCCTATGACAAACTCGTCTACGATTTGATGTACATCGAAAACTACAGTATCTGGGAAGACTTCATCATCATGATCCAGACCATCAAGATTCTCGTCACCAAGAGCGCCACCGAAGGCAAAGACGTCAGCGGCAAAGACCTGGACCTAAGCAAATTCCAGCGCTAAAAAGCCCTTAAAGCCTCCCCTGATAGGCCCTTTTTGGCCCATCAGGTGCTGACCGCAGGGAAGCGCAAGATGGTTGCCAAAACGGAGAGCCGTGCTGGAGGTGCCACGAAGTGGCGGAGAGGTTTCGCGTGGGGACCGATTGCGGTGGTAGGGTTCTTTCTCAAGACGGTTGCCAAAACGGAGAGCCGTGCTGGAGGTGCCACGAAGTGGCGGAGAGGTTCTTCCTATTTTTACAAAGGATGGAGTCATTATTATGTTTCATAAATCACCTTTGGTAAGTGTCATTATGCCTACATATAATTGTGCTGCCTATATTGGCACATCTATTGAATCTGTTATTTCACAAACGGTAACGGACTGGGAAATCCAAATCGTTGACGATTGCAGCACGGACGATACCCAATCTGTTTTGCAACCTTATTTAAAAAAGTATCCCAACATTCATTATTACTGTTTACCTGAAAATGGAGGGCCGGCTGTTGCACGAACCGAAGCCATTAAAAGAGCATCTGGGAAATATATTGCTTTTTTAGATAGCGATGATTTATGGTTTCCTGATAAATTAGAGAAACAAATTTCCTTTATGGAGAAAAAAGGGGCTGCTTTTTCGTGTACGGCATATGCTCAGATGGATGCTGACGGTAATCCTTTGCACACTGCTTTATATCCGCCTGAACAAACTGATTATAAACGGTGTATTCGCTTATCGAATCCTATCGGTAATCTGACAGCTATGTATGATCAGGAAGCTTTAGGAAAATTTGCTGTTCCCTTGATTAAAAAACGTAATGACTTTGCCCTGTGGCTCCAGATTTTGAAGAAAACGCCGTTTTGCTATGGCATGCAAGTGGTCTTAGGAACTTACCGACTCGGTCGAAAGGGGTCCGTTAGTAGTAATAAGTTAAAACAAGCTAAATACCATTGGCAGTTATATCACCAAATTGAAGGGCATAGTCGACTACAAAGTTTGTATGAATTAGGCTGTTGGGCTTGGGTAAAAGGCACTAAGATTGGATTAAAAGAGAAAGAAGTTGATGAATGATATGAATATTGCTGTAGCTGGTACAGGGTATGTAGGTCTCTCTTTAGCGACGCTTTTATCTCAGCATCACCACGTAACGGCGGTAGATATTGTCAAAGAAAAAGTAGATTTGATTAACCAAAGAAAATCGCCAATTCAAGATACGTATATAGAAAAATATTTAGCCGAAAAGAACTTAAATTTGACAGCGACTTTGGATGCTGAAAGTGCTTATATGAATGCAGATTTTATCATTGTTGCAACGCCTACAAATTATGATCCGCAGAAAAACTTTTTTGATACTTCCTCTGTAGAGGCAGTTATTAAATTGGTTATGAAGTATAATCCTAATGCTGTTATGGTTATCAAATCGACGATTCCAGTTGGTTATACGAAAACAATCCGGAAAAAAATGGGGACAAAGAACATTATCTTTAGTCCAGAATTTTTGAGAGAAAGTAAGGCTCTTTATGATAATCTGTATCCTAGCCGTATTATTGTAGGCACTGATTTGCAGGATGAACGCTTAGTTAAAGCTGCACAAACTTTTGCTGCTTTGTTGCAGGAAGGTGCTATAAAAAAAGATATTCCTACCATACTTATGGGGATGACTGAAGCGGAAGCAGTAAAGCTGTTTGCAAATACCTATCTGGCCATGCGGGTTTCTTATTTTAATGAATTAGATACCTATGCAGAAATGAAAGGGTTGAAGACGCAGGAAATCATAGAGGGAGTTTGCTTAGATCCGAGAATTGGCGAGTTCTATAATAATCCGTCTTTTGGGTATGGAGGTTATTGCTTGCCTAAGGATACAAAACAACTTTTAGCCAATTATGGTGATGTGCCAGAAAATCTTATTCGAGCTATTGTTGATTCTAACAAAACTCGGAAAGATTTCATTGCAGACCGGGTACTTCAGTTAGCTGGCTATTATCACTATGGAAGTACTTATGATCCAGCCCAGGAACAGTCGATGACCATTGGAGTGTATAGACTTACAATGAAATCAAATTCAGATAATTTTCGCCAGAGTTCTATCCAAGGTGTCATGAAGCGCATTAAAGCTAAAGGAGCAAAGGTTATTATCTATGAACCAACACTGGAAGATGGGAGTACTTTCTTTGGGAGCAGAATTGTCAATGACTTGGATATTTTTAAGAAAAAAAGTCATGGTATCATTGCTAACCGATATGACCATTGCTTGGATGATGTGAAAGAAAAAGTTTATACGCGGGATTTATTTGAAAGAGATTAAAAATCTAAGAAATATTTACAGCAAATTTATTGACAAAATATTTTATGGTGTCTAAGGGAGATTATTATAATGAGTACATTATCTTTGATAAAAAATCTGACTAAAAAAAGCCCGGCAATCCTCGCACTATATAAATTTATTAAAGCAGAAGGGATTAAACACGCCTATTTTTGGACATTAAAGAAAAAGTTTAAAGATTCATGTGGATATAACCTGAACTTAACTAATCCAAAAGGATTTAATGAAAAAATCCAGTGGATAAAGGTATATTACCATGATCCGTTAATGACGAAGTGTGCTGATAAATATCATGTTCGTAGCTACATTAAAGAAAAAATTAAAGAGGATAGTACACTTGAATTAACTAAAATTTATGGCGTTTGGGATAATCCTGAAGAAATTTCTTTTGATAGCTTGCCGAATCAGTTTGTACTTAAATCAAATCATGCCAGTGGACAAGTTATTATTGTCAAAGATAAAAAGCAGTTGAATCAGCAAGAGGCTGTTTCTAAGATGAAGCAATGGCTTCAGGAAAACTATTACTATATTACCGGAGAATGGGTATATAAGGATATTAAGCCGGTTATTATCTGCGAAGAATTGCTTGACGATGATATAAAAGATTATAAGTTTTATTGTTTTAATGGAGAACCTAAATTCCTTTACATTTCAGAAGGATTGGCTAAATCCCATGAACAGGCTAGGATGAATTTTGTGAACCTGGATTGGGAAAAAGCTCCATTCCAAAGAAAAGACTATGCCCAATTTGAAAAACTTCCATCGAAACCGGAAAACTTGGAAAATATGATTCAAGTAGCCCAAAATCTGGCTCAGCCTTTTCCATTCGTTATATGATATGTATTCAATGAAATCCCATTACATTAAAATACCTTGTCGAACCTAGGCAGAATCATATCTTCGAGACATGAGTACGAGTACAGATTGTAAAGTTCATTGTTTGAATGGTGTGATACAGTATATTCTGACCGCAACAAAGAGGAAGATATCGAAAGTATTGTTCATGAATTTGAAGACCGACGGATTCACTACTACCGCTTACCAAGCAATCAAGGCGTTGCATGTGCCCGAAATAAAGGGATTGCAGAAGCTCAAGGTCAATACCTGGCGTTTCTAGATAGTGATGATTTATGGCATCCTCGAAAATTGTTTAATCAGGTTAGCTTTATGCAGAAGTATCACTATGCATTTACCTATACCTGGTACCGCCAATTTAATGGAGACATTCATCATTTAGGGAATCTGGTTAAAACGAAAACAGCCGTTGACTATAAAGAGCTTTTAAAAGGCAATGATATCGGTTGTTTAACGGTCATGATTGATCGTAGTCAGGTACATGACATTGTTATGCCGTCCCAGAGACATGAAGACTATATCACTTGGCTCAACATCTTAAAGCGAGGCGGTAAGGCATATTCCTTGCCAAAAGAATTAGCCTATTATCGGAAAGAAAATGGATCACTGACTAGCAATAAATGGAAAAGCTTAACCTGGACTTGGCAGGTATACCGGAAAAGTCAAAATCTAAATGTATTGCAATCTAGTTTGTATATGGCTTATTATATTTATTCTGGCCTATTCAAACATTATTTAAGGAAGGACTAAAAGCATGAGTGGAGAATGTTTGAGTAATATACAAAATAAAATAAAGATAAGCCATACCAAAACAGTTGTATTGATTCGTACTACATCGATATATAATGATTCTCGGGCGATGAAAGAGATTAACACTTTATCACGTCATGGATATCGGGTTATAGTTTTAGGATGGGATAGGGACGGAAAGGCGATTACTCAGTGCAAAAAAAATTTTAACAATGATATTATTTTTTATTTTTTTGAAAGACAATTAAAGAATATAGGATTAAGACATATTAATAGATTATTTTCATGGTTTAGCTGGGTCTATAAAACTTTATATAAAATCGTAGACGGGGATAATATATTTATTATTCATGCTTGTGATTTAGATGCAGGAATTCCTGCATTATGGTTTGTAAAAAAACATAAAAGTTCTTTGATTAAATTAGTATATGATATCTATGATTATTATGTTGATTCACATTCTATTCCTTCATTAATCAAGTCACAGGTTGAAAAAATAGAAATATCGGTTATTAATGCATCAAATTTGACCATTATTTGTAATGAAGAAAGAAAGTGGCAAATTAGAAAAGCTTGTCCTAAAAATATTTTGGTCATTCACAATGCACCTGATTTAAGAGAAATAGATTTGCCATTTGTCAAGGAACAATATGACTATGCTTATTGTGGATCATTGGCTCCGGTGCGTTTGCTAAAAGAAACTTTTGAATCTTATGACAAGCATCAAGATATTCGCATGATTATAGGTGGATATGGAGTTTATGATACGCTAGCGAAAAAGATGGATGAACAATATTTTAATTTTCATTTTAGAGGAGCTCTTAGCTATCCAGATGTATTGAGAACAGAATCTTCGGCAAAAATTTTATCTGCAATTTATGATCCATCAATTACCAATCATAGATTAGCTGCACCAAATAAATTTTATGAAGCTTTGGCACTTGGAAAGCCATTGATCGTTTGTCAAGGTACTGGAATTGATAATATCGTAAAGAAAGAGCATTTAGGTATCGTTATACCTTATGATGTTGAGGCTTTTTATTCTGCATTGTATCAATTACTGAGAAATGAAGATATACGAAACGAAATGAGCGATAATGCTAAAAAATTATTTTATACTCAGTATAATTGGGGAAGAATGGAGAAAATTTTATTAAATGCATATGAACGTTTATGATACATGAAAGGCATGTGATTTAATGGCGTATATTTATATGTTCGTTTGTATAGTATTTTCAATATTTAGCCATAAGTATTTTAAAAAATGGGTAAATCCAATTACTGCGTTTTGTTTGCCCTGGGGATTTATGGTATTTTTCTATAATTTAAAATTGGTGGAATACTATGACTTAAGTGTAGAAACATACTTTGTTATTTTGTTTAGTACGGTTGTTTTTTTTATTACTTGTTTGATAGGCGCAAATTGTCGCCCAGTTAAATTGGCTATTTCTAGATCAACATATATTCAAACTAATACAGATATATTAGAAAGTAAGATGAAATCGTGGATAATTATTTTATCTACAATTTCATTGGGAGTTAATGTTTTAAGAATTATAGGCCTAGTCGGACAATATGGATGGGACTTTTACAATCAATTAGCAAAAATTTATGGAGAAAAATTATTAGGCATTTATTCTAATTCTGCTTTTGAAATACCTTATTCTGGTTTTCTTATTATTGTTTTAGTGATTTTGGCAGGGATTTATTTTTCTTATTGGGGCTTTAAAAAGATTCTTTTTTTTCCACTATTTTTGCTCTTGATACAGCCGATTTTGGGGGGAACAAAGCAAGTACTTATAGAAGGTGCGATACTTATTGGTTTTTCTATTTTTTTAGCGTTGCATCGAGAGCTAAAAATTAACAAGTCTTTTTTTTTATTGAGTATATTATTAATACTTTTTATGATGTTTTTTGTTACTGGTCAACGAATTAGTTATATTAGTGAGTGGAACGTTCAAACGTATGCAACAAGTGAATTTCAAATTGTTATTGATAAAATACCTGCATTGTATCAAATTTATACATATTTTTCTTCTCCAGTTGGGGTGCTGAATGCTTATTTAAATAATCCGAGCTATAGTTTTGGAGGAAATACTTTACTTCCACTATATAATTTATTAGGGCATTTTGACCCGGCTCTCACGGGTGTCCGTTATCAGGAATTTTATGATATTCCGATTCATGTAAATGTTGGCACGATGGTTCGAGAGTTCATTCAGGATTATCATTATTTGGGGGCAAGTATATTTTTAACTTTATTTGGGCTGGTTTCTGGTAATATATATAAACGTTATCTAGTCAAAAAAGATATATCATCAATATATTTAAACTCGATATCTTTAATGGTTATTTTTATGTCTTTTTTTGTATGGATGTATCGGGATGCTAATCTTTGGATTGCTGTATTTGTAGGAAACTGGATTTGTCATAGAATTCAAAAATATCCTTAAATAGGATATATCAATAGTACTTTTTAGAGGATGTGTAGCATGAATGATTGATGTACTAACTTTAAATTATAATGATGCTGATACAACTATTGATTTTGTGAAAAGCATAGAAAATTATGCTATTATCCGTCACATTTTAATTGTAGATAATTTTTCTACTGATGATTCATATCAACGCTTAAAAGCATTTGAAAATAAAAAAATTATTGTCATTCGAACTGATTATAATGGCGGGTATGGTTTTGGAAATAATTTTGGAATGCGGTACTTATCTGAAAAATGTTCATCGCGATATGTATTGCAATGTAATCCAGATGTGATTATTACAGAAGATGCAATTAAATCGCTTGAAAACTTTTTGAGCTGCCATTCCGATTATGTTATTGCAGCTCCGTTTATGTTAGACAGAGACGGGAAAAAAGTTAGTTATACTGCATCCCCTTTAGCGACTAAGTGGCAGTATATTTTATCTCTTGATATTATATTTAATAAATTTTTGAAATTGAATTCCTATGACAATCTTACCTCATGTTCAAAATATTATAAAACTGTCGATGCCGTAGCTGGATCATTATTTATGTATGATTTAGATAAAATGATGCATGGAGGGATGTATGATGAGCACATTTTTCTTTATTGTGAAGAAATGTCATTGGGAATTAAATTAAGGGACGCTGGCTATAAAACAGCCTTACTACCTTGCCAAACTTTCATTCATAACCATTCCATATCTATTAACAAGACATTTCAATCAAGTTTTTCAAGAAGAAAATTATTAGTTAAAAGTAAATTATATGTGATAAAACACTTTTATCATTCTAATACAATGGAATATTGTATAGCTTGGATATTATCTAGACTATCTTTCTTTGAAATTATGTTATTAGGACTGCGGCATAGATAATTTAAAATTTCCTTGAGATAGATTTACAATGAGGAAGGTTATTCGAAATATGAGAAAATTAACTATTGATGAAATTAAAAAGTATGAACTGAATATTCTTTTAGATATTCAATCTTTTTGTGTAAAAAATTCAATTAAATTTTACTTATGTGGTGGTACGTTATTAGGCGCTATCCGCCATCATGGATTTATTCCGTGGGATGATGATATTGATATTTGCATGCCTCGACCTGAGTATATTAAATTTCTTCAAACTTATCAATCTGCGAATGGATATATAGCTAAATCCAATTTTTTAAAAAATTGGGATGCTCCCTGTGCAAAAGTAGTGGATCCATCTATAATGGGCCTGTGAATTCAGACCAGTACTGAAAATTTTAAGAGTGCATGATA
>OGYD01001891.1_pt1 | contig 14901 bp, 27 predicted proteins | sample 1576441 | NCBI WGS metagenome assembly OGYD01 (sample SAMEA3541537, study PRJEB24748) | human gut metagenome | biome: human gut; feature: human-associated habitat; material: faeces | place: China | collected 2012 | reverse complement strand
GAAGAAGTAAAACGCCCTGACAGCCGGGACATCATCTTCATGGACAATAACGTTCTTGCCCATGACCACGGCCTTGAGCAGATCGACCGCATGGGGCGAGAGGTTGTGCGGGTGGACTTTAATCAGGGGCTGGATGCACGGCTCATTACGCCGCAGACCGCAAAGCTGCTGGCGGGGCTGAAATGGATCAGGTTTGTCCGCATGAGCTGCGACACCTCCGCTATGCTGCCGGTGATAGAACAGGCAACGGCGCATCTGCGGGAGGCGGGAATACCCGCTTGGCGATTCTGGTGCTATGTGTTGGTGCAGGACGTGGAAGAAAGCCACAAGCGCATACTTGCCCTTCGGGACATGGGCGTGGAGCCGTTTGCCCAGCCGTACCGCGACTATGACGGCGGAGAGCCGACCGCCGAACAGAAGCGCCTTGCCCGATGGGTGAATATGCGGGCGGCGTTTCGGTCGTGCAGTTTTGAAGAATTTACTGGGTAAGAGGAGGAATGACATGACAAGAGATGAGATCGTGACCGCGCTGCGGTGCTGTGCATTTAACGGTGAAGATTCTTGCGAACACTGTACAGAGTGCCCTGCGGCGGGCGATGATTGCGAAAGTGAATTGCAGTTTGCTGCCGCTGACCTGATCGAGAACCAGCAGCGGCACATCGAGGCACTGATGAAAGCCAACGACAGCCTGAAGGACGCCATTGCGCGGCGTGACAAGCAGGTAGAGGACATGAAGCAGGGCATGGCACAGCTGGCAAAGGCTGTGGCGGTGAAGGAGGAAAAGGAGTGATGGAACGACTGACTGTACCTGATGTGCGGGTGGACGAACACACTACCCGCAGGAGCATAATCGACGGGAACGCTGTGAGAGAACACGCGATGGAGATTTATTGGCGGCTAAAAGACTACGAGGACACGGGGCTGACGCCGGGAGACATCAAGGAATTGCTTGACATGGCTGTGTCAAAAACAGACAAGGTTTTGCGGCTTAAAGAAGAATTGCACACCATAAAGAACGAGCTATGCCAATACTGCGGGAAGTACAAACACGCACACGAGGGTGCCTGTGACGGGTGCAAATGGAGGGGAATGTGATGACCAAGTACTTTTGTGATATTTGAAAAAAGGAGATTGAATGCAGCAGCGAAGCCAGTGAGTACAAGGTGAAGCGGCGTGAACACAGCTTCCACGAAAGCTGGTGGGTGCGCCTGACGGTGCATAAGGACTGCTGGAGAGAGCTGTGCAAGAGCATTGCGGAAAAGGAGAAAAAGTAAATGGATGCTGTGAAGTTTATTAAGGAACGCAGCAGGATGTGCAAATCGTTTAATAAGTGTTCTTACGGCTGCCCTGCCTGGGGTGGTTCGTGCAAACTTGAAACTGGAACATACCTCGAATGTGAAGCAACAAAGCAGGTTGAAATAGTAGAGGAATGGTCTGCCGCACACCCGCGCAAGACGCGGCAGAGCGTGTTTCTGGAGCAGTATCCGGAGGCAAGCATTGGAGATGACGGCGTGCTGAAAGTATGCCCTTTCTTGATTTCCGCGTCGTACAGGAACAACGATGGTAGCTGCGCAGCTATGCAGCGCCAATGCTCTGACTGTCGTAAAGATTTTTGGGGTCAGGAGGTGGAGTGATGTCTATAAGTAAATCAAAGCGCGAAGCAGTCTACCAAAAGTACGACGGTCATTGTGCATACTGCGGGCGAGAAATTGCCTATAAGGATATGCAGGTGGACCATTTTCAACCGCTGAGAGCGTGGAGTATTGAGGACGCTGGAGCAGATGACTTTGACAACCTCATGCCAGCCTGCCGGATGTGTAATCATTACAAAAGGGCAAATTCGCTTGAAACTTTTAGGCGGTACATCGAAGAGATTCCTCGCAAACTGCATGATAACTATATTTACAAGGTCGGAATTGTGTACGGCGAGATTGCAGAGCAAGCACGCCCGGTCAAGTTCTATTTTGAGCAACAGGAGGCGGATGAAGGATGAATGAGCTAAAACCTTGCCCGTTTTGCGGTAGCGACAGAATTTCGGTGCAATATCTATGCTTTAGACCCTATGTCATTTGCGAGAAGTGTCACGCACAAATCCCTTGCTACAATAACTACGCAAGGTCGAAAGAAGCATGGAACAGGAGGGCTGAAAATGACACTAACTGAGATGTTTACAATTTGTGATACGTGCGTATATGCGCCATGCCTTTGCGGGAATGACCCTGAGAACTGCGTGGCGTATGTGATGAGGACTTCTGACAATGGCTGAATACATTAAGCGGGAAGCGGCAGTAAAATCTGTTTTGCGGATGCGTAAACCGGAGAACAGTGTGGCTCAAAATAGGATGCTATCGATTATCCAGATGGATATGTTGAAACTTCCCGCCGCGGGTGTTGCCCCGGTAGTGCATGGACGGTGGATTGATATTGTGGACGCGGCACCCACCGTAGACGCGGAGGTCGTGGTGCGCTGCAAGGACTGTGTGCATTACGACATGGGCGTATGTCTGAAAATTTACTCAGACGGAAACGTACATCCAGAGGCATGGCAACCTAGGAGACCTGAAGATTATTGTTCCCACGGTGAGAGAAAGGAGGAATAGCGTCATAAAACAAATGAAACCAACGACAAATGACCGTATTATTGCCGCTGCGTGGGTGCTGCTGATACTGGCGGCGGCGCTGGTGGTGCTGACCGGCTTTTCTGCAAAGGAGCCGGAGCGCGAGAAGCGCACGATTCTGGTGATCGAGGGCGGCCCGCACGAAGAAGCATACGAAGCCCTGGACGAAGCGGAGAAAAGCGCGGAGGCGGTGATTGCCGCCATCGGCACAGACCGGGAGTTTGAGACCTTCGGCTACGATGTGTCGAAGGTGCTTCAGATTGTCACGGCAGAAGCGGGAAACGATGCCGACCAGTGCCGTGGCATTGTACAAGCCCTGTTTAACGCATGCAATCGGCACAGGAACCGATACACGCCGGAGGACGTATGCAGGGAGTATCAGTATACCACCCCGGCAAGCTGGGTGTCTGACGCAGCGCTGAACGCCTTTTGTGAGGTGTTTGTATACGGCGAAACATTTACCGACATCGGCAATGCGACGGGGTTTTATAATCCCCAGATCGCCGGACACAGCGAATACCATGAGGGGCAGATTTACGTTTGCAGTATCGGAGATGTGAAGTATTTCGAGGAAGTGTAAATGAAAAAGATTGAATATATCAAGAAGCAAGACGCAATTGACGATACTGTTGCAAGCAATCGCAACGTAGATGTTGACGGGTTGACTGCGATAATGAAAGTCTCGCCTGCCGTAGTTTTGTGCAAGGACTGCATTTTTTGGGAAAAAGGAACGAGGGACGATGGTTTTTGCTTTAGCCGCTATGTGGTGTGCGGAAGCTTGACGCCGCGCAGAAACCCCACAGACTTTTGTAGCTACGGAGAGCGCAAGGAGCCAAATGTGTAATGGATAAATGGATTATACGCGACAAGTCCACAGATGGAAAAGATTGGCCCAAATGGGCGATACGGATCGAGTGCCCCTACTGTGGCCTTGTGACGGGCAGCAAAAGCAATTACTGCCCACAATGCGGCAAGGAGTTGATACGGCGTGAACCAAGCTGACATCGACCGCCAAATCAAGGCGCTGGATGAGGCGAAACAAACCATATTGGCGCTTTGGGGGCGCTATCAGGCGAGGGATAAGCTTGTGGATGAACTGGAAAATGAAATCTATAAACTGAAATGCAGCAAAAGTGTTTAATTAGAATAACTACTTTAGAAAATCCGCGTTTTTGCACTATAAACATTGCAAAAAGTGTGGTACAATAGTTATGAGGACGTGCAGCCTTACAACACCTCCATTTGTTTGTTTTAACTGCATTCATTTTTCATTCTCCCTCCTTTTTGTGGCCCGTCGTTGCACGGCGTCGGGCACACACGGCATTGTAGCTCAATGGTAGAGCATTCGGCTGTTAACCGAAGGGTTGTTGGTTCGAGTCCTGCCAATGTCGCCACAGCCCTATAGGGCCTCTTTTCCTTTCACCGCTTACCCGCCAGCGGTATATGACGGGTATACGCCGGACTGCGTGAGCTACCCCACGATCAGGGGCGGGAGGTCGCGCCTCCCATCCGGCCACAGTGTGCCGACACATAGAAAACGGCTGGGCAATACGGAGCCTGTAGAGACGGAATCCGCGACGAAAAAAGCGGTGCGGCACTACCGCAGGCAAGTGGCATAGCGTCCCGCCCGAAAGTGTGCCAGAACATTGAAGCGGTAGGCGCTCCGCCATGCGTTTACCGTGGAGTTCCGAAGGGTTGTGCGTATTCCTCAAGGCGGATAGGCGAAAGCCGAAAGAAAACGCACCATTGCCGCTTTATCCGTGTATCGAGCGGCTAAAAATAACACGGTTGCCAATAGACGTGCCGCCCGTCCGGCGTAAAAGGCGGCTTGAAAAAATGGATAGAATGAGCAAAAGGGTTCCCGTTTTAGCCACTCCTGCCCTTGAAAGCAACTGCAAATAATCAACGAGAAAGGATTGATAAGATGTTGGTTGAATTGATGAAATTTGGAAAAGAAGAAAAGGCTTGTTGCACGAGCCTTGATGTCGCAGAAACGTTTGGGAAAGAGCATAAACACGTTTTAAGAGATATTCGAGAACTAAGGTGCAGCGAGGAGTTTCTGGTGTCCAACTTTGGACTGTCCCACTACGAGACTGCACAGGGCAAAAGTCAGCCCATGTACATAATGACCCGCGACGGGTTTACGCTTCTTGTCATGGGATACATCGGAGACGTTGCGATGAAATTCAAAGAGGCGTACATCAAGCAATTCAACGCGATGGAGAAAGCTCTTAGGGGCAAACTTGTTGAGCGGGAAAAGGGCATAGCCGTGCGTCAGGCATTGACAAAGGCGTTGCAGCAGTCTGCGGAGGATGAGCGGATGCACGGCCACGCCTACTCTACCTACACAAACTGCATTTATACTGCCCTGTTCGGAAAGAACGCAAAGCAGTTAAAGGAAGAATATTCGGTAGGAGAAAAAGAAAACTTGCGCGATTTTTTTCTGCTGACGATCTGGCGGCCGTCCAGTCAATGGAGCGCCTCGTCAGCGGCCTTGTCGATTGTGGATGGGGGTATGGTCAGGTAAAAGACTTTATCATGCAGACCAACACGCGCAAGCTCACGGCTTAACTTCAAAAAGAATGAAAACGTTGAATCGTTTTTGCCCGCAAGGGACTTTATCGGGGCTTATGCCCTATATGCGGCATAGGTGCCCCGTAAGGGGAGACCACAGCGAGTGACAGGGACTTTCCTTGAAGCGCTAAAGCAGGGCAGGACTGCAATGCCGCACCAGAGGCCGGGTCGCGCCCGGACACTGTGGGACCGCCCGGCATGGCCCACATGCAAATGACAATGCCCGCTGAAAACTGCGCTTGTCTTGATGCGTCAAGACCGGTTTGACCAGACGGAATAGGGACTGCGACTTTTCGGAGCGTAGTTGCCGGTAGCGTGTGACAATCTAAGCGGGAAGCCGAACAAAGAGGAGAATAGCATGGACGATATCACAAAGCAGCCATACGCCAAATGGCTTGAAGAAAGCATAGCAACTATCGCAGGGATTGACCCTTGCTGTATTTGCTTTGCAGCGACAAAAGCAGACGGCACGGTGTTCACCGGCTATTATAATGCAGACGCGACGGACAAGGCCGTTTTTGCGCACAATATCCAGTCCGACATCGTGACGGATATCATCAAGGCGAATGCTGACACAATCAGAGGGATTTTGGAGGATGGCAAATGATTCTCTGCGGTAAAGACTGCACACCATGCTGTGACTTCTGCACCCACGTCAAACACGGTACAGTAGTAGTTGACGGTAAGCGTGTAACTGCTGGGCCTGTTGGCTGCAAACTGCACAAGGACAAAGAGCATCAGGACATTGCTGCTACCTGCGGGTATTGCGATGACTTTTCTTGTTTCTGGAGCCTGGTGCCTGTAGATGGTGAACGGATAGAGGGAGAAGAAACATGAACGTCATTAACACGCGGCTTGATGCAATCGTTCCGTATGCCTCGAACGCTAAAAAGCACGACAAGCGTCAAGTCAATAACGTAGCTGAAAGCATCCGGCAGTATGGATTTGTTCAGCCGATTGTAATTGACCGCGACGGCGTTATCGTAATCGGGCATTGCCGCGCTCTGGCAGCGCAGAAGCTAGGTATGGAAGAAGTACCGTGTGTCTGCGTGGACGATCTCACGCCGGAACAGGTGAACGCCCTGCGGCTGGTGGACAACAAGAGCAATGAAAGCGATTGGGATTTTGACCTGCTGGCGGATGAACTGCCCGGTCTTGATTTGTCGGCGTTTGACTTTGATTGGGGTTTGCGTGATGAGCTGGACACATCTGTTGTTGAGGATGATTATGATCCCGTTCTTCCCACCGAGCCGAAAAGCAAGATTGGCGACGTGTATCAGCTTGGCGATCATCGTCTTATGTGTGGAGATAGCACGTTGCTGACAGACGTACAAAAGCTTGTGGGGGGGGCACAAATGGATTTGTTGCTTACCGATCCGCCTTACAATGTGGACTATAAGGGCGCCGCCGGTAAGATCAAAAACGACAACATGGAAGACACGGCATTTAGGCGGTTTTTGACGGATGCATTTTCTAACGCAGCAATGGTTATGAAGCCTGGCGCGCCGTTTTATATTTGGCATGCTGATAGCGAGGGGTACAACTTTAGGGGCGCGTGCAAAGATGCGATGCTTCGCGTGCGCCAGTGCTTGATCTGGGTAAAAAATTCGCTTGTGATGGGAAGGCAAGACTTTCAGTGGAAACATGAGCCTTGCCTGTACGGTGAAAACGAAATTGAGGACGATGCTCACGAGCCGTGCCTTTACGGATGGAAAGACGGGCACAAGCACTATTTTTTCAAAAACAGGAAGCAGACCACGGTGCTCAATTTTGATAAGCCGGTTAAGTCTGCGGAGCACCCAACAATGAAGCCCATCAAACTGTTTGATTATCAGATGCAGTGTTCCAGCAAGCCGGGAGAAAATGTTCTTGACCTGTTTGCTGGTTCCGGCACCACCATTATGGCGGCAGAGCAGAACGGAAGACACGCATACTGCATGGAGTTTGACCCAAAGTATGCCGATGTAATTATTGATCGCTGGGAAAAGTTCACGGGCAAAAAGGCGGTGTTGATCAATGACGATTGAGGACGCACAGGCCATAATGCAAAAAACAACCAGTCCCTACTTGAAGCGGGACATGGAGAAATTCATAAAACGCCAAAGAAGAAAGGAGGGTATGTGTGGCAAGACCAAGAAAAGAAATAGACCAGAAGCAGTTCGAGACTCTTTGCGGACTGCAATGCACCCTTCCGGAGTTCTGCGACGCACTTGACGTTACGGATAAAACGTTGGATGCGTGGTGTAAGCGCACATACGGAAAGCATTTTTCCGAGGTATTCGCCCAAAAGAGGGGGCGGGGTAAAATATCGCTGCGTAGAATGCAGTGGAGGCTTGCCGAAAAGAACGCTACAATGGCGATCTGGCTTGGCAAGCAGTACCTCGGTCAGCGAGACGAGCCGGAGGAAACCGTTGACGTGGAGGACACTGACGCCTATCTGAAAGAAGCGGGCATCGAATGAAAACGGTAACAATTCATCCGGCCTTTGGTGAAAAGCACAAGGCGTATATTCAGGAAGCCACACGGTGCACGATCTCTGTTGCAGAAGGCGCTGTTCGTGCCGGTAAGACCATCGACAACATCGCTGCGTTTGCGACACTGATAGAGAAGGGGACGCCGGATAGAATTCATCTTGCAACAGGTTCCACGGCGGCAAATGCAAAGCTTAACATCGGCGATGCAAACGGATTTGGACTTGAGTATATTTTTCGTGGCCGGTGCCGGTGGACGAAATATAAAGGGAACGAAGCCCTTGTGATAAAGTCTTGCGGGCGCGACTATGTTGTAATCTTTGCAGGTGGTGCAAAAGCGGACAGCTTCAAGAAAATACGAGGCAACTCGTATGGCATGTGGATCGCAACGGAGATTAACCTGCACCACGAAGATACAATCAAAGAAGCTTTCAACCGCCAGCTTGCGGCAAAAGTGCGCCGCGTGTTTTGGGATTTGAACCCATCCTCGCCGGGGCACTGGATATACCAGCGGTATATTGACCGTTTTCGTTCTCAGTTTGGAGAGCGATACAATTATCAGCACTTCACCATCCGCGACAATGCGACAATCACAGCGCAACGGTTGGCGGAGATCGAGAGCCAGTATGACACAAGTAGCATTTGGTATCGTCGTGATATTCTTGGTGAGCGTTGTATTGCCGAGGGTCTGGTGTATCCTATGTTCTCCCGTGAGGTCAATGTGACCAGTGAACGGGGTGGGCCGGGGACGTATTACATCAGCTGCGACTACGGTACGCAGAATCCCACGGTGTTTGGCTTGTGGCGCGTATACAAGGGAGAGGCTGTGATGGAAAAGGAATACTATCATAGCGGGCGCGAGACCAACCGGCAAAAGACGGACGAAGAATACTACCAAGACCTGGTACGCTTTGCGGCTGGGTACAAGATCGAGCGGATCATCATTGACCCCAGCGCCGCATCGTTTGCCGAGTGCATACGGCGGCACGGAAAATTCGCCGTGTGGAACGCTAATAACGCGGTGTTGGACGGTATCCGCTTGACTGGTGCTTTGCTCAAGGCGGGGAAACTGAAATTCCACGAGAGCTGCGTGAAAACGTTTGAGGAGTTCGGGCTTTACAGCTGGGATTCCGAAGCGGCGGAAGATAAAGTGATAAAAGAGAACGACCATTCCCTAGACCAGACACGCTATTTATGTAGTACCGTTATTAGGAGAGAGTTAAGATGAGCTTTTTGGGAAATTTCGTTAATACGGTAAGGCGCGCACTGTTCCCGCGGGCTGTGGCCGAGCGGGAATTTGGTACATCTCCGGCTGTCAGCATGACGATGGAGCAGCAGATCGCGCTATGGTATGCAATGCTGGTCAATACGCCGCCCTGGCAGGACTGCAATGTGAAAGCGGTGGGACTGCCTGCCGCCATCTGCCGAGAGGTGACGCGGCCAACGCTGGTGGAGTTTACGGCCAACATCACGGGCAGCCAGCGGGCGGACTATCTTAACGATGGCTTTCAGTTGGCGAAAGAAAACTTCGGCAAGGCGCTGGAGCTGGGGCTTGCGCTTGGCGGTGTGGCATTAAAGCCTTACATCTACGGAGACAAGCTGTTGGTGGACATGACCGGCGCGGCGGGTTTTCAGCCGACGAAGTTTGACCCGACCGGGCGATGCATCGGCGGCGTGTTCCGCGACAAAAGCCGGTGAAGGTCAATAGCAAGTATTATGTGCGGCTGGAATCCCACGACCTGACCGATACTGTTTACACCATCAAGAACAAGGCGTATTACAGCGATTCTACCGGCTCTGTGGGTGCGCCTGCGCCGCTGGACGTGGTGCCGGAATGGGCGGACATTCAGGAGGAAGTGACCATCCAGAACATGGACGGGCCGTTGTTCGCCTACTTCAAGCCGCCTATCGCCAACACGGCGGATACCAACAGCTTGTGTGGCATGTCCATCTACGGTGACGCGGCGACGGTGGAACTGATCAAACAGGCCGATGAACAGTGGGAGCGTCTGAGGTGGGAGTTTAAGTCCGGTGAGCGCAAGGTGCTGATGGACGGCAACACAAGCACGGCCAACATGTTTGACAAGCGGCTGTTTGAGATTGGCGCTTTTACGGCTGACGGTGACTTCTACCAGTTCCTTAACCCTGAATTGCGAAACGATGCGGTTTATAAGGGCTTTCAGGATGTTCTCCGGCGCATTGAGTTTAACGTAGGCTTGTCTTACGGTGATATTTCCGACCCCCAGACGGTAGAAAAGACTGCAACAGAGATCAGAAGCGGCAAGCAGCGAAAGTATGTGCTGATTAGCAGCATCCAGACGGCGCTTGAACACACGTTTGATGCGTTGATTTACGCAATGGATGTGTATGCCACGCTCTACGGTCTGGCTGCGGATGGCGAGTATGAGGTTACTTACGATTGGGGTGACAGCATCCTTGACGATCAGGAAACCAAGTGCAACGAGTTTGCCCGCGATTTGCAGCTGCTGAACGCCGGGATCATGAATGACTGGGAGTTTAGAGCAAAATATTTCAACGAGGATGAGGCGACCGCAAAGGCGGCGCTGCCGAAGATGCAGGATGTTGTGACTGAACACCAGAACGTGATCGAATGAGAAGGTACGACTTTACGCCCGAATTGCTGGACGCTCTGCCGGAGGAACTGGCTGAATTGTATCGTGGGCTGGAAGATACCTTGCTGATGGAGATATGCTCCCGGCTCAAGGCTGCGGACGAGCTGAACGAGGTCACGGTGCAGGACATCAAGGCGCTGCGGGCGCATGGCATTGACCTGAAGGAGATCGAGAAAGCAATACGCAAAACCACAGGTATCAGCGAACAAAAGCTCAAAAAGCTGCTGGACGATGTAGTGGCGCGGAATCAGAAGTATTACACCGACCTTATCGACCTTGCCCATATCACGCAACCGGACGCGCTGGTGAGCATTGAGGATACTTGGGCAATATACGAGCAAACGAAGCAGACCATGCGCAACCTTACGCGGTCTATGGGGTTTCTGGTGGACGCTGGCCGGACGATGCTGCCGCCTGCGCGAGCCTATCGGTGGGCGTTGGATTCTGCTGTTATGCAGATTCAGAGCGGGGCAATCAGCTACAATCAGGCGATATCCAACGCGGTCAAGCAGCTGGCGGACAGTGGCCTGAAAACGGTGGACTACGAAAGTGGGCGTCGGGATCAGGTAGACGTGGCGGCAAGACGTGCCGTGATGACCGGCGTGAATGCCCTCAACCAGAAGTATGCGGAGCAATCCGCCGACTATTTGGAGACCGACCTTGTGGAAGTGAGTGCCCATATCGGGGCGCGAAACACAGGAAACGGGCTGGAAAACCATGAGAGTTGGCAAGGCGGCGTGTATCGTTGGGCTGAGAAGCCCGGAGATTCAAAGGGCGAGTACAAGGATTTTGTTGCCACAACGGGTTACGGTCAGGGCGCCGGTTTGGGCGGCTGGAACTGCCGACACACGTTTTACCCGTTCGTGGAGGGTGTCAGTGAGCCGACATATTCACAGGCCGACCTTGACGCCATGAAGGGCGAGAATCGGAAGTTTGTGTTCGATGGCAAGGAGTACGACGGGTACACAGCTACACAGATGCAGCGCAGCATAGAACGCCAAATACGCAAGCAGAAGCGTCTCAGAGACGCTTATAAGGCCGCAGGGCTGAAAGATGATGAGACCGCCGCCAACATCAAGTTGCGCCGCCTGAACGACAAATACAAGGAGTTCAGCAAGGCGGCGGGGCTGCCGGAGCAGAAGGAAAGGCTAAAGGTGCTGTATGGCGGGCAGCTGACGAATTCCAAGAAGTTCGCGCCGTTGAAAGAATACGCCGGTACATGGAAGATCAAAGATAAGTTTTCTGATCGTCAATATGTGATTGACGTTGGGAAACCACAGATTTCCGGTGCAAAACAGCACTTTTGGGACAATCTTGAGAACAGACCGGACAGAAGCAGCTTGAACCTTGAGGCTGCACAGGATATAATCAACAACAGCAGACTGACGTTGTACCAGACAGACCGGCAAACCCTTAAATTTCTTGCAGACAACGGATATGTTATGCTGAACACGAAAAACGAAATCGTGACTGTTGTACCGGAAAAACTTCGCAAGAAGTACCGCGATTATTTGGAGGGGAAATAACATGGCAAGAAGTCCTATCGCACGGCATAATTGCCCACTGTATGAGAGAGAAACTACATGGTCGGAGTGTGTAGAAGTGCAAGAAGTCCGCGAGGACGAAATGGACGCAGCGCGGCTGAGAGAACCGTTTGACATGGACAGAGCGAACGAGGTTTGCGAAGAATGCAAATGGTATGTTGTTGAGGACGATGGCTGATGGACAACTTCAAGGCGATTTATAAGCTGCTGCTTGCATTGGAACGTTCCATGGACTTGCCAGCGTTTGATATTGACGCGCTTCAGCTGGAAGCAATGGGCGTCACTGCGGAGCGCCTGCATCGCTATCTGGAAATGCTGCAAGACGCGGGCCTTATCAAAAACGCAGACTTGTACACCAGCGTGACCGGCGACCTCTGTCTCAGGAACTCGCGCAAAATACGGATTACGCTGAAAGGTCTGGAATACTTGCAGGAAAACTCGATCATGAAGAAGCTGTACAACGCGGCAAAGGGCGCTGTGGACTTGATTCCGTGAGGGGTGCTGTATGACAGATAACGCGACTTCTCTTTTTGACACCAAAACGCTGCACGCCATTGATGGCGTTTTGAAGAAGGGCGACCGGGTAGAGCTGATCCCCACCAAAGACGGGGTAAGGGTGATACATATCCGGCGGGAAAATGTGAATTTGAAGAAAATTGAAAAAAGCTCTTGACTTTTCTTTGTGGCTACGTTATATTTTGGATGTGGCTACAAAGAAAGGCGGTGAACAAATGGGTATCCACAAAGGCACAAGGCTTACCGAAACCCCAAAGGATAAGTCTTTTCGGTTTCGGATTGATGCGGAAACTGAGCGAAAACTGAATTTTATTTGTGAGCAAACAAATAAAACAAAGTCGGAAGTCGTTCGGGATGGCATTGAAAAGCAGTATGCCGAGATACAAAAATAGAAACAGCCCGCCACCTTGGAAAGTTACGGACTGTTTCTCAAATCACCACAGGTTTCCCCATTGGTAAATCCATTCTATCATCGGGGAAGCCTCAAAGTCAAGAGAAATGAGGTTTTTATTATGCTTACTGTTAGAGAAGCCTGTGCGCTCATTAACAATCCCACCGAAGTTGGCGTTGCTGTAAATGGGAACTCATATCCTTTATTCCGCGAAGGATCGACGGGGTATGATGGCGTTATGGTTGAAGCGTTTGGAGATTATGTCGTTAAAGATATTTTCTCTTGCAGGGCAGGGTGCTTTGAACTCGAAGTCAAAATGTGCCCGATGAAGAAGGAGGATATTGCATGAACGAACTGAGAGTTTTTAATTTCAACGACGTGGACGTTATCAGCAGCCGCGAGGTTGCCGAAATGACGGGGAGAAGCCACCAACATATTATGCGGGACATCCGCAATTATGAGGAAGTGCTTGAAAAATCAACTGCATCTAAGTTTGGGGTTGATGAAAACGCCAACGCGTCCAAAATTGGACTGGTTAAAAATTCAAACGAGCGCAATTTTGCGCCGGTTGACTTTTTTATTCCGGGAACTTACAAAGACGGGAAAGGCGAAACCAGACCGTGTTACTTCCTCACCAAGAAAGGATGCGACATGGTAGCGAACAAGATGACTGGTGAAAAGGGCGTTTTGTTCACGGCGGCTTATGTGAGCGCCTTTGAGAAGATGCGGCAGAGAATTCAGTTTCCGGCTCTGCCGAAGGACTATCCCTCCGCGCTGCGTGCGCTGGCTGACAGCGAGGAACAGCGCATGGCGCTGGAAGCTTCCAATGCGACACTGGCGGCGGAGAATGAGCGTCAGGCACAGGTGATCGCAGAGTTTGAACCGATTCGGCAGTATGTGGATATCATTCTGGAAAGTCCGGATGCGCTGGCGACCTCGCAGATCGCCGCCGATTACGGTATGAGCGCCCAGCAGCTGAATAAGATCCTTCGTGACGAGGGCGTTCAGCACAAGGTAAACGGCCAATGGCTGCTTTACAAGAAGCACATGAACAAGGGCTATACCAAGAGCAAGACTTTCCAGTTCACACATTCGGACGGACGCGCCGACACGAAGCTCCATACCCAGTGGACGCAGAAGGGACGCCTGATGATCCACAACATTCTTGAGAAGCGCGGCATCGTGGCGATGATGGATCGGGTGCGCGTGTCGTAAAATAAAGCAACAAGCGCTTGCCACCGGCTGCGTGGTATGGTATAATAAATCAAACAAATATTCGACCTCGCTCTAAGCGGTGAGTGAGAAGAGCCGAGAGGGGCTAACTGACTACGAATTGTAGTTGGTTAGCCCCTCTTTCTTTTTTTCAAAATTTTTGACCGGCCCGAAGTCGCAAAACTACGGGGCCACAGTGGACGCGACCCACGAGAAAAAAGCGAGGTGGCGAAGGAGCAGACATGAAACGCGATTTTTTGGAAGGTCTGGGGCTAGAAAAGGACGTTGTGGATAAAATCCTCGACGAAAACAGCCGGGACATTGGCCGGGAGAAGCAGAAAGCAGATCAGGCCAAGGAGGACTTGTCGGCGGCACAGAAGAATCTTGCCGACCGCGACAAGGACATCGAGGAGCTGAAGAAATCCAGCGGCGACGCGGAGGGCATCCGCAAGCAGCTGGAGGAATTGCAGGGCAAGTACACCAAGGAAACCGCCGAGTACAAGGCCCAGATCGCTGACCGGGACTATTCCGACGCGATTGCCAAGGTCATCAACGACAAGGGCATCAAATTCAGCTCCAAGGCGGCAGAACGTGCCTATATCGCAGACCTGAAAACCAAGGGTCTGAAGCTGGAAAACGGCGTGTTTGAGGGCTTTGACGAATGGCACAAGGCACAGATGGACGCAGACCCCAGCGCGTTTCAGACCGGCAAGCCCGCACCCACGTTTGCAAAGCCCGTCGGTACCGGCGGCGCACCGAAAGCGGAGGGTCTGGGCGCAATGTACGCAAAACAATTCAACGCGCAGTATGCGCAGACAACTACGAAGGAGTGATTTGATCCATGTCTTTTGTGACCAATACGACCTGCACCAAGCGGCCTAATTTTCTGGTAATTGGTATAATCTGTGGCATAATTCCCCCTCCTACTTTATAATGGTATTA
>OGYD01001888.1_pt1 | contig 14914 bp, 12 predicted proteins | sample 1576441 | NCBI WGS metagenome assembly OGYD01 (sample SAMEA3541537, study PRJEB24748) | human gut metagenome | biome: human gut; feature: human-associated habitat; material: faeces | place: China | collected 2012 | reverse complement strand
TACCTTATGGGACTTGAAAAGGCTGGCGTTGGTGCTGACGAGGCTCTGGTGGTTGAGAATGCACCGCTCGGCGTGCGCGCTGGTGTGGCCGCTGGCATTTTTACTATTGCAGTAAATACTGGCCCTCTGCCCGAAAAGGTGCTGACAGACGAAGGTGCCAACGTGCTGTTCGACTCGATGACTGCATTGGCTCAAAACTTTAATACACTGAATACTGAATGGGAAGCATAGAGAAAGCTATATATAACCGCTCTGAACGTTTGCTTGGGGCCGACACAATGGATTTGCTGGCCGAGAAGCGCGTCATTATCTTTGGCGTGGGCGGCGTGGGTAGTTGGTGTGCTGAAAGTTTAGTGCGCTCAGGCATCAAACACCTGACCATTGTTGATTCGGACCGCGTGTGCATAACCAACGTGAACCGTCAGATTATGGCCACCATGAAGACGATTGGCATGGTGAAGGTTGAGGCTCTGAAAGAGCGTTTGCTCAGCATCAACCCAAAGGCTGACATCACGGCCATGCAAAAGATATACACGGAAAGCACAGCCGACGAATTTGGCATTGAGAACTATGACTACATTGTCGATGCGATTGACTCGTTGCAGGACAAAGCGCTGCTTATTCTTAATGCCTGCCGCACGAAAGCGAAATTTTTCTCATCGATGGGCGCTGCGCTGAAAATGGACCCTACCAAAGTGGCGGTGACAGAATTTTGGAAGGTGAAGGGCTGCCCGTTAGGTGCCGCGCTACGCCGCAAATTCAAGAAGCAGCATATTTTTCCCGCCCGCAAGTTTAAGTGTGTGTACAGCGAGGAGTTGCTGCCCAACCTTGGACAGAGTCATGCCTGCGGCACAGCAGCATGTCTGTGTCCGAAAGCTGAAAACGGTCCTGGCGACCCTGACTTGCTTAACCATGAATGGTGCAGTTCGAAGGCTCAAATCAACGGAAGCCTTTCGCACATCACAGCCATATTTGGCTTTACTATTGCAGGACTGATTATGCAAGATGCCACAGCGAGCGGTGCTCGCTGATGTGCAGGTGTGCACAGATGTGCAAATATGCACAGGTGTGCAGAGATGTAAATGTGCAGATGGGCTGACGCCGTAGCGTTGCAGGTAGTTACGCTATGGTGTCAGCCCATCTGCACATTAGCGAGCGCAAGCAGGCGTCACATTAAGTTCTGCTTAATTTGCTTAAAGAGAAGTTCTATTTCCCAACGTTGGCGATAGATATCTACAATTTATGGCTTAACATGTTCCAGTATTGAACCCAAATGATACTCTACCACGCTATGTTCGTCGTCATACGTTGTATCAACCACTTGCACCAGCGCACTCTCACGGTCTTTGTTGTAACCCACGAACAAGCGTAGGGCATCGTAACGCTTGAGATATCGTTTACCATCGCTTTCATCTATGAAGGTGTATTTTTTCAAAGTGGTCTGCTTGAGCTCACGATATTCAATCTTCTTCTCACCACTCATAATATCATCGAAGTAACACTTCTTGATAATCAATGACAGCACCTTCATGCCTGTGGTGTTAAAAGTAGACTCAGCCTTCACAATGCGTTTTTCTAAGCACTGGAGTGCTGGATTGTATGTGTACTTTGTGATGGAGCCATTCACAATCTTCTCAATGATAGTGTTGACGACAGGCAACGGCACAACATACCATTCTTGAGGATGATGTACATTTCCGTCATTATCCGTTACTGTAAGCTGGAGCTGTACCGCATCAAGCACTTGGTGGACAAGCGTTTCAAAGACATGACTATTCATGTTCACAATCTTATAGCTTGCCTCCACTTTTACTGGAGCCATGAGATAGGTAGGCTCATTGGCAGCATTCGCAACGCGCTCTTCCACGGAATTGATGGTGAAACCTATCTTATAGAGGTTGTCGTACTTTCTAATCTCTGGATTATTAGACAACGAACTGAGAATATAGATGTAACCAGTTACTTTGTCACCATCTTCCACACCATCAGGATTTTTGAATACATTATCCTCCTCTTCCTGTGTTGCTGTTATTGCGTAACCGCTTTCCATCACATTCCTACGCAAAGTTTGCAACAGGATGTCGGTTTCAGTACCATTCTCAAAGATGCAGCGTGTGCGTCCATCCTTCGTACCGTTAGAAGCTGTCATTTGCTCACCGATGCTGGCGAGATAAAGCAGTTGTCCGTCAACCACATAATATGCACCTTGCTGCATACTATCGGTCTTTGAAGTCTTGACAAGACTACGTTTTCCCTCTTTTAGTTCCTGATGCACTTTCAAGAAACCAGGTTGAAAGGCGGCAAAATCCTCACACACCTTACGCTGCGCATAGTGGTCAGGCTGAGTACGCCCAGCCTGTGCCTTCTGCATATCTTCAGGTATATCGAACAACGACTTCTCTTTTTCGCTAATATCGAGCAAAGGGTCGTCGAACAAATCTTCTAGTTCCTTATCTATATCCATAACGTTTATTCCATTTTAAGAATACCAAGTCTATCATATGGTTCAAGCATATCTATAGCATCACGACGCAATGCTGCCAAGTTTCGAGCATACTGTTTTTCTTTCAAATCAGCTCCACTTCTACTTGGGAGTCTTCCATCGTGTGCTTCGCACCATTCTGTTATCTCCAGTAAGGTCTTAACCCTGCGATCATCCGCTGTCAATCGTGCTTCCTTGGGACGGACGCCATCCAACAATGGGTCATTAAATAGTTCTAAAAGTTCTTGTGGCCACTCCATGTTTAATCATTATTTTCAGGTTAAACTTCGTTTGACCTGAGCACGCCATGGCAGAGTCTGAGCAAGCTCACTCTGCCCATTTGGCTTACAGCTCAGGTTCGTACTCCAGTCCATTCATCTTTCTAATCTTCAGATTATAAATCATCTGATAAGCCATAGCCAGCTCTTTTACCTTTGGATCTGGCGAGTTTAGTGATGGTTTTGCACCGTCATGAGCAGCTACCCATTCTTTCAATGGTCCTTTAAACAGCGTGATGGCAGTTTTAAGAGACATGTCAAATTTCTGCTCGGCAATGGTGTCTTGTATCACTTTGAGTGTTGGCGCATCTACAGTTTTAGACAATACTTCATAGGCACGCTGGAAGGGATTGATGGTATCTATGAGATTGATGCTCAGTTTGTCGATATTGACAAAGCGGTTAGCGAGTTTCATCAGTCTGTTGCCCTCACTTTCACGTTTTTCTTCGTTTTCATATGTCTCAGTGATGTCAATAGGATTACCCTTGTCGTCCACAATATCATTTCCTTTGATGATGGTGTCGAGCAATACACGCTGGCGCACTTCCTCCACCTCGCCATCGGTCAGGTCAGGATATTTTTCACGAATAACCTTAGGAATAAGGTGCTGAGTGATATTCTCAGCTGTTGTGCTGCCGCTTATAGCCTTCACCACCAGGTCATCTTGCAGAATACTTGCTTTCAGATCATCTAACTGCTCTTCTACTATCTGCTTGGTCTTAGCACTTGACAGCGGCTTCAATCCCTCAACTACTATGGTATGAACGGTGTCATAGGAGTCTTCCTCAGGCTCTTGCGTAGTCTTAAAGTGCCAGCTTGGTGCCATCACCTGTTCCATAAGCAACGATGCAGTAATTGCTTTCAGAAAATCGTTCACAGCCACCTTCACGTCAGGCAGGTCTGCATCAGGCATGGCTATCATGTTGATAAAGCGAGCAGTGTCTTTGCCCTCGCTGTCACGGGTACAACGACCGATAATCTGAACGACCTCAGTCAGAGAACCACGCACACCCACGGTGAGGCAGGTGTCACACCACTCCCAGTCGAATCCTTCCTTGGCTGTGCCCAGTGCGATGATGAAGTCCATATCATCTGCCTTCTTCATCTTGCTGAGATAGGTGTAGACTCCAGCCCTTGTCTTCGGATCATCATCCACAAGGTCAGCCAACTTCACTCGTCTGCCATCCTTAGTCTCCAGTGTGTAAATGCCACCACCGTGGTTGTAATCACGCTCCACCACAGTGCCAATAAGTTTCATAATGTCTTCCACCTCCTGATATTTTCCTCTTGCAGTGCTTGCCCGACTGTTGATACTTGGAATGTGGATGATGGTCTTGCGGTGAGTATCAAGCACCTCGCCGATGTGGTCGAGATACGAGCCTTTATAGAAGTGATAGCCCAGCACAAGATTCTTCAGATACTTGTAGCCATTGAGCTGCTGATAGTAGTTGTAGCTCACGGGACAGAAGCGTGCCTCGTCCTCTGCACGAAGCACAGGAATACCATCGCCACGGAAATAGCTGCCTGTCATGGCTACAATATGCCCAGTAGAGTTGTTCATCACACGGCGGACTGTATCGCCCAATCCGCTGTTTGTATCAGCACTGGTATGGTGAAACTCGTCAATAGCCAGCAGACAGTTGTTCCAGTCCTCATCATTCAGTTCCTTCATGGCATTACGTAATGTAGCATGGGCACACACCAACACCTTCGATTTGGTGTCTGTGCGCATGAACTCACAAAAGCGTCTAGCCTTGTCGCTCTCGTTACCATTAGCCGAACACAGGTCGTAATAAGGCGCAACACGCCAATCTTCAAAGAAGCCATACTTTTTGAGGTCGGTATTGCGAAATGAGCGGCCGATGCTCTTTTCAGGCACAGCTACCACCACTTTCTTGATGCCTTGGTTCACCAGCTTGTCGAGGGCTATGAACATCAGTGCACGACTCTTGCCACTGGCAGGAGGGGCTTTAATAAGCAGAAATCGCTTGTCTCTATATTGATATGCTTTGGCTTGCATCTCGCGCATACCTAATTCGTCGGTATTGCTGGATGTGCCACGCTGAGCATAGTGTATGTCTACAAAATTATTCTTTGGTTGTTCCATCTTGTCCTTCCTTTGAATCTTTATGAAGATTTTTTATCTGTAGTTCCAGAAGTTTTACGCGCTCACGCAACTGCTCTATGGTAGGGAGTTGCTTCACAATCTCTTCTATCTGTACATTATTATATGAGGCAACTCCCAATGGCGTTGTGATGCCTCTGAATGCCAGTTGTACGTCAGTCCTATCCATATTACTGCATATCAGCAGTCCTATGGTTGGATTGTCACTTTCACGCTTGACGGCTTCATCTACTGCTGCCACATAGTAATTGAGCTTGCCAGCAAACTCAGGCTCAAATGCGACAGCCTTTAACTCAACCACCACATAGCAACGCAGATAGATATGATAGAAGAGCAAGTCGATGCGACGTGACCTGCCAGCCACCACAATCTCTTTCTGACGACCAATAAAGGCAAAGCCCTTGCCCAACTCCAAGAGGAAATCGGTCATCTGTATTGTCAATGCGGCTTCGAGTTGCGCCTCACTGAATCCGTCGGGCAGTGTAAGGAAGCCAAAGTCGTAGTTCTCTTTGGTTATCTCCTGCGCCAACGCAGCTTGTGGCAATGGAAGCTTGTCTGCAAAGTTGCTCACTGCGCCTGGATGCTTATGGTATACATCGGCATCCATACTATTCTTCAGTGCGCTGCAACTCCAGCCGTTTTCAATCGTTCTGCGAATGTAAAAAATAGCTTCTTCTACATCCTTTGTTTTCTTGATGATTTCCACATGATGGCTCCATCCTATCAGTGAGAACAAGATAGGGAAAGGTGTCCCCTCTACATTGCTCTCCAATTCTGAAACGGCCCGTTTCAGTTTTGTTTCAAACTGAATATCAGGAGTTTGTAATTCTGAAATAGGCCATTTCAGTTTTTCAGAATAGAAGAGATACCACTGCTTCATGTGCCATAGATTTCTGTTTCCAAAACCCTTCTCGTCAGGGAATGCATGCTGAAGATCGAAGCTCAGTTGTTCTACAACACCGCTTCCCCAACGTTCCTCTGCCTTGCGCATAACAAGTTCACGACCAAGTTGCCATTTCCACAGCAACTTCTCACCATTCACCTTGACCACAGCTCGTACCTTTGCCTGTTGGTAGCGTGCTTTCAGTGATTCCAGCCATTCGCCATACTCTGCATCCAAGTGGGTGTCGTGTATGTGCGGTACTGATATGTTGTTTCTTATATCGTCGCTCATTTTTTGTCTTTTTTATTGTGTACGCGCTGCGTACACAATGTTTTTATAACGTGTGAACTCTATCTTTGTTGTCCCAATTGGGTACGCAGCGTACCCAATTCATTTGGCAGTCATCTTTTCATAGAGTTTGAAGAGACATTCCAGTCGAGCCTCGTCATTGGCAAAGGGATAGCCGGGATAGCAGCTCTCCACCAAGTCGTCGAGCACATGGTGGGCATTGCGCAGGTCTTCAGGCATCTTCTCTGGGTCGTAGAGCTCTGCCAATGTCTTCTCGGGATGGTCGGCTCGGGTAAGGAGAACTTCCTCGGCAGCTTCGCTCAGGGCTTGTTTCTTCTCGGCAGTGAGCTTGGGGAAAGGGAATGTGTTATAACAGAGCTGGGCGGAGTAACGATAGTCGGTTTTTAGTCTGCCACCTACTGTGCGCACCCATGCCATGTGAAGGCGAGAGGTGAGGATGCCGAAAATAGAAATATCGTCTGTTCCTACAACCATACATAGATTTGTCGCCAACTTTGATGAGTCCAAATACCCCATAGGAATATACTCTCTTGTTTCTGAAGATACACTTGGAACAATAATGAAATGTACCCCTAATGGTTGAGTTATCTGTGCAAACAGATGAGGTATTTCTGCAAGTTGTGGTCGTGATGAGTTTGCACGGATTTCACGTAATTTGTTTATTCTATCTGTTATCAAAGGCTGATTAAAAAAGTCTGATGGTTCCTTTCCGTATAACCATAGAGCCCAACGTTCCTTTCCGTTGATGAATTCATCTGAGCCATATATCTGTCTGAAATAATGCACACTGGATGGTTCTTTACTTATAAAATCATTCATCTCTGTTGTACTAAATAACAACAATCCACCATCTGCTGGCATATTTCCAAAGTTCATTTGGGGAATACCTGGACTTAAAGGTCTGGATGCACTCTCCACAAATATATCCTTGCCAGGGAAAAGATAAGCAGTGATATTATCAACCGTCATTACCTTGTCGCCAGTGAAGATATATTTGGGGCGTTTGTGCGCAGTAATGCCAACAATTGCAACAGTAACAGCAGCATTGTGCTTGGCATTGTTTGACCATTTGAAAGATGTATGTGCGAATGAAATCTCTACTCCGTTCTGCAATACACGCTTCCACAACAAGGCCACTTGCAGTCCTTGGCATATGGAGTTTGTGGTTACAAACGCACATTCCGCTTTTGAATTTTCTATATACTTCGCTCCCTTGTAGAACCAGCAAGCGATATAGTCAAGGCTTCCGAAGTCCTCACGGAATACGGCTTTCATGTCATACTTCTGCTCTTTATCTTGGTTACGACTGCCCAGATACGGCGGATTGCCAAACACAAACACCTCTTCCTCTGCAGTGTGTGGACATACCTCCTTCCAATCCATACGACATGCGTTGCCACATACTATCTGAGTGATATTGTGCAGCGGCAGGGCTTGAGTGTTTACACCAAAGTCATCATGAAGCTTGCGGTTCATCTGATGCTCTGCCAACCACATAGAGAGCATTGCCACCTCATGCGGAAAGTCGAACAACTCTATGCCATAGAACTGCTTGAGCTGGATGACGGAACTGTCAAAGAAGTCAAGCTCTGGAATAATCTGGCGCATCAAGCGCAGAATATCCATTTCGAGCATACGGAGAGCCTTATAAGTGATAATCAAGAAATTGCCACTACCACAAGCAGGGTCAAAGAACTTCATCTTCGACATTCTTCCCAGCAACTTCTGGCAATCCTTATGAATAACCTTTAGGTCTTTGTTGTACAATGTATCGGTCAATCCACCTATATCATACTGACGCTTCTTTTGTTCATATTGGTCACGCAGATGGTTGTATGCCCCCTGAAGGTCGTCCAAAAATAAAGGATTGATGACCTTCATAATGTTAGGTACACTGGTGTAGTGCATGCCTTGAGTGGCACGCACATTAGGGTCTACCACCGCCTGAATCATTGAGCCGAAGATGTCCGGATTGATGTTCTTCCAGTCCAGTTCGCCACACTCAATAATGATTTTGCGTGAGCGGAAGCCCATCTTCGGTATCTGTATGTGCTTGGCAAACAGTCCACCATTCACATAGGGGAATTGAGAGATTATCTTCAAAGTGTCTTCGTTGCGCAAGCGCATGTCCATCACGTTGAAGGCTGCACCCAGGTAGTCTGCCAAATCAGAGCCATCCTCCTTGGTGTAGCGCACCACAGAACCTGTGAAGAGGTTGTCTTCAAAGATACCAGTGTCCTCTGCAAAGAAACAGAACAGGAGTCGTGCAATGAAGATGTTGAGGTCGTGAAGCTCGCTCTTGCTGCTGAACTCGTTGTAAGCACGTAACTCGTCGTGCAGTTTAGCCAACTTCTCTGCAGCCTTCACATCAGCAGGACTCTCATCAATATTGGTGAACCGCTCCACACCACACAAGGGATAGAAAAAGGCGAAGTCGCAGTAAAGGCGATTAAGTGGGTTCTCATAACTCTCTCTCTCCCTCATGTCATAGGCAAGGATAGTCTCGCCATCACTCACTGCCACAATCTTCGGAGCAGCTTTGACGACCTGTGGGTCTTGTTTCATCTCCTCCAGCGTTGCTGTCAATGATGTGGTGGTGGATACCGATTTATAGCCAAACAATCCTTTGATAAGCAAGCCGTCGTAGCGAGCCAACACACCCTTGCCATCACGATAGCGACGGATGTCGGCCTCGCCCTTACCGAATGCCTTCAATATTTCGTAACCTACTTCGCCAGCCACCACATCTTTCTCTTTGAAGACGGTGAGGGCTGACTCAATATCTTGGTAGCTTAAATTCTGTTTCTTTGCCATATTGTTTCAGATGTCGTTGTTGATGAGACTTGTTATCCGTGTTCATTGTAATAAACTCAAGTTTTCTCTAAAAAATAATCCTTTTTTAGAGAAAACTTGAGTTTACGTTCTGCCGGACAGCAATCATTAGCAAGCAAATCCTTGTTTGCGCAAGGTGTTGAGCAATGTTTGTGACATGGCACGGCAATCAACGGCGGTATAACGAATGTCGGTAAATATTTGCGCCAATGTTTCGGTGCCGTTTACTTGTACAAACTCTTTGTTTTCGGGTAAAGCCTCTTTTGCTGCGTAATCGCGGTTTATTGTATCGGGCGTAACAGGCTGATATGTTTCGTCGTGACGAATGGCGGTGAGCGGCAAACGATCGCTTACCGGCGGATTTTCGTCGGGCCAGCCAAGCGTAATGGTAGCCACAGGCATTACCAAACGCGGCAGTTTGAGTACATCGACAATAAGTTGCGGCTGGTAAATGGTTGTACCAAGAAAGCACAAGCCAAGACCTGCAGCCTCAGCCAAATCGCAAAAACGCTGACAATAGAGCAGTGCATCGGTTGCCGCATTTTGGTATGAAAGGAAGTTGTCGTAACCGGGGTGCCCCTTGCGCTGCAATCCCCATTGTGTTGTACGGTTATAGTCGGCACAGAATGTGAGCACAACAGGAGCCTGCGTCACCATGGGTTGATTGAAATGTGCTGGTGCGAGTTTTTGCTTCATTTCGCTGCTACGTGTCACCACCACCGAATACAACTGCAAGTTGCCCATGGTTTGAGTATGTTCGGCCTCGGCAAGCAAGCTGTTGAGTAACGCATCATCTACATCACGTGTACTATATTTGCGTATTGAACGTCTTGTCATAATTTGTTTTGTTTGGGTTTGAACACAAAGGTAACGATATATTCCGATACATAGAGTGGCGCGGGGCTGCTTTTTGTGTAAGATACAAACACTACAACAATTCATATCCAACCTGTTTAACAACGCAAACTGCCCGTCCATACTGTGTGAGAACAGCGGACGGGCAGTAAAACTTTATAAATACTACGCGTTGTGTCGGAACGTTGAATTACTTCATGATGACGCCAGTGCTTACCTTGCCAAACTTGGGCAGACGACCAGCCTGAGGCATGGTGACGGTGAAGTTGTGACGCTGACGGGCAACAAAGCCTGTCTTGGCATTAGCCTTCATGGCAGGTGCCGCAGCCGGTGCAGTGGCAGCAGGAGTAGTGAAACGCTTAACGCAAATTGTACCCCACTCGCCATTGGCATTCTTGGCAGCAGCAATTGCTACGGCCTCGGTGTTAGGATCGATTTGGAAATCGGTTGTTACAGGCTCGTAGAAGAACCATTTAGCCACGGGCATGGGAGGATCCTGAGCTACGTAGCTGTTTGCACCCTCGGGATTGGCATCATATTCCGCTGCCTTGTACACACCGAAACGGTAAACGCTTGTTTGGTCGTTGGGAGTGAAGGTGATAAACTGGCTGTACTTTTGCTCACCTTCCCAATCGGTCAACCTGTAATCGCCAAGAGCGATGTCAACCGAAGCAGCGCCCTGGCCACCCTTTGTTTGTGTGATAATGGTGATGGTGTCGCAAGGTGCGAAGTTGTCGTTGGCATCCCATGCCTGAACAAATACTTCGTATTCGGTGCCGGGATCCATAGAGGTCCAAGAATCCTTTATAGGCTTCCACGTTGTTTGACCTTCCTCCAATGTATGGTTAAAGCCCCAACCTTTCACCATTTCGCCAAAGTTTTTGTAACCAAACATGGGAGCGAACTGCTTGTACTGCTTCTGGATAGAACCTTTCTCGCCAGCAAGGAGTGCATAACCCTTGACATCGGCATTGGCCAAAGTACCAATTGAGAACTCGCGCTGACCTATCACTGTGCTGTCGGCCACAGTCTCAACCTTGGGGTCGCCTACCAACACTGCAGGCAGTGTTTGGAAGTTGGCACGACTTACGCCACAGGGTGTGCCATATTGGTCGAGACCTACGGTGATAGCAGTATAGTCGGTAAGTGGTGTAGCACCAAAACTTGCCAACTCTACCTTGCCATTGGTAAAGTCCATTGAGTAAACAGTCTTGTTGTTTTTGTCAACATAGGCTGCTGCTGCAGCATCGCTCAGCATGTCGGCCATGGTTGTAGGCAGAATGTCGAGTTTGAAGTTCATACAGAAGTCGTTACGTGTTACGACAAACGTCACACTGTCGCGGTCAATGCCCTTGACCGTAATAGCTGCACTTGCTTCGCCATCAACTGTTGGGAAAGTGATTTGCTGTATGCGGTCTACAGCAAAGGGGTGTGTGTTGCCTGCTGCATCGAAAATGACCATACGGTCGTTTGACAAAGTTTGTGCAAATGCACTACCGGCAAAGAGGGCCGAAAGAAGGGTGATGTATACTTTTTTCATAGACTGATTATACTTTTTATACCTGTGCGCCGCTACATGTGTGCGGTGACACTTGGGTAAATGTGTTTTTAGTTACTTGCTGAACTTGAATGTTTGGTTGCCTACCTTTGCAATATAGACGCCCGGGGTGAGTGTGGCAATATTGATGTCACCTCCATGCCATGTGCCATAATTCTGTATGGTCTGGCCTGTGGCAGCCACAATAGTCAAACGGGTGGCCGGACCCGAATAGCCCTTTACACGCAGTGTGTTGCCCATTACCACGGCACGCAACTTTGCTGCAGGACTTGCTACTACGGACTTGACGGCTGTGGGATCGTCGACAAAGGTGATTTTTTCGATACCTTTCAGGTCGATGGCCTTGAGAGTGGTTGTAGTTTCGCCTTCATCGGCCCCAAAACTGATTTGGCCATTGAGGAAAGTGGCAGCCGAAATCTTGCTCAATGCGCAAGACCAGTTATCGGCACTGTCCTGCATTTCCACTACCATCAGTTTTTGTGCTTGTGCACTACCACCGAAGGCCATGGCGCACAGGGCGACTCCTAACCATTTGTGTGTTTTTTTCATAAACAAATAGGTGTTATGTTAGGTTGATAATTCTAAGATACAAGTAAAACAAATGACGACATACGCTGTGTGTTAGGTATGTGACGCGTTATTTTAGTTGTGTAATCTTGTTTCGCTGACAAAAGTAGACATATTTCTCTAAACGGCAAACATTTTGCTATATTATTTCTGCATAAAATTACTTTTCGTTCACAAAACAAGCATATTCTACAATGAATGGGTGTCGATATGTTAGTAATATGAGTTGACAGGTTGACAGGTAACAGGTAGGATAGTCAAATTCATAGAAGTCATGATAGCAAGTTCATTGAAAATATTAAACCGCAAACAGCCCTTGGCATCACTGCCAAGGGCTGTTTGCGGTTTAGGTTAGCAGATGCCATTTTCACACTGAAAGCACCTGCCTATGTTTGTTTGCCTTATTCTGCCCTACTCTACGCCATCATCGCCCGTAGTGTCTTGGTTGGTATCGCGCACAATGCTTGAGGCACTGCCATCGAGGGGGATTTCGACACAGAATGCCGGGCCCTCTTCAATGCCCACCTGGCCAACTTGTGCACCAAGGCGTATGGCATGCCCGTCACTTTTGGCACTGTCGTATGCCATGCCAAGCAAAATGGTGCCCTGTGTCTCGGACTTTGTTGTCAGGAACGAGGCAAAAGCCTCTTTGGTGTATGACTTTGAGAAGAATGGCTGGCCGTTGCAAGTAATGGTTACCTCAACGCGGTTGTCGTAGAAACTCTTTCCCAAATCGTCTGTTACGGTGGGCAGTGATTTGTCGGCAGCACGTTTGATGGTGATAACAAAGTCCTTTCCACCTAACTTGGCATTGTACGAATTTTCTTGCGACGGATCGGCATAAGGCGCATTGCTGTTGGTGGCAGTTTGCACGGTATCCTGCTTTGAAGCGGCATCAGATGTTTTTTGGCCTCCACAAGCTGGGAGCAATGTGAGCATGCCTGCCGCACAAGCCATTATCAGTATCTTTTTCATTGATAGTATTTGTTTTGTAGGAGCAAAATAACAAAACTTTATGCACAAAAGCAAGAAATGAGAAGAAAGAAGTACGACAGACGCAAAGTTTTTCCTTACTTTTCTTTACTTTTGCACGTAAATCACAGCATAAAGCACACACAAGTGAAGTTGCACATTTCATCATCATACGTCAAAGTCTGTCTCTGCACACTGCCGCTGTTACCCATTGTGACAGCGTGCCATGACAATGCCACTAACGATGAGCCCGACAAGGCGCCCGTGCGCCGCACTGTGCTGATATATATGGCTGCACAGAATTCGCTGCATAAAAACGCACAAAGCGACTCGGCGGAGATTATGAACGGCCGTCAGTACATTGCCGACAACGACCGGTTGCTCATGTTTGTTGATGACGAAAGAGCCCCGCGCCTTTACCGCGTGACACGGCGCTGCAAGGAGCCCGTGCTGCTGAAGCGATGGGATAAGGACATTTGCTCTACCGACCCGGAACAACTGCGTGAAGTGCTCTCGATGGTGCGACACGACTATGAAGCCCAGGAATATGGGTTGGTTATGTGGTCACATGCCACGGGCTGGGTGCCATCAACCAATAGTAACTATAATGTATATAATGTGTGCAGTGCCAAGCGCCCATCGGCGTTTGGCATTGACGACGGGCCAGGAGTTGTTAACGACCATGGCGCGCAAATGGACATTGACGATATGGCGCAAGCTATGCGGCAAGCCGGCTGGCATAGCAAATACATACTGTTTGACGCCTGCTTGATGCAGAACGTGGAAGTGGCGTACGCCCTGCGGCAAGTGACTGACTATGTGGTGGCCTCGCCCATGTCGATACCATCGGCTGGGGCTTATTACACACATCAGTTACAAAACGGCTTGTTTGCCAACGACCCGGGCACTATTGCCCGCACCTACTACGAGGACGTGTCGAACCCCCAAATGGCCAACACCATGTTTGCCGGCATGGGCATAGCCATATCTTGCGTGCGAACCGACTTGCTGCAACCTTTGGCTGATGCGCTCAAAACGGTGTGGGCACGGTATGACGCACGCAATAAGCTAAGCAACAACTGGCCTGACATGACAGGTGTGCTGCCATATCAAGCCTACTCTGCCATCTACGACTACCGGCCACATAATTATGACGCGCAACAGGTGTTGCAACGAATTCTGCCAAACGAAGCCCTCCACCAGCATGCCCTCCCGATCCATGTCGGTAAAGCCCAGCGGCCCGTGAACGGCGGTGCAGCCCAGCTGACGAGCCCAGTCCTCCACCACGCTGAACAGGGCGGCAGACACCTCCCGGTCGTCGATAAAGTCCACCTGCGTGAAGCGCAGGCGGTTGGCGCCCCATTTGTCGTTGGCCTTGCGGGAATAGATAGCGCCGATGCGCCCCACGATATCGCCGTCCCGCTCCGCCAGCCAGCACCGGGCGTCGCAATACTCAAAGGCCGGGTTCTTGCTGCGATCCCAGTCGGACAGATCGTCGTCGTAGGTGGCGGGGACGAACTGGGGCACGCCCCCATACAGCCGGTTGGGGTAGTCCACAAATTTCCGCAGCTGCGCCTTTGTCGTTACTTCCACGATAGAAACCATAGGGAACCTCCTGTTCCAACACATAACAGTGACAGTGTACGCCTTTTTCAGACAAATTGCAAGACCTGCAAAAATAAGTGGCGCGGCGGTGCGGAATATGGTACAATAGGGGTTGAAAATCAAAACGCGGGAGGCGCGGGATACTATGGAATTGCAGTGGTATGACATCCGGGAGCTGACAGAGGACGCGGCGCTGGCCGTGATGGGCATGATGGACGAGACGCGGCGGCGGCGGGTGGCCGACATCGCCGGTGAGGACGACAGAAAGCGCACCGTCGCCGGGGAGCTGCTGGCGCGGCGGATGCTGGCGGCGCGGCTGGGCTGCCAGCTGGCGCTGGCGGGCGCCGAGACCTTCCGGGTGGAAGACACCGTGCGCCGTATCCTGCGGACTTACTTCCTGTGACGGTATTACCAACTACGGCGGTACGATCAATGATGCTAAGAACGT
>OGYD01001887.1_pt1 | contig 14923 bp, 9 predicted proteins | sample 1576441 | NCBI WGS metagenome assembly OGYD01 (sample SAMEA3541537, study PRJEB24748) | human gut metagenome | biome: human gut; feature: human-associated habitat; material: faeces | place: China | collected 2012 | reverse complement strand
CATTTTTACTTTTCAATTTTATGCCCGAACCGTACACCGTTACGTTTTTGAAGTCGCCGGCCGTCAGATTATTTAGGCCCTCCAGTTCCGAAATCGTTTCGGACGACAGCTCGTCTTCTGAGTTTAAAAAGTAACTTTTAAACAGCTTTTTTCTGGCCTCTAAATTAAGGTAGGTGAAAGTTATTTTCTTTTGAAATCTTCGCATAGCCGCGGAATCTATACATTCAATAATGTTTGTGGAACATATAAATATTCCCCTGTAGTTCTCCATTTGGGTAAGTATTTCATTCGTCTGAGCCACTTCCCAGCTTCTTACGGCATTTTGCCTGTCAATAAATAGCGAGTCTGCCTCGTCTATCACCAGTATGGCGTCCTCACGTTCTGCATCATTAAAAGCATTTGCGATGTTTTTCTCTGTTTCACCGACAAATGCCGACTGCAAGTCCGACATGTTTTTTAATATGATTTTTTTGTCTAAGACTTGCGCGATATGTTTCGCAAGCTCTGTCTTTCCGCTTCCCGGCACCCCTTCAAATATCAAATTCATTGGACAATTTACCGATTTTTCCTTAAGCCTATTGTCGTAATTTTTTAACGCATTTATAAGGTTTCCATATGGAATATCCATATTGATAATGGTATGATCGAAATGCGAATCAGGCTTATATCTGCAAACTTTTTTAAGCTCGTTGCCGTTTAACAAAGCGCTCTGAGATTTTGCTATGTCCTCTATTATTTCCAACAATTCTCCAGTTTGTGGATTCTGGGCAGCAATGCACGCCGAATTTACCGCAGATGCAATTCCGGCAGTCGACAATGTGTACTTCTGAAGCCTATTATACAAATCTTCCACCTCTATTGCGCGTGGAATCCCAGAGGAATTTAATGCAGCTCTCAGAGAGGTTATTTTTTGATTTTTTGACAATCCGTCAAATTCTATGCTGTATGTAAACCGCCGCAAAGTAGATTTATCCACCGAACTTATAGAGTTCGTTATCCAAATGCTTTTCCCTTTCATTTGGTCAAATCTATTATTTATACATCCTTTATCGACGTCGTTTCTTTTTCGAAACCAGTATCCTGTCGAGATAATATCATCGCACTCATCTATGAGTGCAACACTTCCCATCTTATGCGATATGAACTCTGCCATTGAGCATCTATAAAACTTCTCTTCTTGATTGTCTTGCTTGTGAAAAACAGGGGTTGCTATACCATTGCCACTCGCCTTTATTATTGATTTTGCAAACTCCGTTTTTCCTGAACCTGGTTCACCGTATAACAGAATCTTTACAGGCTTATCTGATTTTAATAATCTTATGATAATGTTTTTAGAGATATCCGGAATATCGAATGTCTCTATGTTGTATATATTGTCTGTTTCAAAATCTTTCTTTATGATTTTCGTCACAAAACTCTCACTCAACCCCATTATGTATTCTTTTATATCTTTGGAAACAAAATTTTCGTTGTCTAAGATTTGTAGTGATTTAAGCTTTGATGAACTAAATAATTCGGCCGTAGCTATTTTATTTGAGGTTTCCACCATTCGGGAAATCGCCTTGCGGCGGTCTGATTCGGCGAGTCCCCTAATATACTCCTGAAGCATTTTGGATTCCTCGATTATTATTGAAACTAAAATTATGCGAAGTTGTATGTCATCTAGGGAAAAAAACGATTTTATATCATTGTTTCTTTTGTTGAACAGATTGATGGACGACAAATTAAAACAATCTCTAAGCTCCTGAAACACTTCTGTTTTTATAGCTTCAGTCAAATTACTCTTAATTTCTCTAATAGGCACGTTTGCCATAAAGGATATATCATAAAAAAATTTCCTCCACATTCCATTATATTTATTTATTATCTTTTTAGTCTTTTTTTTCTTTATCCTTTTTTTTAAAAGAAAATTTTTGATAATCTTTTTGACTTCTTCGGGAAAGGATTTTCCCGAGTCGCCGTAGTAACAAGAGATCATATCTAAAAATTCCTCATTCAGAATAAAATCTCCGCTTCTTATCAAATTCGATACAAAGAAAGTTGAAATTCTTTTTACGTCGAACTTGTCAGGGGATTCTCCAATGTCTTCTAAGTTATTTGTATTCATATTTTCCATCTTCGAGGAAAATATAATACAAATAGACGACATAATATGTCGCAGTACACAGTTAATAATAAAATATCAAAGCGATATTCGACTGTCCGGTCTAATGTTGTAGGTTCAGAAGAATCATAACATATACATATAACATTTCATAGGAGAAGCGAAATCATAAGCGAAATCATAGAAGGGATGGGAAGTAGTGCTAAAGACGAGAATGTTAGATAAGATAAATGATGAATAAATACGGTCTCCTAAGCGCATTTGAAAGCTTATTGCACTTTAAATCCGGATTATTGACTACCTAATAAATCCCACTTTACTTCTATATGTTAACCCATGCAAATCGGAAATTGATAATTGAGCTTAAAAATTGCTGTCAGATTCTATTGTCAATTTTACTGCATGTAGCACAAAAGTGTTAGACAAAAAATCGCGAATTTGGAAATGTGCGTTGTGACGTCTATCTCGTTGAAAATTTTTGGGTCAAAAATGCGCCTTTTTTAGAAAATTAAAAAATTTTCCATTTTAAGACGTTATAGGAGGCTTTTTCTCCGTTTAAAATTTCGCGCAACAATCCCATTTTCAGCAAGTTCCGAATCTGGGCTTATTTGTGAGACAACACCCCTGTTTGCAACTATTTGATTATTAGGGTTCAACAAAAGCCCGAGCACACCAGACGTGCAACTAAACTGCAACCGCCACTCCGCAACAAAACTTGGCGACGATATTATAGGTTTAACACATTTGTCATTCGTTCAATGCAACGTTTCTTTTGATTAAGGTTTGGGTGAACATAAAGGTTTAGGGTAGTCGTAATGTTAGAATGACCAAGTAACGTACTCACTGTTTTATAATCGCATTGCGACTCTATGCAACGAGTCGCAAATGTATGCCTTAATCCGTGAAATGTAATTTTAGGGATCTCAAGCCGTGTTAAAAGTCGGGTAAAATAATCCCTATATGCTCTTGGTTCCTTCGATTGTTCGGAGTTTCCTACGACAAAAGGTGTAACTGATATTTTTCTTACTTCTTTTAATGCCAAGAATAATTGTTTTGAAATTGGAATTTCGCGAAACGAATCTTTTGTTTTAGGAGATGAGAATATTTTTTCAGTCATTCTCAATTTACAATTATAGATTCTCCCAACTGTATATCTAACATATATAACCCTATGGATAAAATCAACATCTTCCCATCTAAGTGCGCATACTTCACCAATCCTCATTCCAGTACATAAAGCCAACAATATTCCTATATTCTGAGAATTTGAGTTCTCTATTAAATGACGCATCAGAATACGTTGATGATACAGAGTTAATGTTTGTAATTTACGCAACGTATTTTCCGTAGGATAATTGACCTCCCATTCTTCAAATGGGAAATTTTTATGTTTGACACCGTATTTTACGACGGCTTTTAAAACAGCGATTATATCTCTTACACTTTTCTTTGAGAGTCCTTCAGTTAGTTTTTTGATTATGAATTGTTGTACATTCGTCTCCTCTATCTTTGTCATAGCGCCAAAATAAGGCAGTAAATGTGTTTTTAAAACAAGCATATAGGCGCACATAGTTGAGTGCTTTACAAATCCCGCTTTTGCTTGTTGCCAATCTATCGCAATTTCCTTAAAATTTTTCTGTATAAACATATTTAAAAGGATAAAACTTTTTACCCTTTTAAAATAGCAGAAATTTTACCGGTTGCCTTTCGCTCGGTTATGGGTTTTACACAACATTTGGCAATTTTCTATGGACGAACTTCCGCCTTTGCTCCATGCAGTCACATGATCGGCGTCCATTTCTCCGTATTTGTAAATACGTGCCTTGTTTGCATTATTTTCTATCGCACAAAGCGGGCAATTAGAAATACCCTTCTTTTTCGCTTCTTCGGTTTGCCTCGTGTAAACAGTTTTTTTTGTTGATTCTTCAAACAGGCGGATATTTAGCAATTTAGTATCCTTTTCACCTCCAAGTATATATTCGTAGATATTCTTCTTATCGTCAACATATTCGTCTGAACGCAAAGCCATTACGCGTTTCTTCACATGGGCTGTGCTATACGGCGTATTGTGGTATTTTTCGTATAGTTCTCCCCACTTCAAACCACACATATCTTTTTCCGGCTCGAAGTCAAAAGTTTTCGAAATCCAATCTATTACGGAGCGAAAATAGTATTCTAATTCCTCTATCGAATCATCATGACGATGTTAGGCATATGGTCTTTTTTGTGGTAGATTGCGCAACAAGGAAAGTGAAGATAGTGTAAAAAAGCAACGGTTCGGAGGCATATTAAACTTTTACTATCGGAAAACCTCTTAAGGATTTTTTAGTTTTTCTCCTATCTTAAAACCGCCCAAACCCCATTGCTAAAAGATCGGCTGGAGGTCTATAAGAAATCCATTAACTTGTCCAATACAGCTGGAACGTTCGGCAGCCCCGTTTCTTCTTGCGAACGTTTTTTTAATTTCCCACGCTAAGCCCGTTAGAATTACAATATTTCTTGGCTATGCAAAAAAACTCTTAAACAAATTCCTTTAAAATCCGTCTAAATATATAAAGCATTAAAAAAAGTTTCAATTATCTCGCAATACTGATATGAATAAGAAAGGCAGATCCCGGTACACTATTGAAAAATGGCTTCTTTTCACCTATGTAGAGACTTGACTCCTTTATCGTCTATGTTGAGAATCTAAAAATCCGATTGCAGAATTTTGTGGCTTTTCGCTTTTCTGCATATACCCCATCGGAAAACACTACCCTATGGATTGTAACAAATTGAAAACAGGCATATTATAAATCTAATGAAATTTTCTGATAATAATTTTTCGCTAAAAATCTACAAATTTATCCCTGCCCTTCTATTGTTGTTTGCAGTATCCTCATGTGTCTCGCACGATATTGATTCACGCTCAGACGGAGATATGCCTCTGGATGCTCCTAAACCAAAGAAATCTGAAGAATTTGTTAGAAAACAGTCTGAAATGGCGCATGAAATAGAAAAATATCCATTAGGAATAATAGGTGAAGTTGAAACTGTGCGTCTACCGGATTTTAAATCGAGTTTTGAGGCGAGGGTAGATACAGGAGCAACAACTTGCTCAATAGATGCTTTCGACATAAAGAATTTTGAGCGCGATGGGCGCAAATGGGTCTCGTTTAAAATAAAATCGCGCACATCGGGCGAACAAAAAAGTTTTGAACTTCCGCTCGTAAGAATTGTTCCTATAAAGCGGCACGGCATGCCGGACCAACAGCGCTTTTCTGTGATGTTGAACATAAAAATAGGGCATCTGACGCTCGAGCGCGAATTTACTCTTACTGACAGAAGCTCGTTTGACTATCAAGTCTTATTGGGCAGAAATCTCCTAAGCGGAATAGCGGTTGTTGACGTAACACGTAAAAACTCAATATAGCATATGCAAGACAGCAAACATAGCCGCCGAACTGTATATTGGCTTGCGGCAATTCTTTGCGCCGTAGCCATAGCAATCACATTTGCCAAGGTAAAATATCTTGATTTCAGCTTTAACGATAAAGCATCTTTCTACTATCAGGCAGATGCCACACTCGCTTTTGAAGCAAAAAAAGGATCTAATGTTAAGCTTAGCATATCGCTCCCAGAAAGAACCTCTTTATATTATTTTGGGCGTGACCCGGCCGGAGATCCGAGGTTTCAGATAATACGGGAAAACGGCTTGGCAAGGGCTGCAGCAGAATTTGTCTGCACAAACAACGGATGGCAAAATATATCGTACAGATTTAAAATAATCCCGAAATCGGGTGTTGCGGAAAATGCGGACTTTAATCAACCTCCCCGAAACGAAAAATATCCGCAAGTATCCGACGAAACAAAGCTTGCTGCGGCAAAGCTCGTAAAAAAAATCGATCCTGAAGGAAATATGACATCGCGAAATTTTGCACCGGCTCTTTTTAGGGAACTTGCCGCAATGCCTCCGGATCAAAAGAAAGTGTTTTCACCGCTAAGCGGTTCCTCAGGGACGCTTGAAGCCGCATATTTGATTCTATCGCTAAAAAAAATACCCTCAAGGATTGTAAGGGGAATATTTTTAAACGAACAATCGCGCAGTTCCCAAGCAGCGCAATTCTTGGAGGTTTGGTGCGGAGACTCTTGGGTAATGTTTAAACCCAGCTCAGGCGAAGAACAAAAGCCCAAGGACTTTCTGGTTTTACAGCGTTCCGGTAAATCTCTATACGAAATATCGGGGGCGTCAAATTCTTCCCTTAGATTTTCAGTCACAAAAGTTCCGCAGGGGGCAGCTTCTCTAAACAGAATTAGAGCCGACGTAATAGGCAAACAAAAGTTATCCGATTTCTCTTTATTTTCGCTTCCGGCATCAGAGCAAAATGTCTTCAAGCGCCTGACGCTTTTGCCGCTCGCAATTCTTTTTATAGTTATAGCCCGCAATATAATCGGAATTCAGACAATGGGAACTTTTATGCCTGTTTTGATTGCAATGGCTTTTTTGGAAATGAATCTTGTTTCGGGGCTACTTTGTTTTTGCATTATCCTTACTGTGGGGTTATCGATAAGATTTTGGCTTTCAAAGCTTAATTTGTTGATGGTCCCACGAATATCTGCGGTTGTGGTGGTTGTTATACTTATCATGCAGGCAATAAGTATTGTCGGCAATCTTCTGAAGCTCCCGGATTTTATGAGCGTCACGTTTTTTCCGCTGATTATTATTGCGTGGACAATTGAAAGGGCCTCGACAATTTGGGAGGAGGACGGAGCCGGACATACCTTTAAGCAGCTTATTGCAAGCCTTATTACTGCTGTATTTAGCTATCTTGTTCTGTCGAATTCATATTTGCAGTACTTACTATACACATTTGCAGAATTGAATCTTGCAATACTTGGAATAATCCTACTTTTGGGAACCTATACCGGATATAGGTTGACCGAATTGTTGAGGTTTAAATCTTTGGTAAATAAATGAGATTTTCTTTTAAATTGCCGCAATTCGTCAGTCCCAAAAGTCTCCATGAGAATGGAGTTTTGGGAATGAATGAGCGCAACCATGCGTATATTATGCGCTATAACAACCGAAAAGACTATCCCGATGTCGACGATAAATTGCGCACAAAAAAACTTGCCGTAGAGCACGGTGTATCGACCGCCGAATATGTAGGGGCGATTGATTGCCAATTCCAAGTTAAAAACTTTTTTAATATAGTCAAAGACGTTCCCGATTTTGTCATAAAACCGGGGCACGGAAGCGGCGGCCGGGGAATACTCGTAATAACACAGCACGACGGCAAAACATTTTATAAGCCAAACGGCACTAGCTGCGACTTCAATTTTATATACGAGCACATATCAAACATTTTGAGCGGGCTTTACAGTTTGGGCGGCAATCCAGACTACGCTTTATTTGAAAGATGCATAGATTTTTCCGACGTATATAGCCGTTTTAGCTACCAGGGCGTTCCAGACGTCCGCTTAATAGTATTTAAGGGCTATCCGGTCATGTCGATGATACGGCTTGCCACAAAACTTTCCGACGGGCGAGCTAATTTGCATCAAGGTGCGATAGGAGTTGGTATTAGCATAAGAACCGGGCTTCCGTTGTTTGCAACGCAAAATAATAAGAGAATTGAAGTCCACCCGGATACAAACGCAAATCTTTCAGAATTGAGAATCCCGTTTTGGGAGGAGCACTTGCGGCTCGCGGCACTATGCGCAACAATGACTCCGTTGGGATATTTTGGAGCCGATATATCAACCGACAGCAAACGCGGGCCGCTGCTCTTAGAATTAAACGCCAGACCTGGCCTTGCGATACAAATAGCCAACGGGTGCGGTCTCTTAAAACGGCTGCGATTGATAGAGTCCTTGCCGGATAATGCACACGCTACAATCGAGGAAAAGATTGAGTTCTCTAAGCAAAATTTCAATTAAGCGCCTACGCGCATAAAAATTGCTCGCGAGCTTTTTGCCCCATTTTTAAGGTCCCAGTTGAACTTCTGAATGCCATGCAAACTGTCGGCAAACCGTTTACAGTTTCAAGTTCGAGGCTAATCACAAACTTTGTCTGTTGCATGGAGTTGGCGTAGAGGCTTTTCTTTTATAAAGAAAGCGTCTATTTATTTAAGCCCAGTTTTTAATACGCCGCTTTAGCGGGCTCAAAATGCCGCCAAATTTGACCGATTAAAATATTGCGCTTCCAGCTTTCAATTAAATACAAAAAATAAATATTTAGGAACACTAATTCTCCCCCTTCCCTTCTATCCTTTACAATATATTTCATAAGGATTTCCCACAAAAAAAAACGGCCCGCTATTTACGCGGACCGTTCTCCCATAAAAAAGAAAAAAATTCCCTATTTTCTCCTTCGGCTAAAAGCAAAGCAAAGAGATATTGCGCCTATTATTGCCGCATAAATCGACGGCTCTGGGACTGCAGTATATCCGTAATCGGAAAAATGTGAAACAACAAACGACAGGTATTCACCATCGTAAGAGATCCCACTTACATCGTCCGCTTCGCTCCATTCGCCTTCTCCAGCAGCTTTATGCCATATAGTAAAGTCCAAGTCGCTCAATGTAGAATCGCCTATATAGAAACTAAAAACAACACTGTCAGTATCGGCCATAGTAACATCAAACGAGTATGCCGCAACTTTATAAAAATCCGAACCTAACTGTCCTGTAAGAGTATCTGTAGTTGTATTAACCGCATTTACAGTAGCGGAATCAGAATTAAATGCCATTTCTATAGTATTACCTCCATCTTTTGCCAGAATTACCCTGCCATTATCAGCCACGCTCACAGGCTCGCCGGCTGAGTCTATATCCATCGATTTACCTTCCGAAACTTTAAATACGTTTCCCGAAAGCGTACCGCCATAAAGCTTTGTGTTGCCATAGGTTGTTATATTTGCCGCCGAGACATTGTAGTCTCCCGCACCCAAACCCGCTTTTGTAAAAAGCGCAATTGTGCCGTTGTTTTTGAGTGTGAGGCTGGAGTTTGAAAGAGTATTGTTTCCGTCTATAGCAAGACCGAGTGTCGCACCGCTTTCAACATTTATGACTGAGGCTCCCAACTTGTTTTTTACGGTCATTGTTCCACCATTGACATTGAGCGTATCGGTAAAATACTCCATAGATGAATTTACAACAAGCTCGCCTGCTCCGATTTTAGTGATTGTTGAATTCCCCAAACCTGCACTTGCGATGGAATCATATCCATTGATTCCGTTGCCTATTGTAATTTTTGCATTGCTTGATACGTTGAAGTTGAGATTCCCCGACTCTCCAACATAAGCAAAACCACCAAGCGAATCGTCTTTTACATTGGATGAATTTGTTGAGAAATTTCCTATATTGCTGATGTCTTCTGTAGAATTGATGTTTATTGTCGCATTTTCTACATATAAAGCGCCTCCAAGCCCGAATTTTACAGCCGAGTTATTTTTAAAAGTATCATTTGTTGAAGTGACGACTGCATTGCCGCGGGCGTTAATAGCGCCGCCATGAGCCTTGCTATCGCTCATGACGGAATTGCCGTCATAAACATTGTTTGTGGAATCAATATTGCGCCCATTTGCATAAAAAACGCCGCCTCTAGCGCAATAGGACATGCCCTCTGATGAATTGCCTATAAACTTTGAATTACTTGCGGAAAACCCTGCCGACGTTCCGTTAGACGCCACTGCAATACCGCCCTGCACTCCATAGCTGTTTATAAATTTATTATTTATGAACGTGGAACTTTCTATATTCAATTCCTGCGCCCCTGAAACTAAACCATAATTAAAGAAGTTCGATTCATTTGCATTGGAAATGATTTTGTTATCAGAAAAAGTACTGTTTAGAATGTTGAGATAGTTGCTCGATGCAATTGAACCGTATACTGAACCGCCAGTTGATAGTTCATTCTTTGAAAACTCAGTAGAATCAATAGTTGTTTTATAATTGTTTATAAATCCGACATTCACAAAGTTGGACAATGTATTTTCGCTTATTAGCGAGTTGTTAATGTAGGCAACAGATTTTTGTTCATTGTTGGTTCTTCCATTTATAAAAGCGCCGCTGCCAAGCCCATTGTAATCAATGTTGTTATTTATAAACTTAGTATTTGATACACTCAGAGATGTCTCAAACCCAATATTTATGACGCCGTCTAAGTTGCTGCAACCCGTATGTTCGTAGATAGAGCCAGTGTGCGCCGTATAAAGAGAATCCACGACATTTATAGTTGCCGTTCCATTGGGAGCTTTATAGCTGTGAGAGTTTGCAACTTTCCAAAATTCGTCTTTGGAAGAATCTATAGTATATGTGACATTATCGCCTTCTTGTACATATATTTTATGATCCTCCCTTACTTCAGCGCGCAATGCAGATATGCCAATTAAAAATGATAAAAAAGATATTGATATTCTCGTTCTCATTCTTAATTTTTCTTAAATTTGCTCATCAAAAGTCAAGAAATTTCTTTATATTATTATGATAAGAGAAATAGCATTTATATATATTTTAAGCACCCTTACCAATAGTATTAATGGAATATGACTATATCTAAACATTACGAAGAATTACGCCTTTTAGAAATGGGAATAAGAAGAAAAAATCCTTTATAAATCTGCATTAGGAAGGTATCAAATCGCAAAGAATCAACGTTTTTGGCCCATATAAACGTTTATAATCGGAAGGCTTCTTAAATGTTTTTTATTTTTTTTGACTATCTTATAATCGTCTCCCCCCCTGCTAAAAAACTAACCAGGTAGTAGCTAAAAAATATATCAACTCATCAAAAGCATCAGATAAATTCGGCGCCCCTCCCCTTTATGCGAATGTTTTTGACATATCCAACGAAGTATAAAAAATTAAATCGCATGGGCTGTTGGATCCATATATTAAATCGAAAACAAAAGCTTTGTGTAAAATAAAAGATATGCTATAAAAACGCTAATATATCTAAAAAATGTACAGGCTGTTTCTTAGAAAAATAATAAACTATAGAAATACTTTAAAAATTTTTCGCGATACTTTTTTTAGGAGGATCGCCAAATGCTTTTTTGTATTCTCGGAAAAATTGGCTGGTGCTTCCATATCCCACTTCAAACGCGATATTTTCCACAGTCTCATTTCCGATAGACATGAGCCTTTGAGCCTCGTAGAAACGTAGGTATTTTTGATATTGTAGAGGGCTCATACCTGTAATTCTTTTAAAATTCCTGTGAAATGCGGACTGTGATAAGCCTGCTATTTTTGCCAGCTCTCCAATTTCTATGATTTTCTTGTAATTGTTTCTAATATAATTTATAGCCTTTGAAAAATTGTTTCCACCGGGGGCGTTTATCCTACAAATGTACCTGCCTAACGGAGATAATATTAACCGTAAATGCATTTCCTTCAACAATAGCGACGATAAATATATCACTTTGTCTGGCGTTTCCGATAATTTGTAAATTCTTAAAAATAGATCTAATAAATCTTCGTCTGCCTTGTAAGCCCCGACTCCTGTCACATCTTTATCGGCATATGAAACAAGGGATGGATTTTCAGATAATATTTGAAGAATTATATGTTTATCCAGATCCAAATCTATGGAAAGAAACGGATTCTTACTGTTAGCCTCAACCACATAGTTTTGCGCAGGCATATCGACAACCGATATGAGCACATCTCCCTCCTTAAGAAAAAATTTTGTACCGCCGACAGTAGAATACTTTCTTCCATTGACTACGAGCGTGGCGAGGGGGCGATAAAAACAGTTTTCGGCAACATTGGGCTCGTCTCTGCGATGAATTCCGCATCCGCCAAATCCCAGTGGACAATCACCGGATTTTGGCATTTTTAGGAGCATTTTTTCTTTTAGTATTCTTAATAGTTCCATGCTCTATTTGCTATTATAATAAATATCGAATTAAACCTCTACCCTCTTATTTGTCTTTGTTGTTCGGCATTATAACGATCCCCTACTACTGGTATTTTCGAAATTTCACTTTCTAACATTTTCCAGTCTTTTATTGAAATGCTAAATTCAAGAGAACGCAAGTTTTCTTCAAGGTGGGATATTTTTGTAGTACCAGGTATTGGGAGTATTACCGGTGAGCGAGATAAAAGCCACGCTAACGAGATTTGAGACGATGTCATGCCGCGCTCCCTCCCAAATTTATTTAATATTTCCACAATCCGTAGATTTGAACGGATCGCCTTATGTGTAAATCTTGGCAGACTCTGTCGGTTATCATTATTTTTATCAAATACCGTATATTCGTTTATATTTCCGCCAAGAAAACCCCTATTCAATGGGCTGTACGGTACAAAACCTATGCCGAGCTCTTCACATAAATTAAGTACGCCATTGTTCTCTACTGCTCTCCACATAATATGATACTCGCTCTGAACAGCGGTGAGCGGCTGCACCGCATGGGCTTTTCTAATTATATCGACCCCTACCTCGCAAAGCCCCCAGCGCCTTACCTTTCCAGCCTTAATCAGTTCTCCTATTGTACCCGCCACGTCCTCAATCGGCACTGTTGGATCAAAGCGGTGTTGGTAGAAAAGTTCTATACAGTCTGTACGCAAGCGCCTGAGCGAATCGTCGCAATAGCGCTTTATTGTTTCCGGACGGCTGTCTTGCCTTCCAGTACCTTTACCATTTACAATTTCGTGCCCAAATTTTGTCGACGCTAAAACATTCCCCCTGAAAGGTTCAAGCGCCTCTCCGACAAGCTCCTCATTATTAAAAGGTCCGTATATAATTGCAGTATCAAACAGTGAAACGCCTCGCTCAACCGCATTGCGTATAAGTTTTATGCACTCCTGTTTACCTGGATGCGAACTCCTGTTGTATGTCATTCCCATGCATCCAAACCCGATTGCTGAAACTTTCATTGCAGATTTTCCGCTGCCGAGAGTCCGGCATTTGGAAATTTTTGCAGCTAATCCATCATCAACTGACATTTTTCCAACGCCATTTTCCATGGAAAAAACTTTTGGAGCTGATATGCCTCCAACCCCGGCAAGCATCGCTGACTTTAAAAATTTACGCCTATTTATATCAAACTTTTTCATATTTTTTAAATGCGGGAATTAGTGGATTGTAAATCCTCCGTCCACGAGCAGGGCGTGTCCCGCCATAAAACTTGCTTGCGGGCTGCAAAGCCAAAGTACAGCATCGGCAATTTCTTCCGGACTGCCAAGCCTTCCAGCGGGAATATCCCTTATAAGTTCGCTTTCAATTTGCGAATTACGGCGTATCAATTCTTCCGCCATAGGAGTTCGTATTGCACCAGGGCATACGGCGTTTACGCGCATTCCTTTTGAGGCATAATCCATGGCGGCGGTGCGTGTTAGACCAATAACCGCATGTTTGCACGCGATGTATGCAGCCTGTCCAGCAAAAGCAGTAATTCCTCCCTGGGAAGATATATTTACTATCGCACCTCCACCTTTCTGTTTTAGCATTTGAAGGATTTCATAACGCATGCAATTCCATACCCCTATAAAATCTACCGCAACGGTTTTATTTAATTCTTCGTCAGAAATTTCCGCCATAGGAGTTTGAGGCGTTTGGATTCCAGCGTTGTTTACCGCTGCGTCAATGTGCCCGTGCTTTTCTGAAGCTTTGGTTATTAACTCCTCCACAGACGATGTGCTCGAAACGTCGCACTGCATAGCCTCGGCGGGAAACCCCAAGTCAGCAAGCTTTTGTGCCTGTTCGTCGGGCTTATTTATATCGGAAAGTATTGTTATTGCACCCGATCTTGCAAAAGCCTCTGCGCATGCCAATCCTATTCCCCGAGCCGCGCCCGTAACAATTGCAACTTTACCATTCATATTCATACAGCAAAACCTTTTTTAATTCCAAATTTTATGTATAAGTATATAGACGTTGCACGATTCTGTAAAGATACGATACTATCTTTTTTTTGCACAAAACTGCTTCTATTTTTTTAAATTTCAAAACCTATAATAAAATTCTATAATAAGAGAAATATTATAGATTCGGAATATGTAGTGCGCGGCAAATTATTTTGCTATTGCATCTTTGGCTTATATCTAACGTATTCCTATAACAAATTAAAATGGGTTCTTATCTTCCTAAAATGGAAGCATTCTGAAAAAAGTTGCTTTGTTCAGTTCAATTCGCCTTTTTTATCAAAAATCTAAAAAAAAAGAATGCTTATGTAAAAAAATACCTGAGTAAAATTAGCTTCAATATCACACCAACTATTCTTATTTAACTATTTTCTTTGATTGAAACTACTTTACTCAAATATAAACATAATTAAAAGAAGCCGCGGTAAAATAATAGAAAATCTTTAATTTTTTCAGGATAGTTCCAGAATTATGAATATACCTGACTTATCGCGACGTTATAAGGTTTCAATTTCTTTGTAATTAGAGAATAAATGCTTGCCATATTAAAAATCATTATTTTTACATTCCATATTTATTTACGCACCTAATTTTGACGAAAAATAAAAAAAGTATATGAAAAAATTTTTTTATATTAGCTTGTGCATTTCCTGCATACGCGCATGGGGAGCCGTCTGCGAAATGCCGGATTCTTCATTTCTCGATCTCTCCGATTTTACGGGTACAAACGCATTTTATGAGCGCGGTATTTACGGCCAAAATGTCAATGTTGCAAATATCGAGCTAAATGTACCGGATACGGATAGCGAAATGTACATGCTATTTCTTAAAGACACCAGCTATTCAACATACTACCCGAGCGAATATACAAGCGAACGCATAGGCGTCCACCAAAACCAGACTCTCTCCGTAATGGCCAAACGCGAAAGCGATCGAAAACGAACTAAAAGATATCGATTCGGAGTAAATA
>OGYD01001870.1_pt1 | contig 15019 bp, 16 predicted proteins | sample 1576441 | NCBI WGS metagenome assembly OGYD01 (sample SAMEA3541537, study PRJEB24748) | human gut metagenome | biome: human gut; feature: human-associated habitat; material: faeces | place: China | collected 2012 | reverse complement strand
TACAGCCGGGTAAGATGATTTTGTGCGATTTCCGGCCTGCCCGAAGGGCGGGTTTTTCATTTTTGCACGCTGCATGCCCGGCTGTCCGGTAGCTTGGGTATTGTGCGCTGCCTGCCTGATATTCGGTTGTTTGACGGGCTTTGGCGGCAGGTAGGCAGCCTGTGCGGGGATAGTACCTTTGCCGGAAAAGTTCGAAATATGATTTTTTATATTCGAAAAATGACTTTTTGGATTCGTATTTTTTGCAAGAGCGTGTAAAAGTAAAATAAAAACATTATTTTTGGCTTCAAAGGAAATTAAAAACAACCTGAAACGAAACCAAATCTTAATGATTATGAAAAAACTATTACTATTGTTCCCATTGCTGCTAAGCTGCCTGTGGGGCATTGCCGCAGATGAGTTTCGTGTGGCGGAACTGAGGTGTGAATACCGGGACAACCCGTTGGCGATCAATACGCTGACGCCGCAATTCAGTTGGCAGACGCTTTCCGTCGGCCGCGGATTCCTGCAGGCCGGGTATCAGATTCAGGTGGCGTCCGACCCCGCCGACCTGGCCAGGGGCCGGAAGCTGTTGTGGGACGAACAACGCAAATCCGATGTTTCACTGCATGTGCGCTATGCCGGGCTTGAGGATATCAACCCCGAAACGCTCAAGAGCGAGTTCGGTGCTATGATTCCGCACGATTTCATGTATTACCCGGAAGTGAACGATTTTTCGGATTTTTATAAGGAAAAAGAGGTGAAGGACAATGACTGACCCTTGCACCTGCACCGGCCCTTGCGCCACGCCTACCAACGTTTCGCACGTCCTTCTTTATGAGGACGCGGCCCAGAATATTTATGGGCTTGTCTATGATAAGGACGGGAATCTTCTGAACATCGTGGACGGCGTGGGCAAGCTCGACCCCCTGCCCTTCACCGCCTTTGAAGAGGCGGCACGCCGTGGTTTCCCGTATGCGCCCCAGTGGTCACCCTGTTGCCACGGTGGAAAGACCATGGAACAGCAGGCGGCAGAGCTGGAAGCGCAGAAACACCACATTGCCAGCATCTACACGAACCAGAGCCCCACGGCGCTCTTTCCGACCAACGGTGACAGCGTGGCAAAGCAGTTTATGCTTCGCTGGATTTTCTGAGGGGTGCTCGACAAGCTGGATACACTGGCAGAGCAGAACGCGCAAATTATCGGCCTGCTGGCCGATATCAAGACCAACACCACCAAATAATAAAGGAGATTATACCATGTTTAATAAGAACAATCAGAATGCCGCTCCCGAAATCGTCAAGTCTTACCTGTCCATTGAGGGCGCGACCGTGCAGGCGTGTCACCTTATTTCTGACCGGGTGTGCGTGTTCACGCTGAACGTTCCCGGTGCAACCTTCCTGAACCTGAAAGTCGTTGACGGCAAGAACGGCGAGTTTATCGCAATGCCGCAGAGCAAGGGCCGGGATGGGCAGTATTACGACCTGTATCGCGTGTACTTTTCTGAAAAGGACACACAGCGCGTCATTGACGCAGTTGCAGAGCACGCAACGGCGCAGGGCGAAAAGACGGATTATAAGACCCGTTACGAGGTGTAAACATGAGCAAGCGCAACATGAAAAATATTGCGCTTGACCTATATGAAAGCGGTGGATGGGTCAATATCCCATCCATCGCTTCTTTAGGTTGTTGGTGCAATATTCTTATTGGTAAACGTCAAGTTGGTAAGACCTACGGCACATTGAAATATGAGCTGAATGAAGGCAAGCGATTCTTGTATTTACGCCGCACAACGACAGAGTTTGACGCTATCACCAGCGACCCCGATTTAAACCCGTTCTTGCCTTTGAGAAAAGAAGGTTTCGACGCGGATATTGTGAAGGGTGGCAAGGTCACCTATACCATAGGCCGGTTTGAGTATGAGGACGGCAAGCCCAAGCAGTGCCTAGAGAAATACGGAATCGGAATGACGCTTCCCAGCATTGCGAATATTCGCGGTTTCAACGGTTCGCAGTTTGAGGACGTGGTTTTTGATGAATTTATCCCAGAAAGAATTGTTATCAAGCGCAAGGCAGAGGGTGACGCGCTTTTGAATGCCTATGTTACCATCAACGGAAACCGGGAATTGGAAGGAAAACCCCCGCTCCGGCTTTGGCTGTTGGCGAACGCTTTTGACATTGCATCCCCGATTCTTGTTGAATTGGGCGTGGTGGATGAAATCGCCAAGTTGTGCAGAACCGGCAAAGAGTGGACGGTAACAGAAAGCGGCGTGTTTATCGGTATGCCGAAATCAAGCGCTGTAAGTGCCAAGCGTGCGCAAACTGCATTCATGCGCCACATGATGAAAAACAAGGACAGCAAGTTTTACAAGATGGCAATGGAAAACCAGTTTGCATATAACAATCTGGAAGCAGTTCGGGCAATGAATATCAAAGGCATGAAACCCCTGTATGCCGTGGCCGGTCTATATGCGTATGTGTACGACGGAAACCACATCTATTTGTGCACATCCCGGCACGAAAGCCGGGAAGTTTACCCGGACACGAAAGCCGGAAAAACCGCTTTCCGGTTGCATCATCCATTCTTTGAGGCTATGTTAAATCTCAATCAGATTTGGTGCAGTGACGTGCCCACGTTGCTCAAAATAAAAGAATTCCTTGACATTGAGGATTAAACCGAGTATTATAAAGGTGCAGGGGCCCCCATAACATAGACAGGCCGGAAGCCTGTGGGGTTGCATTTCTATGTTGCGTACCCCTGCTTTTATAGAAAGGAGTAGGCAATGCTTACCTATTCATATAAATACGCCGCAGAAAAGCGGCTCTCCCCGCACTTTCGTGTGCGGGAATTCCATTCCAAGCATGACCCCAGCGACATTGTAAAGGTTGACGAGCGGCTTTTGACTTTGCTTGAAAACATCCGAAATTTTACCGGTAAACCGGTACACATTAACAGCGGATACAGAAGCAAGGAATACAACGCCACTCTCAAAAACGCCTCTCCCCGGTCTCAGCATTGCAACGGTATGGCGGCTGATATTTGGGTTGAGGGCGTGACACCGTCCAGAATCGCAGAGATAGCGGAGTGCTATTTGGGCGCTTCTGGCGGTATCGGCGTTTATCATACGTTCACCCATGTGGACGTTAGAACCAACAAATCAAGATGGAAAGGAGCCTATTGATTATGGCACTCAGCATTAACGACGTTATCGCACTGGCAAACGCAGGTTTTACCAAGACCGACATTGCCGCCTTTATGAATCTTGGGAACCCCCAGACCACTCCCCCCAGCCCTGTGCAGGTTCCCGGCGCAACGGCTCCCACGGTTCCGACCGTTCCGGCAACTGTCCCGGCTCCTGCACCTGCCCAGCAGGCCCCGGCCACTCCCGACCTTGGCCAGCTGGTGGCAAGCCTTGCCGACCTTAATAAAAAGGTTGACGCGCTCAATGTTCCGACCGCTGGCACCGTTGGCGCTCTTCCCACGGTCACCAGTGTTGAAGATATCATTCTTGGGGCGGTCAAGCCTGCCCCTGCACCCGAAAGTCCCCAGCTTTTTAATATGGAAGGAGTTGTGAAGAATGGCTAACCCGAATTTTTCCGAAAAGGCAGGCGCAACGGTTTTCCGTCCGCAGGATATTTATACCATTGCCAACAATCTGGTTCAGCAGGTGACCGGGCAGACGGCAATTTCTGCTGTTGATACTTCGTCTTTTATCAACGTGGGGCAGATGTGTTTGAACACCAGCAAAGAGGGCACGTTGCAGGCCCTCTATAACATGGTTTCGCGTACCATCATCACCACCCGTGCATACAGCGGCCGCTTTACCAGCATTGAGGCCACGTCGCAGGAGTGGGGGCTGTTCATCCGCAAAATCGCGTTTTTCAGCGGCAAGTTTGATGAAACCAAATTCATCAACACGGTGCAGAACCCCAACACCTTGCGCGACGGGCAGAGCGTGGATATGTACAAAATTTCCAAGCGTTACCCGCTGGAAATGTGGTACACTGGGCAGGCGACGCTTGACCAGACCTATACCACGTTCCGTTCCCAGCTCACCACCGCGTTCACCAGCGAAAGCGAGCTGTCGGCATTCCTTGCCGGTATTACCACGGAAGTGGCAAACGATGTGGAGCGTTGGAAAACCGCCGAGAATCGCGCCGTCGTGATGAACTTTATCGGCAGTCTGTACAACACCGGCAAGCCGGGCCAGAAAGTCAACCTCACCAAAGAATTCAACACGGCACGCGGTACGGCCTATACCACCACTGACCTGCTGACCACCCATTTGCAGGAGTTTCTTTCCTTCTTTGTCTCTCTGCTGGAAACCCAGACGGCCCTGCTTGAGGAAAGCACCGACCTTTATCATCTGGTTCCCGCCTGCACCGACGACAACGGCGACCCGCTGACCCTGCTCAGGCACACCCCCAAGAGTGAACAGAAACTCTTGCTGTACCAGCCGCTTATTAACGACGCAAAATCGTGGGTTTTCCCTGCTATCTTTGGCCCCGGTTACCTGTCCTTTGGCAACTATGAGGGCGTGAACTTCTGGCAGAACATCAACGACAAGAGCCGCGTTTCTGTTATCCCCGCGCAGTTCAACGTAAACACCGCCAAGCAGGAGAAGGGTAAACCCGTTGACCTGCCCATGGTGGTGGGCCTGCTGTATGACCGCAGGGCGCTGGCGACCGTCTACATGATGGACAGTGTTTATACCACGCCTTTCAACACGAAGGGCGAGTATTACAACACCGAGCATCATTGGAAGATGAACTATATCAGCGACCCCACCGAGAACGCGATTCTCTTCTATATGGAAGATGCGAAACCGTAACAGCCGCGAAGGCCCGACCGTAAAAGGCCGGGCCTTTATTGTTAGAAAGTAGGTGAAACAATGGCACGAGGCGAATTTAACGGCGCAGTTCCCGCGCCCAGTGTAGAACATGGGTACCATTTTCATTTCGGAAACGTACAGAAACGCGTAAACAGCACCAAGGCATTTGATTATACCAAGCTCCCCGACGAAGAACGGTGTGATTTCAAGCAGACCACCAGCATGGAGCGCCCTGTGATTTACGTCACGCTGAACAGCATCAACATTTCCCCCCAATGGAATTATTGCCAGTGTGAAGAGACAGCAAGTTTCTATTGGATACGCGATATTTCAATCGGTATCCGAGGCAGGGGAACCGCGAACATCTGGCAGTTCACGCTTGAGCTTGACCCGCTGGCAACATACCGGGATGAAATTTTGAAAACTGACGCATTCATTGAATACGGTTTCAATCAGGATTCCAGCGGCGCGGCGTTCCGTTTACAGGATACCCGGCAGGCGGTAGGAATGGCCCCCAAAATTTCCACCGTGTCCGCAGATATCACGGACGGGAATATTGATGCAAGCGGTGGCACCTTTGTTCTGTCCTGTGTTGGTAAGTCTGGCCTGCACTCCTATGCAATGAGTGCCGCCACGTTGGGCAGTTTGCTCACCGCTGTTTCTCTGACGTGGGAAACCCTTACCAAGCCAATGGTTCGTTGGGAATTGGCATTGCCGGAGTTTATGAATAAACTTTTGTTCGGTGGCAACGCTTTGGAGTGCGTCCGCTCCTGTATTTGGATTCCCATAGCCTTGAACCGGTACGGCGCAGGGCGGCAGACAGAAATCACCTTGGGGCAGTTCAACACCACCGTTTTTGCACAAATCGTCACCCCTTCCAGCTCCCGGAACATTCACACGAGTATCAATATCCCGTGGCCCGTAGACGACTGGAAGCGTATGAATTGCCAATTGCAGTTATACGTTCCTTTCGTGGGCACTCTGGCGATTCCTGTTGACCAGTGTAATACAGCCGCAAGCATAGAAATTGACTGGTCTGTGTGTTTTGTGGACGGCAGTGTAACAACGCTGGTTCGTGCAGGGGAGTACACGGTATACGCTGGAAGCACCAGCATTGCAAGCCCCTACGGAATCGGCACCAGCAACATTGACCCGGTGCGTGCGCTGACCGGTGCAATCAATACCGTCACTGGTGCGATGAATTTTGGCGGTGGTCTGCTGTCCACCGTGGCCGGATTTGCTGGCGGTACGGCGCAGGCCGCGCAAGGTATGGCCCAAGTTGCGCAGGGTGTACAGCAAACAGTTTCCCCAATCAACTGCTCTGCCGGAACCATGGGTGGTGCGTCGCAGGTGCAATTGCCCTTGGAAGCAAAGTTGACCCTGCTGTATTACCCCCCGGTGGATGATGCAGGCTTCCAAAAGGTGTATGGATATCCGGTGATGAAAGTTGCAAAGCCTGTGCAGGGATATTGCAAGACCCGTGGTTTCTCCTGTGCTCCGCTGAACGCCAAACCTGACGAAATTTCATACATCAACGCCGCAATGGACAGCGGCGTATTTATCGAATGAGGTGATTTGAATGTACCAATGTTATAGCGGATACTACGACGGCGGCACGCTGTGCGGGAATTTCGATGCGACGTTTTCCACAGATGCAATGAACTACTGGGAACGCTCTTTCTTCCAGCGGTTGCGCGGTCTCATTGAGTTTAACGGGCTCCCCGAGAACGGCCCCGGGCAAATCGGATGGGATTACGACGCGTTTCTTTACCAGCTGTTCCGCACCGGTTTTGCGACCGTGTTTAACTCCAAAACATACGGGCTGGTGGTACAGCCCGCATTCCCGACCGGTTACGGCCTGCAATACCAGCCGCGCGGGATGCAGATTTCGACGACGTTCTTTAATTTTCCGCGCCCTCTGGAAATCGGCAAAGAGTGCGCCGTGATAAAGCTCACCCCCGACTATCAAGGAACGTGGGACTTGGTGACCAAGTACGCAAGGGAAATGCAACTGGCAGAAATTGCTATCCGACAAAGTGCAATCAATGCCCGTTTCGCATACGCCGCGATTGCCAAGGATGACAAGGGCGCAAGGACGATGAAAGGTATTTTCGACAAGCTGGCGAACGGCTCCCCCGCCGTTATCGTCAATGCCGATTTGAAACAGCAGTTGACCACCAAAGCGGACGGTGATTTCACTCTCCCAATTATGCAGTTTGACCGCGATTTGTCCAAAAACTTTATTCTCCCCGATTTGATGGAGTATCGCCGGAACATCCTGTGCGACTTTTACAGGGAACTGGGTGTTTCTGTTCAGCCCAACAAAAAAGAAAGAATGGTTGTGACGGAATCGAAAGCGGCAGACGCGGAGACGTTCAACCGGCGCGAGGTCTGGCGCATTACGCTTGAAAAATCCCTTGCAATCGTCAATGAGATGTACGGTACCGATATCACGTTTAAGATGGTTGAGCCCGATTTCGACGCAGGCGAGGCCGACGAGACCGAGGACGAAAGGAAAGAGGTGGACAATAATGTTAGTGAATGAGCTTGTTTCTTCTTGCAATCTGGAAGCGCTGTTGATGGCTGACCCGAATTTGTTTGCAAATATGGTTGTTCCCGAGGGCATGGAGAAAGCGGGGGTGATTCAGGCAATCCGCAGGGCTCACGGTCTGGCTCCGCTGTACCACCCCGACCCCATTTGGATGAAATCCGAATTGTATTGGTGGAGCCGGGAAAATCTCCCCATCTGGAAAAAGCTGTTTGCAACCACCCAGCTGGAATACAATCCCATCTGGAACAGCGACGTTCACGAGCTGACCAAGGACACCACCGAGCGGGCCAAGGATACCGCAGAGAACACGGCCACCCACTCCCACGGTGGAGCCGACGAGCAGAGCCAGCACGCAGACGACCGCCACCAGATGGAGACCACCGGCAACCTGTACCATGAGGACACGAAAGCGGACGGTTTCACCACCGACAACACCGCAGGGCAGGAGAAAACGGTGGGCAGTACAGCCGGAAAAGAACATGGTTTCGCCCATACCCAGACCAGCGCAGACGAGACCCGGGACACCAAGGGCACGCTTGACCGGGATACTACCGGCACCCGTCTTGCATCCCATGATGAAACAATGACGGATAAAGTCAAGACCACCAAGGACAGCCAGACGGACGTTGAGGGCAAGGTTTCTGCCGAGAACGAGGCGACCTATCAACCGTTCGACGCTTCCACCACTATCTATAAGGAGACCGGCACCGCAGACGATACCCGCAAAACCGACTGGACGGAAACCGAGAATACAAGCGGCACCCAAGACGACGTGACCACGGAAAAAATGACAGACCACCAAGAAACCACGTCTGACACCGAGACCAAGCAGGACACCGAGGGGGTGACCACCGGCCAGCGGGACAGCATCGACCGGGCCCACGGCACTCACGGTGACACGGGCCGCACCGATGGACACGGGCACACCGAGCGGCAGGCCGGAGACCGTGGAACCGCGCAGGATTCCAAGACCGGCAAGCATGAGGAACACGGCCTTGCCGCTGTCACTGGCAAGGAATCAGAGACCGTAACCACCGTTCACGAGTGGAAACGAGGCGGCAATATCGGCGTAACCACGACCCAAGAGATGATTGAAGCAGAGCGGCAGACGGTGCTTTTCAATATGTATCGTGTGATTGCTGATTCTTTCCACCGCACTTTCTGTCTTGACTTTTATTAAAGGGGGTGCTACTATGGTATCGGAAATCATCGTGGCGCTTATCGGTGGGCTTGTGACGCTTTCGGGTGTCCTTATCGCAAACAGCAAGGCGCAGGCCGTCACCGATGCACGCCTTGACGAATTGACCCGCGAGGTACGCGAGCACAACCACTTTGCCCGCCGCGTGCCCGTGCTGGAAGAGCAAATCAAAGTGGCAAATCATCGCATTGAAGATTTGGAAAGAAAGGTGGATTGACTATGAAAATCAAGCCCGCAACTATCGCAAGAACTGCCGTTCTGGCTCTGGCTCTGGCAAATCAGATTCTCAGTGTCGCAGGTATGAGCCCCCTGCCCATCGACAGCGCCACCCTTGAGCCTTGGGTGACCACCGGCCTCACGACTGCCGCCGCTCTTTGGGCGTGGTGGAACAACAACAGCTTTACCCCGGAAGCAATCCGGGCCGACGAACTGCTTAAAGAAATGAGGGGGTAATAATATGGACTATCCGTTTTGCCCTTCCCCGCCCTACGTTCCCGGAGACCCGGGCATGTACGACCTCAGATGGATGGTTTCCCAGATTCAGAGCTTGACTGCTCTGGTGCAGGGCATTGCCAAAGGGCAGGAATCTCAGGGCGGCAATATCACCGCGCTTAATTCCGCTATGGCCGACCTTGCCGCCGCTCAGAAATGCATCAACGACCGTTTGAATGCTGGCGACTTTGAGAACGGCAAGTTTCTGGAATGGGCAGACAAGAACCTTCCCAGCATGGTTTGTGAAATGGTTCGGTTTGTCTGGTTCGGTCTGACCCCGGACGGGCATTTCTGTGCATACGTCCCCGCTAACTGGGGGTGGCTGACCTTCAACACCGGCACCGATATCACCGAACCGGAATACGGCCACCTTATCATTACCTATTAAGAAAGGAGTTTTCAACATGAGTTGCAAGAAAGACTGTGGTTTCCCCATCAAACCCGCACCCTTTGCTCCGGCTGACCCCGGCCCCTGTGGGCCGGGCCCTTGCGGGCCTCATCATCCCCCGATGCCGCCCCGGCCCCCTGTTCCCTGTGGGCCGTGTCCCCCGTCTCAGTACGTCGGCAGTCGGTATGTGCCCATTTTTGCCGACCCCATCGAATGGGATATTCACCGCTCCTATGAATCCCTCACCATTGTGACCCACGACGGCGAAAGCTACACCAGCAAGTGCAACGTGGGCCCCGGCATTGATATCACCAATGAACGGTACTGGGCCAAAACCGGTGCGTATAACGCGCAGGTGGAGCAGTACAAAAACGCGGTGAAAGACCTGTCGTCTCAGGTCTCCGGCTTTGCATCTGACAACGCCGAATTCCGGGAGAAAATCGACCAGTTCACCAAGGACAACGCCGAGATGAAAAACACGGTGGCCGAGGACAAAGCCCGCGTTGACGCTCTGGCCGAGCGTGTGGCGACCGCCGAAACCGAAATCGACGGTTTGCAGGCCACCACCGCCCAGCACACCACCGAGATTGCCGACCTGCACGCCAAGGACGAGGATTTGCAGAGGCAAATCACCAGCAATGACAACGACATTGCCGCAATTCAGGCCAAGAACACCGAGCAGGATTCCCGGTTGAACGGTATCGAAACCAAGCTCAAGAGCCACGATGCCAGTATCGCCCAGAACACTGCCGATATCGCCAAGAATACCAAGAATATTCAGGACAATGCCGCGAACATCGCCAAAAACGCCCACGAGCTGGCCGACCATGCCGCAAAGCTGGCCGACCATGAGGGCCGTCTTACCGCCCAGCATGAGGAAATCACGGCAAATCATCAGGCTATCGAACGCCTCACCAGTGTAACCGATGGTCTCCGGTCTGACCTTACCGAGGATGAGGCAAAGATTGAGGCCAACCGTGACGCAATCGCCCACATTCAGGAAAAGGACGTTCAGCAGGACGGCAGGCTGGACAAACTGGAAGAGTGCTGTGAACAGGCAAAAGCCCACTTCACCCAGCTGGATACCAAGACCGACAACACCAATACCGCGCTGACCGCTGAAATCGACCGCGCCAAGGCCGCAGAGCTGGCAAACGGCAAGCTGATTGCCAAGAACGCCGCAGAGCTGGCGAACCATGCAACCGAGCTGGCAGACCATGAACAGCGTATTACCGCGCTTGAGGGTGACACCGCCACCAACAAGCAGGCTATCGCGGATATCAAGGCCAAGAACACCCAGCAGGATACCGCGATTTCTGGCAACACCGATGCCATCCAGCATCTGACCGAAAATCTGACCGGTTATGTCAAGACCGAGACCTACACCGCAGGGCAGGCCGCACAGGATACCCGTATCACCGATTTGGAAAACGACAAGGCCGATAAAACCGCTCTGGGCGATTACGTCACCAAGACCGATTTTAACGCCGACCAGAAACGGCAGGACGACGTTGTGGGCGACTGGGAGACCGACCACCCGGGCCAGACCGTTTCCCAGTGCGTCACCTCTCAGGAAACCGAGCTGGCAGAGCACGCGGGACAGATTGCCAAGCTGGAAACCGACAAGGCAGATAAAAGCGAGATTCCCGATGTGACGGGGTTTGTCACCACGAGCACCTACACTGCCGGACAGGCCGCGCAGGATGCCCGCATTGCTACTCTGGAAAATAACAGCGTGTCTCTCCCCGCTTCTGTTCGCTATACTGACGTTGAAATTGCTACAGTATGGGCGGCAGACGACGAGCGCTCTGGCAACTATGCAACCGTTATTCTTCCGTTCCCCCTTAAAACTTTCTTCGAACACCCCGAACCTGCAACCGTTTCGGACGTTGCGGTTGGATATGCTGAGGTACTTTATCTGGATGGAAGCCCCATGTACCAGATTGCTCACAGTGATGTACAGCTTTCCGCTGCCTTTGTCGGCGCGGGTGTATGTTTGCAGGCAAGCGTTCCAAAATCGGCGCTTCCGAGTGACTACGAGACCAAACCGCGCATTCTCCATTTCCTCGTAAAAGCTACGATTTCTTCGTAAAAGCTACGATTTCCTAAACAACAAGCCGCCCACGACCTTACAGGCCGTGGGCGGCTTTTATTGTTCCATGTGGAACATTACCCAAGTCGTTCCTCTTCAAATTCTAGGTTTGGCCCACCAACCTCATACCGGCGCGGGGTCATTACTACCCAACTAGCCGAGTGGGTGACGCGCTGAAAATCGTGACGCTCTTTTATCGGGCTGTCGTGGTAAGAAAGCATCTGACCGCCAGCATCATCAATAATAAGGAAATCATTCAGATTTTCAATATTATCTTTAAGCGCCGCCTGTCCTTCTTTCTTACCTACTCCCGCAATCGTGCTTTCTAGTACACCTTCACACGTTCGGGCCGCGTAACACTTGGCATGGAGAAAGCGAAACTCAGTATAACCATAATCGGCCTGTGGGTGTTCGTCCTCTGCTATCCCGATATAGACTTTCTTCCCGTTGGGTTTCGTGACCACCACCCCGCGTTTTTCACACTGGGCCGCGACCTCTTGATTATACTGTTCGACCGCTGGAACCTTGGCCCCTTCAAATTTACAGCTGTCGGTATCCCAGTAAATGACCTTTTCCCAACCTACGATTTTTAACAGTTGCCAGAGCTTGAGCCGCGTCAAGCTGGCTGTCCACAGGCCCCAGAGAAACGGAAACTTGCCTTTCTGGCTCTTCTGTATCTCCGCAGGGGTTTTCTTTTCTAGGTTGACTTCCCAGCTCATACGCTCAAAGTCTATGCTATCTCCGATTTCTGCCGTGTATTCGTCCCTTATCGTCTTTTGGGCGCAGGCTCCGAAAATCGTGTTGACGCAGATTTTGGAGAAAGCATATTCGGGGGAACCTTTCATGGTCTCTTTGATTTTGAACTTTTCAAAGATTGCCATTCGGAAAGAATCGGGAAGGTATCCGAGCCGGAAACAGAACCCCCGGTGCATTACCACCCGTTCAAAGGTGTATGCTTCTTTGATACGTTGCCAGTCGTTAGAATCGCAGTACAGCAAAGTTTCATCTGCTTGCAAAACTCTGCCGTTGTCTTTGTTTTCGTCGTCGCATTTGAGGCCCGCGCACTTGCTGACAGAGATTACGGGGTCTGGGCATTCGGGCCGGATTTGCAAGCCCTTAATTGCTATCTCTGCAATCCATCCCATACCACTGGATATGATATTATCCATCACCGTTTGTGGCTGGCCTTGTGGTAGCATCATGGGGTGCCCCTCTGGAAACTTCCACAAGAGCTGTTGAGATGGGTGGGCGCTCTTGAAATCATAGGAATTACAATTGCGGTAGGTGTGACCAGCACGCCACCGCGTGCCGTGCGTGTCACCGCCTGCCATTGCTTTATATGCAATTTCCATTTGTTCCCGGTTGAGTTCAAGCACCTGCATCTTTTGCAGTGTCCGGCTGTCCCCTGTCAAATGCTTGTTGACCTCTTTGATAACAAGGGCTGTGTTTGTCATTGGAAGCGTTGCCGCGTTGTAATGGCGTTCTGCTTTCAACCGTTCGATTGCTTCCCACAGGCCCAGAACGTCATTGACACAGTATGCAAATTCGGTATCATCAAGGGGTGTATCTGCCGTTCTATAAACAGAATAGTCAAGGTCACCCTTGAGCTTTTCGTGTTTACAACCTTCTGTTGCTCTGGCCAAGCTTTTTTGAAACAATTTCAAGCTGTCCCTAAATTCAATTCCGTTGTCAAACATCAAATACAGAGGTTTCCGGCTCTTGGTATAAAGGGCCTTGCAATCACCCCACCGGTCACATAACATTTGAATAAGATATGTATACTCATACCCCAAATTATGGACAAACACCACAAGGCGCTTTCGTTCGGTTATGCTCCACTTGTCAACCAACGTTTCCATAATATCGGCCCACTCTTCAAAGTATCGCGGCACGACGACCGCGCCACCGATGCACGTTTGAAATGAGTAGGCAAACCCGTCTGTATCTGTGTTGGTGGTCTCAATATCAAATGTACACGTTACATCAAGGTAACGGGGTTTCGGTCTGGCGTTCTTCTTGGTTCGCTCCTGCACGGTTTGGGGAGTGCCCAGCATAGCCAGAAATTCGGCTTTGCTCTCAGCTATCTGTTCACCCCTGCATTCTCGCATGATTTAACCCCCGAAATACATTGCTAAAATCTGTGCCGCCTGCTCTTCTGTTGTGATATTGAATTCACGGGAAATCCAGCAGGTGTGGCTCCGGGGCCGTCTGGCGGGGGAGCACGGCACCGTGCTGGCCGGGACCGACGGTAAGTACATCCCCCGTGGCAAGAACTGCCTGTAAAGAGAGGGGAAGGCTTCCATGACCGAGATATTATACTGCCAGTCCCCCGCCCTGTTTCTGCTGGCGGTGGTGCTGCTGATCTGCTTCCTCCTGCGGCGGCAGGCTCACCGGGTGCGGGCGGCGCTGGATCTGGTCCTGTGCATCCTGCTGCTCATCGGCGGCGTGGTGCTATATTATTTGGGAATGTACGGCGACTGCTTCACCATCCATGACTTCTGGCAGATCCGCACCTCCGGATGGGTGGGACTGGGCGTTGTAGCCGCCGGGTCGGTATGGCATCTGTGCAAGGTCTGCAAGCGGGGCGTGGAGCGCCGCCGGACGGAAAGGGCCGCCCGCCAGACGGAGGAGGCCCACCGTCAGGCGCTGGAGAGCGCCCGCCGGGAGGCGTATGAGGCCGGCAAGGCCGACGCCGCCAAGGAGCGTCAGCCGTCCCCCTCCACCCCGGAGACATCCGCCCCTGAGCTTCCCCTCATCCCAGCGGACGCCGTCTCCCCGGAGCGTGCCGCTGCTCCCGCCGCTGACGCACCGCAGTCCTCCACCGGAGGAACAGGTCAAGCCCTGTAAAAACCCCGACACAAAGCCTATGACCCTCTGGTTACAGTGTCTGCCAAACACCGTGCAGCCCCGGTAAGCAGTCGGTGCTGAACTAAAATACCGCCGGTGCAGCAACCCTCAAAATACCATGCGGAATCGGCAGAACACCATGCAGCACCGACAGAACACTGTCCTTGACTTCCCCACCGGCATCTGCTGCAATCCCCCGTGTTCGCTGGGAGGGCGAGTCGTTCGGAGAAATGACAGCCGGATAAGGCGCAGACTGAAATGTCTGTCCTTATCCGGCTTTTTGTCTGGGAAGGGAGCGATCCCATGGAGTTAAAATTTCTCCCCTCCCCGCCGGGGGGCGGTGTCCATGTCCATCGCCGAGGTGGTGACGGCCCTCTATGCTGCCTCCGCCATGGGGCGCTATACCCGTGCGCTACCGCTGAGCACGAGATAAAAAGGACGCCGGTCGCTTAGCCGGCGTCCTTTTGGTATTTTGTGGATCACTTCCACAGAGAGCAGACCAAATCCGTATAGTCGGAGGGGTTCTCCAGCGGCAGACCCGCAATGAGCATGGCCTGATTCAGCAGAATCTCGGCATACTTTTTGGCCCGGTCGGGGTCCGTGATGCGGGCGGACTCCAGAGCGGCAAAGGCGGGATGCT
>OGYD01001865.1_pt1 | contig 15034 bp, 13 predicted proteins | sample 1576441 | NCBI WGS metagenome assembly OGYD01 (sample SAMEA3541537, study PRJEB24748) | human gut metagenome | biome: human gut; feature: human-associated habitat; material: faeces | place: China | collected 2012 | reverse complement strand
CTCTCCTGCCGCGGCCGTGCACACGGCCTGCTCTGCTATGCTGTCCATTGGGCCTTCGTCCTTTCCACGAACCTGTAATGTCGCGATTCCAGATTCTAGGACGGGGGCCTCCTTCTTTCCCGCAGGAGTGCCTTCAGGCAATCAGGTGCTTACACCAACTTCTACGACACGATCAGCAATTTTCCCGTTCACTCTTGGCAAAAGCGCTGAGACGGGTACCATATGCACGCAAAGAAGCATGTGAGCGAGGCTGGTAGCATGGCATTGATACAGATGGACATACAGACGATCGTGGTAGGCGGAGGCCCCGTGGCGTCTCTCCTGGTCCTGAAGCCCCGCATTCCCGAAGAGGCTCCTCATGACGCACAGCTGCCGATCAAGATCGGCCCTGTGGAGGCCATGGCCATCGGCATGGGTGTGAACGACTCCCACCGCACGACAGACCGGCCGATGACGCACGACCTTCTGAAGAACGTTATCGAGTCCCTCGGCGCCCAGCTCGACTCTGTCATCATCAGTGCCGTCTCGGGAACGACCTTCTTCGCCCAGTTGAGGATCGAGACAGAGGACGGGGAGGCCATCTTCGTCGACTCTCGACCATCCGATGCCATCGCTCTCGCCGTGCGCACAGGCGCTCCCATCTATGCAAGGAGCGACGTCCTGACCACCGCCTCCTACCCCGACTTCAAGGGCGTGGAGAAGGAAGAGGAGGAGCACGAGATGGAGGAGTTCCACAAGTTCGTGGAGAACCTCACACCTGATGACTTTGCAAACGACAGCAACAGCAGCGCCAAGTAGTGCTTGGCTGCATATCATGACACTGCTCCAGACAGGTGACACCGATTCCTGTCGGGTGCATTTCTTTTAGCCTTTGCAGCACCATTCGAACGATGGCTGGTCGATCGGGGCTATTGCTTCTTCTTTATCATGTCGCGCAGGCCACGGGCCGGCGCTGTGATACAGCGCCCCACGTGGAACGATGTGGAATGTTCGAACCCCTCTATCGCCGTCTCTTTGAGCTCTACTTGATGCTCCAGCTCGGCAATACGCCGATTGAGCTCGTCAATCTCGCTGTGCAGCTTGGCATTCTCCATCCGCACGCGCGATGCATGATCTTCGCAGCCATCGTGCCTGATCTTGAGGTCTGCATAGTGAGCGAAGACAAGCTCCGTCAGAGGAAGATGGAGGATGTCCTGGATGCGCTGCTGATGCCAGGGGCTCTCGAGCGACGAGATATCTGCATCCACCAGATCGAGCTCCTGAAGTCCACCCTTCTTCATCTTGTTGGCTATGGTTGCGAAGCCCTCAAGAGATCGGGCAACCTCCAAGTTGGCAATGACGCTGATAGCTGCCCAGCTGATATAGGAATCGTGGTAGAGCTCCCAAGTCCCCTGCTCCTTCAGTGTGTCCCTCAAGGCTATGAGCGCCTCATAGAAATCGAGAGGATACCTGTCGCTTGTAGCCATTGCGCTGTTGGCATTGTTGATGCGAAACATATGCAGATATTCGTCAAGCAAAGCAATGCGGCGCGCTTCCGTCAGGGCGCGGCAGGTAAAGAGAAGGTCTGCCGTCCTATGGAGAGGCTGGAAAGACAGATTGCGTTCATGGACATAGGAAGCTCTGAACAGCTTGTTGTGAACCCAGTTCTGGAATGAGTTGAGGATGCGTTTGGGCCACTCGTGCGGATTGAAGACATCGATCTCCTCAGGCAGCCACTCGCGCATGTAGGAGTAGCCAATCGGCAGCACCTCGCCTGTCACGTCATTCAGCGTGAGAGTACGGAAAATCACGAGGTCGGCATCGGTGTTTTCGCCTCTGGCAATGGCATGCTCAAGAAGCTGTGGCTCCATAAGGTCATCTGCATCGAGGAAATAGAGCCACTTGCCAGTTGCGGCCACAAAGCCTTTCTGACGTGCAGGACCTTCCCCTGCCGTCTTCTCTTCAAGGACCTGGATGCGGCTGTCTTCTGCGGCTGCCTGCTCCAGGATATCTCGGGTGGCATCCGTCGAGTTGTTGTCGACACAGATGATCTCGATATCGCGTTCCGTCTGATACCGGGCACTCATGAGCGTGTCGGAGAGATACTTCTCGGCGTTATAGCAGGGGATGATGATTGAGGCCTTGGGCATGTTTGCTCCTCCACTCGAAACGTCATTTCCCTCATAATGCAAACTAGGGTATTTGAATGCAGCGTGAATTTACAGATAGCAATGGGCGGACGGAAAAGGCCAGGCCGCGCAATGTCCGTACTGTTCGGACAACGATGCCAGCCAGCCTTCACCAGCATCCCTATTTCAGCTGTCTTTTCCACCATGATTGATGCTGCTGATACCAGGCAATAGTCTCAGATAGCCCCTCTTCGAAGCTAGTATGGAGTGGCTTCCACCCAAGCTCTCTTTGAATCTTCGAAGCATCGAGTGCATATCTCAGGTCATGGCCGGGACGGTCCGAAACTGACTCGAACCAATCCTCGTCTTTCCCCATCATGTGCAGGATATCCTGAAGCACCTCAAGATTGCTTCTTTCTCCTTCAGCCCCTATCAGATAGGTTTCTCCAGCTCTGCCCCGCGTCATAATTGCCCATATGGCTGTCACATGATCTTCCACATATATCCAGTCCCGGACATTCCTCCCGTCGCCATACAGCTGCGGCTTCTCGCCCGAGAGAATCCTGCTTATCTGTCTTGGTATGAATTTCTCGATGTGCTGATATGGCCCGTAGTTGTTCGAGCAATTCGAGATGGTTGTATAGAGCCCATATGTTCTGTGCCAGGCACGTACAAGCATGTCTGCAGATGCTTTTGACGCGCTGTAGGGAGAAGACGGGCGATAGGGGCTCTCTTCCGTGAACCTGTCCTCGCTTTCGTAAGGAAGGTCTCCATACACCTCATCGGTTGATACCTGGTGAAACCGGACGCCGTTCTTCGCTGCCTCCTGCAGCAGGCAATAGGTCCCCTCAATATTCGTCTTGATGAAAGGCTCGGGTTCTGAAATGGAATTGTCGTTATGGCTCTCGGCGGCAAAATTGACTATTGCATCGTGTCCTGGAACCACATCGTCCAGAAGATTCCTGTCACAGATATCGCCTACGACGAGTTCGACCTGAGAGGATGGCAATCCCTCGAGATTTTCTGCCGATCCTGCATACGTAAGCTTGTCCAATACGGTCATATGCGTCTCAGGATGGTTGCTGGCTACCCAGCGCACGAAATTCGTGCCGATGAAGCCGCATCCTCCTGTCACCAGAATATTGTGCAGACCATGCGTCTCCATTGGCCACCCCTCCCCCGTTCGCATTCCCCTATACAGGTAGCATAGCCGTCTCGCAATGCACGTCCGCTTCTCCTATCCAGCCTCTTGCCGCCTTGACACCACCACACCCGCAGTCATCGTGCATAAATAAACGTATTTACAGTAATATTTCAGGAGATGGGCATTCTGCTTGCGGAAAAGGTCGAAGTAGGAAAAGGACGCGTCGATATCGGCGAGGTCGGTAATGCCTCTGTCAGTGGAGCCGATACCGGAACTCTGCCCCTGGCACATTCCGTCAACTCCTATGGCAACGAATTCCAGCATGTCTCTGGACTGAAGCAGGCGAAGAACAATACTGGCGGCCATCTCCTCGAGATGAATGTCTATTACACAGGTGAGCGCTCCTGGTTTGCTATCCGAGCGGGCGGCCGCACCTACCATATCGTGCTCAAGAGCCCTGAAGATGCTACGGAAGAGCAGGTGCGCTATATCAGCGAGAACGTCCAGGAACAGATCAACAGGATCGGTACGGACAGCCTCGGCTCCTTCGACCTTGACAGCCTCGCGCGCACCTTCCTGGTCGAGGAGTTTGCAAAGAACGTCGACTACATTCGATATTCTTCTACTTATATGTACAAATATAAGGACAGTTCCGCTCTGGTTTCTGGACCTGTATGGGATTTCGGTCTTGCATTGGGCAATGATCCCGAAAACAGCTGCGACAATCCCAAAGGTTTCGCTTCGACAGGCTATGCATTCTTCCAGAGCAACGCTGCTTTCAGAAAGCAAGTACGCAAGGTCTTCAACAATGAGCCAAACCCCTAATCCAGAAAACTATCCTTGGAGAAGGGGCTCGGGATGGTCTCGCCGCCATCAGCGCACTTGCTGAGAACGTCAAGTGCCTCCCGAAAAATGAACCAGATCATTTGGCCCAGTTTCTCCACTAATCCATACCAGATTGTTCCACAATCCACCTACGACGGAAATGTGAAGGTACTAGAGGTTTGGATTTCCCAGCGTCTTGCCTGGTTGGATTCCTATCTCAACCCATCTCAATGGGTTTCATAGCAGTATCCAGACAAATCTATTCGGTACCCATACAATAACACCCCCCCTCAATACCTACTGCCCCTCATTGCCTTTTCTAAATGAAATGAGGGGCATCTTCTTGGAATCGTACTTTGCCTTCCTGTTTTCTCGCCTGACTCTGTTCCTTGCCAGCATATTTGCTTATTCTGAAATTGGTATTTCTGAACATACACTGACAGCAGATGTTAGGCGGAAACGACTCTATGCCGAAAAAACGTATCTATGCCTATGATTTTATACGTGCATTTGCCATTGTCATGGTTGTGGCAGTCCACTGCATCCCCGATGGACCATCGAACGCTGCCCATATCTATGCTGCATTCATGAAAGCGTTGCTGTTCCCCTGTAATGCTATATTTTTTGTCATGAGTGGCATATTCAATGTGAAGGCGTCTTATCTCGATAATCCGCGACGGTACTACTACCACAAAGTACGCAATATCCTCATTCCGGCTCTCATATATATGTTCATCTACACGGTTTACGATATGGTAAGACAGCCCGGTCCACTTCATATGGAGTTGCTCCCGGAAACCTACGGAATCAATGCCTTCTCATCCTATACAAATGGCATCTTCTGGTTTGTCATGGACATCTTTGTAATGCTCCTGGTCGCACCCTTTTTTGCTCGTTCTTTCGAAAACATTGACAGCAAGACTGCCAAGACTTTCTTTGTGATGTTCATCGTTTTCTCTGGATTAAATCTTGTTGGCATATGCCTCGGCACAGGCTTCGGTTGGCCATGGCCTCTGGCTACATTCTTCACGCTGTTCCTGCTTGGACCAGCAGCAAATAGGATTGTAATCAGGCATAGAGGAGCCCTGATTTCTATTCTATTTTCCTGTGTTGCAATTTCCACCATCCTCATTCTGGTTGGCGTACCACATCATCCAGTGAATGACAACACGCCTTTCTATTTTGTAGCTGGCATCTCGCTCTTCCTGCTCCTGAAGGAATGGGGATTCAAGCTTAAGGAGAACAAGACGATAAAACTAATCTCTAAGTATTCCTTCAGCATCTATATGTGTCATCTCATGGCTCTGCCATATATATCTAGTGTCATGCCACAGATGACTAAACCACTCGCCCACATTACATTAACCGCTGTTACTCTTGTTGCAGCGTTGCTTATATCGACCTTCGTTGATAATCTCATAGTTAAGCCAATACAAAAATTGAGCGACAGGATATACACGATTGGCTGCAAAAATAGGCAATATGCGAATTAAGTGCACCAGCAGCACCGGACCTGCTTAATTGACACAACAGATCTTGACCAACAATATAAACAATATAAGAAGCTCCTCAGCGCTTAGTTAGCACTGAGGAGCTTTGTTCCAGCGTGTCGGATTTGCCTACTTTAGATTCAGATAATCCTTCCAATATGTCACGGATGTAATCGTGCTTCTGCAGGCTGCATAGGCATTCTCGAGCTGCTCCTTGTTCTTGCGGTATTCCACAAGATCGTCATTGAAACGCTTCCAAAGCGCTTTTCCACGCTCGTTGTCGCGATGACGGATGATGCCGGTCTTGGACTGGATATTGATGACAAGAAGCGTATCAGTGCCATAGAGCTTGCCTGGCTGATAGGACCAGCCCACCCCCTCGATAATCTGTACCGGCTTCTCGAACGGCTTCAGGTTTCCGTAGAGCTGACCGTTGAGCGACCTTCTGAAGATCTGGGTGTGATAGACGTTGAACATCTTGCCATGCAGACGTCCACCAAGCGGGATGTCACGAGAAATATCATCATGGCAGAGCGAATCGATATCGATGCCGAGCTCGTCCTTTGCCTGCTTCTTGAGCTCAGTCAGAGGAATCTGACGCTCCTTGTTCTTATTTGCCGCCATGAACGTCTTCTCGGAGATGTCCTTCTGCATGAAGAACTCGGGGCCCTTCAGGAAGTCCTCGAAGCCCTGGCAGACAAGCTCTGCATCCTTGTAGTTGAACTTCACAAGCTCGGTAAGCAGATTCTCAGTAATCTCGGTCGTGAAGTCTGTATGAGGCGCAACCTTCGTGATTGCCTGGCCCAAGATGCCGTTCCTGACCGTTTGGTAGCGCTCGACGCCCGCGTTGTAGCGCATGAAGAACGCGTCATGCCAGATGCAGATGCCATTGAGCGTCACGAATTTTGGCTTGCAGCGCAGTCCATACTCCGCATCATCAAAACGCACAAAGAAGGGCAATGGCATGCCATTCTTCTTAATGACAGAGATTGGGATGCAGCAATACCACCAGGCAGCATACTTCTGTGAAAGATCAGCAAAAGCCTCTGTTGCTGGATGGTAGGTCTCGTTGACCAAGCATTCATGCAAATTGCTCATACGAAGCACTGGCTTGTAAGAACGGTAGATACCTCTCGATGTCATGTAACCGATATCCTCCCAGTGGACATCGGGTTCATCATGATTCATCATGGCTCCGCTGATGAAAGCTTCCTTGTACTCATCATTGAGAATCGTGAGCAACTGATAGGTACGCTTGATGCTCTCGGGAGAAACTTCGACATCGTCATCCATGAGAAGGATATTCGTGACGTCCCCAGCTTCAAGAGCCTTGATCATGCCATAGGCAAAGCCGCCAGAACCTCCAACATTGCGGTTCGGGAATACCGTCACGCCATTCCCGGAAAGCTTCTCTGCATCGAGCGTGCTGCCATTGTCGATAACGAACATACGGAAGTGCTTTGCGATATCATCATCAGACCCGAGAATCTTCTCGCGCACAAGCCGGATGTTGTGAGTGATGTAGGTTTCCTTCTTGAATGTCGTCGTGGAAAGTGCCAGCTCGACTGGACGAATTCCATCGTCAGGCACCAATGCGGCATAGTAGGAGTTCCTGATCTCCACAGGGCCGTCAGCCTCAATCAGGAAGCCGCACATGACATCCGAGCTGTCATACTGGATGGGAAGCTCAATGATATTCCAGCCTTCTCCATCCACAGCGAAGCTGTGCTCATCCCTGCGTGAACTATAGTCGAACACGCTGGCATGCGTCTGGCAGACGCCCTTCACATCCCCCTTGAGCTCCAGGTGGAGGATGTACGAAGTGGCAGAGGTGTAGCGGTCATACTTCTTCACGGACAGGGCATTGAAGAATGTCGTGAAATCAAAGGTCCCTGGGCCAGCAAGCTGCCAGCACCCCTCTTTTTCCATCACCGGGGAATCGCTGCGAACATAGAGTTGCGGCGCCGTGAAAAACTGCCTTGTGCTCTCCAAAAGGACATTCGCTATCTTTACCTGCTTCATATCCAACCCCTGCTGTCTAACGCCAGTAATGAAACTTGATAAGCAACCATAGTATATGGAAACGTTCTTTTAGATTCCTTGCCGGCTCCACTCCCAAGCCTCCTGCAACGGAATTCCAACACCTCGCATGCAAAGATGCTCCGTGTGGAAGAGCTCGGGGCTTCTACATGCTAATTCTGGCGCTCGGCTGAATCAGAGCGTCCTCCCTCATGGAGCGCCAGCTCCTGTGCCAGCTGCTCTACCTTGTCGGTCAGCTTCGAGATGTCACAGGCCATATTGAAGAGCTTCACAAGCATGAGAACAATGATCATGCAGAAGACAAAGTTGCTCGGCGATAGGAAGCCAAGAAGGCCTGCAAAGAAGAAGGCAATGCCCGGGAAGACTGCGAAGAGAATCATGAGGACAGCGCAGACAACCCAATAGACAGAGTCGGCAATGCGAATCTTCTTCTTGCGTACACGGTTGATGACAACCCAGAGGGCAAGGAGTGATCCGACTATAAGAACAACACGCAATACAGGAGACATATCAGGCTATCCTATCTAAACCATTGGAAGAGCAATAGGGACAGGCAGGTACGGGCCATATAGGAGATGGCACTGAAGTATCTGAGATAGCTTGTGCCACCCTGACGTTCACGCATCTCAGCAGGTATCTCGATGACCTTGGCGCCCTTCCTGATGAACAAGGAGATGGTATCCGGCTCTGGAGAGATATCGAAGTCGCGCGCAAAGATCTCGATCATCTTGCGGTCATACATGCGCATGCCGGAGGTCGGATCGGTGATCGTCTGCTTCGTAGCCCGCTTGATGAGCGCCGTAATGAGCTTTGCACCGGTTCCGCGAGCACCTACCGCACCGCCGCCTGCAAGATTGCGGGAGGCGATGACAATATCCGCTCCCTGCTCCTGCATGGCATCAGCCATCTTGCTGATATATTGCGGCATGTGCTGACCATCAGCATCGAACTGAACTGCTGCATCATAGCCATGACGATAGGCATACTTCATGCCCGCTTTGACACCCGAGGTGAGGCCACAGTTGACTGGCATATCAATGTGGTTCAGATGCAACTCGTCACATATCTCAGGCGTACGGTCATGCGAGCCATCATTCACAACCAGATAGTCGATATCGGGACAGACAGATGTAAGCTCGGAAACGGTATTTGCCAGACATTCCTCTTCATTGTAGGCGGGAATGATAGCAAGGATTTTCAAGACATTCTCCCTATGCTGCTTTTGCAGGATATGGGCACCGTACATCTGGAAAAGCACAGGTCAGACATAGCAGACACCCTAGGATATTCTAGAACACTGAAGGCCGCCCCATCAATATCTTCCAAATCGCCAGAAAGGTGCCGGCAGCATGTCCTCATCCATGCATTACTGCACAATTTCATACAGGCGCATACTGCCTTCGGCTAGCACGACCTTAAAGCCCGGCGTATCATCATTTATCTCCGTGATTCCACAGAATGCAGATTCAGGCGTTCTCGTTATACTGAGGAAGCTTTCTTTGAAATTCGATGCATCGAGCACCAGAACGTACTTTGCACCGATCTCGTTCACGGCCGCTCGCACGGCTTCATTGGTCTCGATGTCCTTGAGATCCATACGAATCAATTTGCTCTCCCCGGTCTCCCCCTCCTCATATCCTGATGCAGTCCTGTAGTAGCACCTCATCCCATCCACGCCATAGAGCAGAAGGCTGCCATCTCCAGGATTGTTGATTACGACCGAGCCTTCAGGAATGGTTTCCAATACCTTTTCTGCAAAGTCCTGCTCTTCCTGCGTCAAGGCTGCAAACCTGCTTGAAATGTTATAGAAGCCTTGCAGATTGTTGTCATATGCCGTGAAGGCAGCGGTGATTCTCGCATGCTCCCAGCCTGGTATTGAATAGAAGCGGGCATAATTCAGTACAGCGAAGCAGACGAAGATGCCTGCACCGACAGTTCTGAATGTCAGTGCACTTCCTCTGTCTGTGGAGACAAGCTTCCTCTGGAACCAGGCAATGGTGTCAGAGAGGCCCAGAGTCGCTAGCGGAACTGCCGCCACCGCACACATCGAAGCCAATCTTGATGGGTCCACATACCATATTGCACATAGAACAAATTTTAGGTTGCCATCAGATGCAGCATCAATAAAGCACATGATGCAAACAAGGATATAGGTCTGAACCAGCCACTGATGTCTCTGATTCTTGAGGGCCTCAAGAATGCCAATCACTACCATCAGAGCAAGCAGCAGCTGCGCTGGCGTATTCTGAGCAAATCCATAGCCATATCCGACTGTTGCAATATTGATGATTGCTTGCCATGCATTGGCATAGGATGCCCACCGGTATTCTAGAAGCGGGGCCACTATGGGCGAGAAATAGATGGCAATCCATGCCGCGATGCAGAGCAGGTAATAGATGTTCATGCAGGCAAGAGATGACACAGCGTGTCCAGCAATGCTGTAAGTCTTCCTGTGGCTCCAGATGCGGTACCCGAGATGGAAATAGATGAGGATAGCAAGGAAAAACACAGCGTTGGGCTGCAGGAATCCCAGCGCAACGATAGAAACTAGCAGCAAGAAAACCGACTGCAGCTGGCGATGCCCGGAAAACAGGTTGTCGATGCATATATAGGTAATCGTGAATGCTGCAGGCACAGCACAGAATGCAGCGAGATTCGGGTAGAGTGGTCCGAAATCAATCATCACCCAAGGGAACTGAGCAAACGAGACGCTGATCAGAGCGGCGGCGCAGAGAATCCTCTTGTCATGCCCGAAGATGGTGCGTATGGCGCAGACAGCACCTAGCGGGTAGACAAGTGCAGCAAAGATATAATTGACTGCATTCACAACCTTTGCAAGCGAAGCGCCAGACATGAGAACCGCAAGAGCGCAGACCTCATGCCATGCCGCTGGATAGAACCCGCCTGCACCAATCGGCCGGATAGACACATCTGCAGCCGACAGATAGCTCGAAGAGTGCAGCGATGTCCATTTCCCGGAATCGATGAATGAACGCACGAGATTGAGGTGTGTGATATTGTCCCAGCCCTGGAAGATGGCGTCAGTGCGGGGAAGCTTCAAAACGAAGATATAAGCACCTGCAGCAAGGCCGACACATGCAGTCAGCGCCATGACGCCAAGAGGAATCCCCTTATCTATCTCGTGCTGCCGACGACGCCGAAGAAGGCGTGCCAATGCCAGAACTGCCAAGAGCAGCATCGGCACGACAAAGACGCTCATGACACCAGACCAGATTCCGAGAGCTGAGTACAGATTTCCGAGTGCTGCATAGAGCGCGACGGAAAGAATCGGCGCTATCGCCACGGAATAGCTGCGGCTGATACCAAATAGTCTGAATCCGAAATAACCGGGCAGATAGAGTATCGCAACGACAAATGGTATTGCAGCAAGCACGTTCCACTCCTTGCCTTGAGCAGTTCAGCAATGTTAAGCAGTCTCACATCTCGGCCTGAGAGCCCTGACATGTTCGATATTATCGGTTTTCAAGTCAGTTTGGTACCGAAGGCCCATGATGCCATTCAGAAGTACCGCAGCAGTCTTTGTATAGTTTCACCATGCATCATCTTTGTCTGTCTCACTGTACCAGATATCATTGAGACGTCTCATTGCTCATATCATGCTCCCCGGTCCAGGAGGCCGCATATGCAAGAAACTGCCGCAAATCCGAAAGTCAGCGTCATCATCCCCTGCTACAAAGTGGAGAAGTATCTTCCGAAATGCATCGCTTCGCTTGTGGGACAGACGCTCGACAGCTATGAGCTCATCTTCATCAATGATGGCTCGCCCGACCACTGCATCGATATCCTGAAAGAGTGGCAGGCACGCTATCCAGAGCTCATCGTCATTATCGACAAGCCCAATGAGGGTGTCTGGCGCGGCCGCTGGGATGGCATCGCTAAGGCACGGGGCAAATATATCGGCTTCCTTGATAGCGATGATTACGCAGAGCCGACCTTCCTCGAAGATCTCTACAATGCCGCTGCTGCAGCCGATGCGGACATCGCCGTCTGCGGCTTCTCCCGCACCGACCTTGCAACCGGCAAGGTCCTCTCCCGCGAGATGTGCGATGCGCGCGAGCCCTTCACGATCGCAGGGGACCCCGGAAGGCTCCTTGAGCTCAATGGCGCGCCTTGGAACAAGATATTCCGTGCCTCCGTACTCAAGAACCTGGAGGACCTCTCCGCCAAGCCGCCCGTCCTGGACGACCTACTCTTCCACTGGCTCGCCTATCTGGAGATGGATGGCAAGGTTGTCTTCGTGCCCAAGTCCGAAGTGAACTATATGGTGCGCGCCGACTCCATCATCCAGACCGTGAAGCCGCAGCAGATCGAGCCGACCTACGCTGCCTTCAAGGAGGTCAAGCAGCGCTATATCGATGAGCAGGCTTCGGATGCCAAGCTGAAGGCGCTTGATGCTGCCGCTTTCCTGCATCTGGGCATCTCCTTCAACTACCGCCTCGCCGCCTCCCCCGACATCGACCTCAATGCCACCATCAAGAAGTGCACTGAATTCTTGGACAAGAATTTCCCGACTTGGCATGACTCGCCCTATATCAACGGCCGGTACGCACGTCTTCATGGAAAGACCTATCAGCGTCTTCTGACCGTCTCACGGCTCTACAAGATGAACCTGCTGCCTGCCTTCCTCGCGGCCTATAACGGCATCACAACCCATCTCGGCATTGACATAAAGTGGTAGAGAGAAGGCAATCGGATGAAGGACGGGCAGGCTGAAGCCGCGAGCATCCGCAGAAACATGCTCTTCAACACTATCGGAAGCCTGACTTACCAGGGCTGCCTCTGGATCACGACAGTCCTCGTCGTGATCCTTTCTGATGGCTATAGCGCCTCCGGCATTCTGTCTTTCGCGATGACGGTAGGCAATATGTTCACTGCTGTAGGCACCTACAACATGAGGACCTATCAGATTTCCGATACGAAGAACGAGTATTCCCAGAGCAACTATGTCGGCTTCCGCATCGTTACCCTTGCAATCGGAGCCGTGAGCATGGCGATATACTCCCTCTTCGTTGCACCGGATAGCCTGACCTATATTGCTGTCCTTGCATTTCTGCTTTTCAAGATTGACGAATCCTTCTGCGATGTGCTCTATGGAGTGGACCAGAGAGGCGAAAGGATGGACTATATAGGTATTTCCCAGTTTGTCCGCGGAATCCTTCTTGCTGCCTCATTCTCTGCAGTCCTTTATCTGTCGCAGAATATCGTATTTGCCATTCTCGCCATGTATCCAACATGTCTTCTGGTAACGCTTCTCTTCGATATCCCGCATGCAAAGCGAATCGACACCATTAAGCCCGATCTCAGCGCCCAGCAGGCCAGACATCTCCTGAAGCAGTGCCTCCCTCTCGTTCTGGAGACTCTTTTCTTGGGAATGGTCGTATCGGTCGTCCGCCAATACTACGCTAACGCCTTCGGCAATGACCGCCTTGGCATCTATGCAGCAGTGGCTACACCAGCAGTGCTGGTACAGGCCGCAGCACGCTATCTGTATGCTCCTACGCTTGTCCCGCTCTCACAGCGCTGGAACGAATCTCCACAGGATTCCTTTCTTCCTTATCTCAAGAAGACGCTGCGTATGATGCTGGTAGCTATCCTGATTTTCGTTCCCGTGCTTGCGTTCATCGGTCCCTACGCTCTGGAGCTTGTCTATGGCAGCAGGGTTCAGGGTTATACATATCTCTTCACCAGTGTATTGATCTGCACGGCTGCTATCGCAATATTCTATTTCCTGTCCGATGTGCTGATTATATGTCGGGATATCCAAGGCTCTCTTGTTGCAGCTGCAGTTTCACTTGCCGTCTCGCTGGCTTTGATGATTCCCCTCGAAACGTTCTTCGATATGCAGGGCATCAATTACACCATCATCATTGCCAATCTTGTGGGGATAGCAGTATCGATCGTCTATCTACGCAGAAACAATGCGTTTCATGTCGCAGAATCGTCACATGTTTAAAATATGCTGCTATAGATGATTCCTTTGGTTAGTGTTAAGGTTTCCGAAGGTTCTTGCAAGCATTGAATGAATGCCCCTACAACCCGAAAGGCCCGCACCTTCCGTCATGAAATTCACCGACTATGAAGACCCAGAAGAGCTGAAGCATGTACAAGCTCTGCTGCTCAAGCTCATCAAGGAGCTCGATCGCGTCTGCAGCCAGCTGGACATACAATTCTTCGCCTATAGCGGAACAGCCATAGGGGCAATTCGTCACCATGGCTTCATCCCCTGGGATGATGATGTAGATGTAGGGCTGCTAAGGGAAGATTACGAGCGATTCCTCAAAGAAGCGCCAGCTCTGATCGGCAATGACTTCGAAATAGTGAATTCATCGACAGAACCTGACTATCCCGCCAATATAACCATTCTCGCTCTCAAAGATACGCTCTGCATACCCGATACATTCAAGAAGTGCCGTTACCAGTATCCGATTCGCATCGATCTGTTTGCGTTCGACAACCGCATTGCTGACGACAAGCTTTACCGAAAACAGTGCAGAGCTTCTTGGATCTGGGGCCGTCTTGTGTTCCTGCGTGGTACTGCACGCCCATATATCAGCTTCAATGGCCCCAAAGAAAAGATAGTCCTTGCCTTCTGCGGTCTTGGTCATGGACTGTTATCAATCTTTCATGTCAAGCAGCAATGGCTCTGCAGCAAGTGGCTCCAGAATGCGACCAAGTACGACAGCATTCCATCGGACATATACGTAGACTTTACGGACCGATTCCCTGAGCGTTGGGAAATGTCGAAGGACGAGCTCTTCCCACTCCGGAAAGTGAAATTCGAAGATACTCAGATCAATGTTCCAAACAAGTATGACGCGGTATTGACACGTGAATACGGCAACTATATGGAGATACCGCCCGTCGAAGAGCGCAAGAACCATCACCCTGCCGTACTGGATTTCGGCAGATTCTGATCAGGCTATCGCAGCAATCATAAGAACGCCGGAGCAGCTATAGCGACTGCTCCGGCGTTCTTCGCAATGCAGCTAATTTCAGCAATTGGCCTACAGGACTATCGCAAGCTAGCTGGGTACCGTCAAGTTTCTTGCGCACTTTCTGACAGGTGGGTGGCCCGCCGTCCGGTACGGCTACTCGTCCAGCAGCGACACGTCCAGATAGCGGCGCGACCCCCCACTCGCTCTCGGCGACGTACTTGAGCCTGGCGGTCACCAGCATGAGCGCGCTCCTGCCATCGGGGAAGGTGCCGACCACCCTCGTGCGCCGTCTGATCTCGCGGTTGGTGCGCTCGATGGCGTTGTTGGCGCGGATGCGGCGCCAGTGCTCCTGCGGGAATCCCGTGTACGCGAGCGTCTCCGCGCAGCCCTTGAGCTGTAATCTTTTGGTGGACAGCGGGACGGCAGGAACCTGCAGCCAGTATGCTCGGCAGATATGCCCTCCCATCACCA
>OGYD01001864.1_pt1 | contig 15041 bp, 10 predicted proteins | sample 1576441 | NCBI WGS metagenome assembly OGYD01 (sample SAMEA3541537, study PRJEB24748) | human gut metagenome | biome: human gut; feature: human-associated habitat; material: faeces | place: China | collected 2012 | reverse complement strand
GCGCATTCTGACGCATGTAGGTCGATTTGCCCGCCATGTTGGGGCCGGTGATGATGAGGCAGCGATCTTCGCCGCAGTTCAGGGTGGTATCGTTGGGTACGAATAAACTGCCCTTGAGCATCTGCTCCACCACAGGGTGGCGGCCCTCCACGATGGTCAGTTGGTCGCTCTCATCCACAGTGGGGCGGCAGTAGTTGTTTTCTGCTGCCACCTGAGCCAGAGCGGCCAGCACGTCCAGCTCTGCCACGGCGTTGGCCGTACGCTGGATGCGGTCGAGCTGGGCACCAATGCTTTCCAGCAGCTCATTGAACAGCCGGTGTTCCAGAGCGATCAGCCGCTCGTGAGCACCCAGGATCTTATTTTCCAGCTCCTTGAGCTCCTGTGTGATGTAGCGTTCGCCGGTGGTCAGGGTCTGCTTGCGGATGTAGCTCTCCGGTACCTGTGCCTTATAAGAATTGCTGACTTCGATGAAATAGCCAAACACGTGGTTATAGCCGATCTTCAGCTTGGGGATGCCGGTCTCCTGCCGCAGGCGGGTCTCGAGCTGAGCCAGCACGCCCTTGGTGTTATCGCGGATGGAACGCAGCTCGTCCACCTCGGGGTGGTAGCCCTTGGCGATGACACCACCATCCTTCAGGGTAGAAGGTGCGTCAGGGTCCACAGCGGCATAGATCTTGTCCTTGATATCGCTCAGCGGGTCGATCCTGGAGACGATTTCGCTGAGCTCGGCACAGCCGCAGCTTTCGGCCTGCTGGCGCAGGCTGGGCAGGCGCTCACAGGTCTGCGCCATGGCATAGATCTCTTTGGGCGTGGCCGAGCCGTAGACCGTGCGGGTCATCATACGCTCCAAATCAGCGATGTAATGCAGTTCTTCGATCAGATCGCCGCGCTGTACGGTCTGATTGACCAGGCTTTCCACAGCATCCAGACGGTGGTTGATGGCATCGCTGGAAAGCAGCGGCTGCTCGATCCAGGTGCGGAGCAGCCGCTTGCCCATGGCAGTGCTGGTCTTGTCCAGCACCCAAAGCAGAGTTCCCCGCTTCTCACGGCCCCGCAGGGTCTCGGTGAGTTCAAGGTTGGCCCGCGTCACCGGCGAAAGCTGCATATACTGGGCTTCATTGTAGCTGATGACGGTCTTCAGGCGCTCCACACCTTTGATCTGGGTGGTGTGCAGGTATTCCAGAAGTGCGGCCATGGCAAACCGCACCAGACCTTTTTTGTCGATAGAGGTAGTCTCATCCCAATTGCGGCCAAACTGATTTTCCAACGAGATGGCCACAAGGCCCGGGGCGTAGCGCTCCTCTTCCACCAGCTCCACAGAGCAGGTCATGTTCTTTTTGATATAGCCGGTCAGCTCACGGCAGTCCAGCATTCCGGGGTTCATCAGCACCTCGCTGGGATGGTAGCGGCAGAGCTCCGCGATCACGGCGGGCACGATCTTCTCCCGTTTCAGCTCGGTGATATGGGCCGTGCCGGTGGAAACATCGGCAAAGCAGATGCCCGCCGCATTCCCTTTCAGAAAAATGCTTGCAATGTAGTTGTTTTTGTCATCCTGCAGCATACTGCTCTCGATGACAGTGCCCGGCGTGACCACCCGGATGATATCGCGCTTGACCAGTCCCTTTGCTTTGGACGGATCCTCCATCTGCTCACAGATCGCCACCTTGTATCCTTTGGCGATCAGGCGGGCCACATAGCCCTCGTAGCTGTGGAAGGGCACGCCGCACATGGGGGCACGCTCTTCCATGCCGCACTGCTTGCCCGTCAGGGTCAGGTCCAGCTCCCGGGAGGCGGTCAGCGCATCGTCAAAAAACATCTCGTAAAAGTCGCCGATGCGGTAAAACAGGATCTCGTCCTTATACTGCTTCTTGATGTCCATATACTGCTGCATCATGGGCGACAGTTCTGCCATAATCGTTCACCTTTCCTGCGGGCTATGCCGCTTTGCTTCTTTCCGTCGGTTTGCAATAAGTAACTGCGAATGGAAGGAAAACGCGGCCTGCGATTTGCAGCCGCGTTCTCATTTTACCTGTTAGTGGCAGCCTCCGCAGGTGGAGCAGCTGCCGGTGCAGGATTCACTGGGCTCCTGCACAGTCATGGGGTCGCCGCCGTTCATTGCGGTGTTGATGATGGCATCAATGTAGTTGACCAGGTTCTCGCAGTCGCGCTTTGCCTCGTTGTAAGCAGTCATACCCTCGTCAGCCATGATCTTGCCATACAGGTCGTTGACCTTGGTGTTCAGCTCGGCGATGCGCTCATCACTGCGCTCGCTCTTGCTGATCTCGTTGTTCAGATCCATGCGGGCCAGATTGAACTCCCCGATGAGATTCTGCAGCTCTTCATCCTTGTCGTTTGCCTTGCGGGCCTGATCCAGAGCCAGGTAACGGGGGTCAGTCTGCAGTGCCATGGCGGCGCGCTTGAACAGATCGATGCAATCCATAATCAAAAATCTCCTTTGATGTGTTTGTTTTTATAGTTAGATTATCATTGAGGCCGGTGTGCCCCGGGATCACGTTTCCAGTTCGCCCAGCAGGACGGTGGCGCGGGCACCGGTCAGGTGCACCTGTGTGTAGCTGCCCATCAGGGCGGGGTCTGCGGCAAACTCCACGGTCAGGTTGTTGTCCAACCGGCCGGAGAGGGTTCCGTCGCTGCGGCCATAGCCTTCCACCAGCACCCGGACAGTCTGGCCCACCTGCTGCCGGACCAGATCCATTGCGATCTCGTCCTGCACCTTGAGCAGGCGGGTCATCCGGTCGGTTTTCTCCGCGCGGGGGGTGGGGTCGGGCATTTCCGCTGCCTTGGTGCCGGTGCGCTTGGAGTAGATAAAGGTGAACAGCTGCATATAGCCCACCTTCTGCACCAGTTCCAGCGTCTTTACAAAGTCTGCTTCGGTCTCGCCGGGGAAGCCAACGATGATGTCACTGGAAAAGGTGATGCCGGGCACCGTTTTGCGAGCGTATTCGATCAGCTCCATGTACTGCTCCACCGTGTAGTGGCGGTTCATCTTCTTCAGCAGTTCATCGGAGCCGCACTGCACCGGCAGGTGCAGGTGCTTGCACAGCTTCGGCTGGGCGGCAATGGTGTCGATCAGCTTGTGGCTGGCATCCTTGGGGTGGCTGGTCATAAAGCGGATGTGATAATCGCCGGGCACCGTGCACAGCAGGTTGAGCAGATCAGAAAAGTCCACCTTTTCTTCCAGACCCTTGCCGTAGCTGTTGACGTTCTGTCCCAGCAATGTGATCTCCTTATAGCCTGCCTCCACAAGACCGCGGAACTCGGCAAGGATATCGCCGGGCTTGCGGCTCTTCTCGCGGCCGCGCACATAAGGCACGATGCAGTAGGTGCAGAAGTTGTCGCAGCCGTACATGATGGGCAGCCAGGCGCGGAAGCCGGAATCACGCCGGATGGGCAGCTCCTCCACCACGGCGTTGCGCTCGACCGGGGTTTCCAGGTAGCGCTTGCCGCGGTGCAGGCGCTCCACCAGCATGGCGGGCAGGCGGTCAATGCCGTCCACGCCGAACACCAGATCCACATAAGGGTAGCTGGCGCGCAGCTTATCCACAATATGCTTTTGCTGCGCCATGCAGCCGCATACCCCGATGATCAGGCGGGGGTTCTTTTCCTTCAGCTTTTTCAGCGCGCCGACATTGCCGAACACGCGCTGTTCCGCATGTTCGCGCACAGCGCAGGTATTGAACAGGATCAAATCTGCCTGCTCGGCGGAATCGCAGACGCCGAAGCCGATGTCCATCAGCACGCCGCGTATCTTCTCACCATCGTTCACGTTCTGCTGGCAGCCATAGCTGCGCACATAGGCAAGGGGCGGGGTATCATAAGTCTGGGCGATGACGGCGGCGGCATCCGCGTTATGGGTATAGGTTAGTTTTTCCAAGATATTGCTCCTGACGGGTGCTGTTTGTCCCGGCTAACGCCTGGGAGAGCACAAAAAATTAGAATCTGACACTTAAGTATACCGCAACGCACGACAAAGTACAAGATGCCTGTCCCCAGAAATTTTGCTCAGAAAATTTTCTGGTGTCGAGAACTCTCACCGGGTTTGGAGTCCTCATAAAGTTAGGCAGGGGGTGTGGCATGCAGTATTCTCGAAAATACCGAAAAGATGGGTGCTCCTATTCCACCACTTATAAATGTTCTTGAAAAGACGCAAGACAGTAACGACAATACGAATATTCTCTCACTATAGGCGTTCATTTTTTCTATTTACGGTTTTGTGATTTGGTTAAAATTATATTATGCCATTATTTCTACAGTAGCACACGACTCAGATAAAAGGCTCCCACATAACATGCCAGATAATAAACTTTTGCTTTGCGAGTAAAATCCCTTATTAAAAATACATAGACAAAAATTCCATAGCACAGTAACACTACACAGTGAACTGGCAGCAATTTTAGCGAACCATCTCCCAGGAACATTTCCGCAATGAAGGCAATAAACATCGGTGGAAGCATTGTCGCACTGATATCAATCAATTCGTGAATCTCAAACTTTTGATTTTTGAAGGATATCTGTTGTAGAATAGCATACGCCATAATTCCCATCAAACTTCCCAATGTGTTTACAATAAAATCATCTATATCTACGACACCGGTTTTTAGAATGAACTGCGCACTTTCTATGAAGAATGTTGTCAGGCATGACATTCTAACTGCCTTATATACGCGAAAATGCTTCTGGTAATAGCAGTAAATTATTCCAAACGGTACAAACATTACCATATTATAAAGCATATCCCATGAAATAGGATTGCGACCATATTGCAAGTTCTCTCTAACACTATGGAACGGCAGTAGATTAATTTCTTCCACCCGTGTTAGTTGACCACCCATAATTGTCATAATCACGTTAGAACGCGATACACACATACTAAATACTATCACAAAATATAGTATAGTCATAAACTGGAAGCCATGCTTTCTTCTGCTTTTCATAATCGGTTGCCTCTCCAATCGTTTTAATTTATCATAGCTTTCTTTAAATTTGTTTATCTTTACTGCTGGGCATCATATAGTTCCTTATAGATTCTACATGTATCATATAGTCTATCATGTTCTCCATGATAAATCAATTTTCCATCGTCAAATACACAATTTCTACACCTGCCCCGGAAAATTTTGCTGGAATGGGGCGCGGGCATTTTTTTTGGGGGGGTGTTTTCCCCTGCCTGGCTGTAAGTTCAATCAACGAATCAAAGCGAATCCCGCAAAACAAAAAGTACCGTCCCCGCAGCGCTACTGCAGGTCCGGTACATCATCGTATATTCGTATGCTGATCTGCCTGCGCTGCGGCAGGCGGGATTTCGGGGGATTGCCATTACATTAAGCTGAACAGGTCAACCTGGCTGGTTTCCGGCAGATTTCCCAAAGCGCCGACTTCGCGCAATTTGTCGAATACCGACTGCGCCACGCCGGAGGCTTGCTGCAGTTCTTCCACCGAGATATATTCCTGCCCATGGATGGTAGCCTGTTCCAACGCCACAGCGGCAGCTTCGCCCAGGCCGCGGATGGCGGTAAAGGGCAGGCGCACTTTGCCGTCCTCCACCACATACTTGCTGGCATAGCTCTTGCCCAGCTCAATGGGCAGGAACTGGCAGCCGCGCTGCAGCATTTCATTGACCAGCTGCAGGCTGACAAGGGCATCATCGTCCTTAGCGGTACGCTCATCCTTGGGGATCTTTTCGTTATCCCGCAGGTGCTCCTTGGCCACGCGCACACCGCCAACAGCTGCTTCATAGTCGATATCCGCGCCGCGAACGGTAAAGTACACAGCATAGAAGATAGCCGGGTGGTACACCTTGAACCACATCAGGCGGATGGCCGCCATCAGGTAGGCAACAGCGTGAGCCTTGGGGAACATATACTTGATCTTGCGGCAGGATTCGATGTACCAATCCGGCACATCATGCTCCTTCATGGCTTCTTCCCAGCCGGGCTTAAAGCCGCCCTTGGCCACCTTGCCTTTACGCACGGCCTCCATAATGTCAAATGACATTTTGGGTTCCAGCCCCTTGCGCAGCAGGTAGAGCATGATGCTGTCACGGCAGCCGATCACCTCGGCAATGGTGCAGGTACCGGAGCGGATCAGTTCGTCCGCGTTGCCGGTCCACACATCCGTGCCGTGGGACAGGCCGGAGATTTGGATCAGCTCCGAGAAGTTTTTCGGCTTTGCATCCAGCAGCATACCGCGCACAAAGTTGGTGCCCATTTCCGGGATGCCGAAGGTACCGGTCTGGCTGCCGATTTGCTCCGGGGTAACGCCCAGTGCTTCGGTGGAGGTCAGCAGGCTGTAGACCTTGGGATCGTTCATCGGCACGCTGTCAATGGGGATGCCGGAATACTCTTCAAAGAACTTATAGAAAGTCGGAACATCATGACCCAGCTCGTCCAGCTTGAGCAGCGTATCATGCAGGTACTTAAATTCAAAGTGGGTGGTCAGCAGGCCGCCCTTCACATCGTCCGCCGGGTGCTGAATGGCACAGAAATCATAAATATCAAAGGTGGAAGGCACAACAACCATGCCGCCGGGGTGCTGGCCCGTGGTGCGCTTGACACCGGTGCAGCCCAGGCACAGGCGGTTTTCCTCAGCACGGTTCACGGTTTTGCCACGCTCTTCCAGATATTTTTTCACATAACCGTAAGCCGTTTTATCCTGTAGGCCGGATACAGTGCCCGCCTTGAACACATTCTCCTTGCCGAACAGCTCCTCCGTATAGCGGTGAACGTTGGACTGGTACATGCCGGAGAAGTTCAGGTCGATATCCGGCTCCTTATCGCCGTAAAAGCCCAAGAAGGTTTCAAACGGGATATCGTGGCCGTCCATGACCATGGGTTCGCCGCAGACAGGGCATTTTTTATCCGGCAGGTCAAAGCCGTCCATCGTCACGCCATCATCAATCCACTCGCTGTGCTTGCACTTGGTGCACAGGTAGTGCGGCGGCATGGAGTTGACCTCCGAAATGCCGGAAAAGTGCGCCACAGCGCTGGAGCCGACAGAGCCACGGCTGCCCACCTGGTAGCCGCCTGCGTTGGAAAACGCCACCAGCTTGACCGCAATGACATACAAAACAGCGTAACCATGGCCGCAGATGGAATCCAGCTCTTTTTTCAGGCGCTTTTGCAGCACATCCGGCAGGGGGTTGCCGTAATCACGGCGGGCGTGCTGCCAGGTGCCGGAGCGCAGCTGATCCTCAGCACCCTCAATGGAAGGCGGGTAGGTTCCCTTGGGGATGGCGCGCAGATTGTTATCAATGGTAGCGGCAATCTTGTTGGGGTTGGTCACGCAGATTTCAAAGGCTTTTTCCTGCGGGAGATAGCTGAACTGCTCCAGCATATCCGGCGTGGTGCGGTAGAACAGCGGGGCCTGGTTGTCAGCATCCTTAAAGCCGTTGCCTGCCTGCAGGACCGCGCGGTAAATGCGGTCCTCCGGCTCCTGGAAGTGAACGTCACCGGTGGCAACCACGGGGATATGCAATTCTTCGCCCAGCTGGATGATGGTGCGGTTGAAGTTCTTGATGGCTTCGATGGAATCCACCTGCCCATTACGGACCATGAACTCGTTGTTGCCAAGAGGCTGCACTTCCAGATAGTCATAATACCGGGCAATACGCAGCAGTTCATCATGGGCCTTGCCTGCCACTACGGCGCGGTACAGCTCGCCTGCTTCGCACGCAGGTGAAAGCAGCAGGCCCTCGCGGTATTGATTCAGCAGGCTGCGGGGCACGCGCGGCTTTTTGAAGAAATACTTGGTGTGCGCCGCACTGACAATGCGGTACAGGTTTTTGAGTCCTGTCTGGTTCTGCACCAGAATGATCAGGTGGTAATACTTCTTTTTCAGCACCTCTTTGTTGCCGCCAAGGCCGGTGTTGATAGCCTCCACGGTGGTCATGTCCTTCTCCTTCAAATCGGAGAGCATAACCTCAAAGATGCGGGCCAGCGCCATGGCGTCATCCACAGCGCGGTGGTGGTTAAAGGGCTGGATTTCCAGATGTTTGTTGATGGTATCCAGTTTATAGTTATGCAGGCCGGGGAACAACGCCTGCGCCATGGGCAGGGTGTCAATATAGGTGTTGGAAAAATCCACCCCCGCCTTATCCCCTGCTTTACGGATGAACAGCATATCAAAGCTGTTGGCGTTGTGGGCAACCAGGATGTTATCACCGCAGAATTCCTTGAATTGGCGGATGGCCTCGGCCGGTGTGGGGGCATCGGCCACCATGCTGTCGTTGATGCCGGTCAGCTCCACCACCTTTTGCGGGATGGGTTTGCCGGGGTTGACGAAGGTACAGAAACTCTTATCCGGGTTGATCTTGCCGTTTTCCACGTACACGGCGCCGATCTCGGTCAAAGCTTCCACGTTGGAGTCCAGGCCGGTGGTCTCGGTATCAAACACCACAAAGGAGCCGGTGATGGGCATGGTTTTGGTACCATACACAGCGGGGATCATATCGTCTACAAAGTAGGCTTCACACCCATAGATCAGCTTGAAGTTGGGGTCGTCCTGGTGGATCTCGTCAGTGGCAAGCATGGCTTCCGGGTAGCCCTGGCACACGCCGTGGTCGGTAATGGCAATGGCGCGGTGGCCCATGCGGTGGGCCAGGCGCACGATCTTGCCGGAATCGCAGAAGCCGTCCATGCTGCTGGACTTGGTATGCAGATGCAGTTCCACGCGCTTTTGCCCCTCGGGGGCATCATCATGGCGGGGCATACGCTCCACCTGCAATACATCATAGGGCAGCAGGACATAGTCGTGCTCGTACTTATCGTAGGTATAGTTGCCGCGCACGATGAGGGTTGTGCCGGATTTGAGGCCCTCCCACTTAGACATATCCTCGTTTTCATCGCCGAGGACTTTGAGGTTGATGGAACCGTTATAGTCGGTGATGGAGGTAAAGTAGATTTTGCGGCGGTTGCCCTTTACCTCGGTAAAGAATACATCGCCCCACACGGTCACCTTGCCGCCATCGCCCAGATCGTTCAGCGGGCGCAGGTCGGCAGGCTTGAAAGACTTGCCATAGAACACCTTAGCCGGCTTGGAGGTGAGCTCCAGCCCCTCAATGGTAAAGGGTGCCACTTCTTCTTTGGCCTTGAACTGCACGGCGGGCACCTTTTCTGCCACGCGGCGGTCGAGTTCGTCCGCATCCATCTGTTTGCCGACCAGCTCCATGCGCACAATGGGCAGAGCACCGGTGCGCTCCTGGATGAGTTCTGCCAGATGCTTGGGCAGCTCCACGCTTTCCAGAATCGGCAGACCCGCGTTGACCCGCACCACAAGACCGTCCTGAGCAAAAGCAACCGGCTGGGTTTTATCCAGAAAGCCGTTGACCGGCATCCCCTGCTGTTTGAGCTCTTCGATCATAGCCTTGACGGCTTCCGGCGTGATGGCGTTATAGTTGAAGTAGTTGCGCATGGTCAACTCATAACCGGCAAAAATCTGCTCCAATGACGCCAAAAGACGCCCGCACAGGGCAGAGTCCAGCGGCTCTGTGCTGCGCAGGCAGATGATAACTTTGCGTGCGGAACGGAACAGTTCTACCCGCTCCACAAACACATTGCTGAAGCTGGCGGTAAACTGTTCATCGGCCGTGAACTGCGGCCAAACCTGGGTAACAAGTGGTTTTAACATAGCACCTCTTGAGAGTTACGGACGGCCTTTTTTGAAAAAAGGCCTGGCAAAAAACTTTAATATGATAAATTACAGTAATATTATAACAATATTATGTTGGATTCAAAGGCAGCCCGGCAGCTGGCGTTAAGCTCCCCTGTTTTCGCAGGCTTTGTTAGCATCACATAGAAGTGCAATGCTCTATTTACCGGGAAATATAAATCAGACTTTTTCTCAGCGTGTTGAAAAGCGTATTTTCCCTTGTAGAGGATAGGGGTGAACGCCACCGCAGAGGAATTCTGCCTTGCCGTGTGCTGCGAACGTTGCACATGATTTGTAGGGGACGATGCTTGCATCGTCCCGCAATGGTGGGCTTTGCCGCAGATTCCTCCACAGCAGGCTCCGCAAGGTGACGGGCGCATAACGTGCGCCCCTATGGTCACTATGGGGTAAACAGCGCAGTTTTCCCATGCGGTGCCGTGCCGCTTTCACGCAACATTTTCATCGCTTTGGCATCGGTTTTCGGACTTGTTTTCGGAACTTGTTTTTATCTTTGCGGATGACATGCATCGCGGTGATGGTGGCCACCACGCCGGGCAGCAAAAAGGCAAAGGCATCCAGCACCAGGCAGGCGGCCAGCTTGATTGCGGCGTTGGGAGCACTTTTGCAGTACCAGACTTCCAGCACAATACTGACCACAAAGCACACCAGCAGCACCGTGCCAATGCAAAGCAGCCCCCGCACAAACGGCGGGAGCTTGGCTTTAGCGGTCGGTTCTGCGTTTTTTGGGGTGTTCCGGATCATTACAGTTTATGGATTTCCTCAACGAACTGGCTGACGATATCGCCTTTCAGGGTGCGGATCTTCTCGCCATGCTCAAACAGCACAGCACAGTCCTTGCCGCCTGCAATGCCGATGTCCGCATCGCTGGCTTCGCCGGGGCCATTGACAATACAGCCCATAATGGCGATTTTTACCGGCTTTTTGAAGCCCTCTTCTTTCAGGCGGCGCTCCACCTCGTTGGCAATTTCGATCATGGGGTACTGGGTGCGGCCGCAGGTGGGGCAGCTGATGATCTCCGGCCCGGCCACGGCGTAGCCAACCGCACGCAGGATATCGTAACCGGCGTACACTTCATCCTCCGGGTCGCCGGTCAGGGAGACGCGCAGCGTATCGCCGATGCCTTCCAGCAACAGGCCGCCAATCCCCATGCCGGATTTGATCAAGCCCATGCGGTTGCCGCCGGCTTCGGTCACACCCACATGCAGGGGGTAATCTGTCTGGGAGGCCAGCAGCCGGTAAGCGGCCATCATGCGCGGCACGTTGGAGGATTTTATGGAGATGACGATATTATTAAAGTCATGCTTTTCCAGCAGGCGCACATGGTACATGGCACTTTCCACCATGGCTTCCGGCACAGGGGCACCGTAACGGGCCAGGATATGCTTTTCCAGGCTGCCGCCGTTCACGCCAATGCGGATGGGGATGTTTTTGGCATTGCAGGCATCCGCGACCGCTTTTACACGGTCATCATCACCGATGTTGCCGGGGTTGATGCGAATCTTATCGGCACCGGCATCGATGGCGGCAAGGGCGGCGCGATAGTCAAAGTGGATATCGGCCACAACGGGGATATCCACCGCCTCCTTAATGGCCGATACCACCGCGGCATCTGCCGGGGTGGGCACCGTGACGCGCACGATCTGGCAGCCCGCTTTTGCCACGCGTTTTGCCTGCTCCACGTTGCCCGCAATATCCTTAACGGGCACATTGAGCATGGTCTGCACTGCAATGGGGTTGGTGCCGCCAATGGTAATGTTGCCGATTTTGACCGTCCGTTTTAGCTGACGCATGGAAAAACGCCTCCTGTATGTTACTTTGCAAAGCCTACTGTTCCCCTTTTATCTGGGTTGCTGCGGCTTTCGTTTCAAATCAAAGAATATATTTTGCCACATCCTGCATCGTGGTCAGCACCATCAGCATTAAAAGCAGGATCATGCCTGCCGCGTTGATGGCTGTCTGGAAGCGCAGCGGCAGTTCCCTCCGGGTAATGCCTTCTGCGGCAAGGAACAGCAGCTTGCAGCCGTCCAGCCCGGGGATGGGCAGCAGGTTAAACACGCCAAGATTTACCGTGATGACAGCGGCCAGGCTGAGCACATCCCGCCAGCCATATTTGACGGCTTCGCTGACCGCATTGACTACACCGACCGGACCGGAAAGCTCCTTGACGCCCACACGCCCGGTGAAAAGGTCCAGAAATCCGCGCAGGATGACCCGCGCATAATAGCAGAAATACCGTGCCGCCCCATGCACCACGCTGCGCGGCGTTTTTTCAATGCCATACACCCGGAAATCCAGTACCATGGAGGTTGTGCCGTCCGCATTGGTAGTGGAATCAAACTGCACCTGGGGCAGTGTGACCAGCTTGCCGTCCCGCAGAACCGTGATGGTTGCGGTATCATTTTCGGTACGCTGCAGTTCGTACATGACATCTTCAGCCGTAAAGCAGAAATGCCTGTTGACCGACATGATCTCATCGTTCACCTGCAGGCCAGATGCCTGGCTTTTGGGGTTTTCACCCTGGAAGTCATAAATGATCTTGCTGGTCACAGCGCTGCCGCTGGCCACAACAGGATAAAGCCCAGCACAAAATTCATCAGGGCACCGGCGGCAATCACAAAAAAGCGCTGCCAGGGGCTTGCTTCCACAAAGCTTTTGCCATCCACCGTCAGGGGGAACAAGGGAGCATGCGGATCATAGGTATGCACAGAAGCAGCGGCAGCATCCTGCTTTTTCGCAGGTTCTGCCCGCTCCTGCTCGTCCGGGTCCTCAGATTCTTCCGGGGTTTCACCGGCAAGGTTATTGTAACCGCCCAGCGGCAGCAGACGCACGGAATAACGGGTGCCGCCCCTGACGGTGCTCCACAGCGCCGGGCCGAACCCGATGGAAAATTCCTCCACATGGATGCCGCAGTGCCGGGCGGCAAAAAAATGCCCGGCCTCATGCACCAGCACCACCGTGCCAAATACCAAAACTGCCACAATCGCGGTCAGCAGAAAATTCATAAGCACCTCGCTTACAGGGAACTTTGACAGCCGGGCCGCCAAATGCCCGGCACAGAAGGGTTACACATGGGCTTTTACATAATCGCGCGCCATGCGGTCGCAGTCATACACATCCTGCAGGGTATAATCCCCGCCAAAGCTGTCGCTATCCACCATGCCTTCCACCAGGCGGCCAATATCCAAAAAGCCGATCTTATCCTGCAGGAACAGGCGCACAGCTTCCTCGTTGGCACCGTTTGCGGCGCAGGGGCCAAGGCCGCCCTTGCGGATCGCCTTTTTGGCGGCTGCCAGGCAGCGGAACGTTTCATCATCCGCCACATCAAAGCTCAGATGCTTGAGGGCAGCAAAATCCAGCTCCGGCACCGGGCTGGGCAGACGGTCCGGCCAGGTCAGGGCATACTGGATCGGAATGCGCATATCCGGCACGCCAAGCTGAGCGATAACAGAATGGTCGGCAAACTGCACAGCAGAGTGCACAATGCTTTCGCGCTGGACAACAATCTGAATCTTATCCTCCGGCAAGCCAAACAGCCAGACAGCCTCAATCAGCTCCAGACCTTTGTTCATCAGGGTGGCGGAATCGATCGTGATCTTAGCGCCCATATTCCAGTTGGGGTGCTTGAGGGCATCAGACTTGGTTTTGCCGCGCAACTGCTCGGTCGTCATACCAAAGAAAGGTCCGCCTGACGCGGTGAGCAGAATCTTTTCCAGCCGTTTGGCAGAATGCTGATCCTGCAGGCACTGGAAGATGGCGGAATGCTCGCTGTCCACCGGCAGCAGCTTGACGCCGTATTTCTTTACCGCGTCCGTTACCAGGTGGCCGCCGGTCACAAGGCTTTCCTTGTTGGCGAGGGCCAGATCATGTCCGCTTTCGATTGCAGCCAGAGAGGCCGGCAAACCGGCAATACCGACTACCGCGTTCAATACAACATCGGGGCCATCCATGGCAGCCAGAGTGCGCAGCCCTTCCGGGCCTTTCAGCAGTTTGGGTGCGTTGGCGGTACCGGCAAGGGCAGCATCCAGTTTCTCACAGGCGGCAGGGTCCACCACGGCCACATATTCCGGGTGGAACTCTTCGATCTGCCTTTGCAGGATCTCCACGCGGGAGTTCGCTGCAAGGCCAAAGATGCGGTAGCCGTGCATCCGGGCAACATCAAGGCTCTGGGTACCGATGGAACCGGTGGAGCCGAGCAGAGTAATGGTTTTTGGCATGTTGACATCCCCTTATGGAAAGGCACTGCCCCAAAAGTGCAGTGCCGGTTGTTGTTCTGGTTTTCGGGACCCGGCCTGTTGATACGGCGGCCCCCTGTTTACGCTTTACTGGAACACATAAAAGAAGTAACGCACCACGATGGACACCAGCGGCGCGATAAACATCACGCTGTCAAACCGATCCAAAATACCGCCGTGTCCGGGAAAAATGGTGCCGTAATCTTTGATACCCACCTGACGCTTGACGGCAGAGGCGAAGAGATCGCCCAAAATGCCCAGCACCGACGCCACGGCGCCCATGGCGGCAATGATGATATAGTGGCGCGCGGTGACAGCCACCGTCAGGCTGGCGAACCGGCCGGAAAGCGCGCTGTAAATAATGGTTGCCAGCAGCCCGATGACCACGCTGCCGATCACGCCGCCGATGGCGCCTTCCACCGTTTTGTTGGGGCTTACCACCGGAGCCAGCTTGTGCTTGCCGAACGCGCGGCCCGCAAAGTAGGCGCAGGTATCGCCGCCCCAGGCAAAGCACAGGATCAGCAGGATGAAGTAGATGGCATCATAGCCGTACATATCCATCGGCAGGCAGCGCTTGAGGTGGATGAGAGAGTAAAAGCAGAACAGAATCACACCGCTGAAGTAGATAAAGCCGCTCAGCTTGCCAAAATCCAGCGTTTTATCATGGGTGATGAGCACCACATTATAAAACAGCACCGTCAAAAAGCCCACAGCCAGCAGCGCTGCGCGCGCCGCGCCGCTGGAGCTGAGCATGAGCAGCATGGTAAACGGCACCGCTGCCGCATACAGGTACCACTGCTTTTTGCCAAAGCCCATTGCGGTAAACACTTCATGAATGCCAAGCAGGCAGATAGCCGCCAGCACCAGGTCAAACAGGATCGTGTCAAAGAAAGCCAGAACCACGGCAAGAACAGCCAGCCCGACTACGGCGGTAATGATGCGAGTTTTCATAAAAGATGGTTTCCTTTCAACAGCAGCTGCGGTGTGTTAAGGCAATACCGCATAATTCTAAGTGCCGACACGGCGAGCGAGGTGCGGCAGATGCTAAGCCAAAAGCGCAGATAATACTAGATGTCTTATCGAGCATTTTGGCAACGCAGATGCCGTGCCGCAGCTGCCGGAGCG
>OGYD01001863.1_pt1 | contig 15041 bp, 18 predicted proteins | sample 1576441 | NCBI WGS metagenome assembly OGYD01 (sample SAMEA3541537, study PRJEB24748) | human gut metagenome | biome: human gut; feature: human-associated habitat; material: faeces | place: China | collected 2012 | reverse complement strand
GGACACGAAGAAGGAAGCGACGGAGCCGATGTGCTTCAGGTCGTGGCCGTTGGCGGCAGCCTGAGCGATGCCCTCGATGTAAGCGTCGATGACCTGCTCGTAGCGCTCGAGCGAGAAGATCAGGGTGACGTTCACGGAGATACCCTTGGCCAGGGTGGCGGTGATGGCCGGCAGGCCTTCGAGGGTTGCCGGAATCTTGATCATGGCGTTCGGACGGTTGACCTTGGCCCACAGCTCCTCAGCCTGCTTCTCAGTGGCTTCGGTCTCGTGAGCAAGACGCGGGTCGACCTCGATGGAGACGCGGCCGTCGACGAAGTCGGTAGCCTCAGCGATCTCGCGGAAGATGTCGGTGGCGTTGCGCACGTCGGTGGTGGTGAGCTCGCGGACAGCGGTCTCAACGTCAACCTTGCCGAGCTCCTTGAGCTGAGCGTCGTACGGGCCGACCTGGCTCAGGGCCTTCTGGAAGATGGACGGGTTGGTGGTCACACCGACGACGTTCTTGTTGGCGATGAGGTTCTGCAGGGAGCCGGACTCGATGCGGGAGCGGGACAGGTCGTCCAGCCAGATGGAAACGCCGTTGTCAGACGTACGCTGAGTTGCTTCAGTCATTTATTTTTCTCCTTATATTCCGTATTGGAACAAATCTTTAAGTGACCCCCTCTAACGAGAGGGCCGATCAGGTGGAGTCTTGAGTACAAGCCTCCCTCGTCAGAGGGAGGCTAGGAGACTCACTTGGCGGCTTCGACTTCGGCGATGGAGGCCTTGGCGGCTTCCACCACGTGCTCGGCGGTGATGCCGAGGTCGATCATGTTCTGAGCGCCGTCGCCCTGCAGGCCGAACTGCTCGATGGAGACGGGCTTGCCGTAGGAGCCGAGGTACTTGTACCACGGCATGGCAACGCCGGCCTCGACGGAGACACGAGCCTTGACAGCGGCCGGAAGCACGGCCTCCTTGTACTCGGCGTCCTGCTCCTCGAACCATTCCATGGACGGCACGGACACGACGCGAGCCTTGACGCCCTCGCCGGCCAGGGTCTTGGCGGCAGCCACAGCCCACTGGACCTCGGAACCGGAAGCCATGAGGATGACGTCCGGAGTGCCCTCGGTGTCGACCAGAACGTAAGCGCCCTTCTTGACACCGTCCTTGGCCTTGGCGGCGGTCTCGGCAAGAACCGGGACACCCTGACGGGTCAGAACCATGGCACCAGGCAGGGTGTTCTTCTTCTCGAAGAAGTAACGGTAAGCCTCGGCGGTCTCGAAGGCGTCGGCCGGGCGAATGACCTCAAGCTGAGGAATCGCGCGGAAGGAAGCAAGGTGCTCAACCGGCTGGTGGGTCGGGCCATCCTCGCCGACGGCGACGGAGTCGTGGGACCAGATGTACAGGTTCGGAATCTCCATGAGGGCGGCCAGACGAACGGCGGAACGCTCGTAGTCGGAGAACATGAAGAAGGTGCCGCCGAACGGACGGGTGTGGGAGCCCAGCAGGATGCCGTTGGTGATGCAGCCCATGGTGAACTCGCGCACGCCGAAGTGCAGCTGGCGACCGAACTCGTTGCAGTTCGGCCACTGCTTGGTGGCGCACTCGGCCGGGGCGAAGGTGGCAGCGCCCTTGAGATCGGTCTTGTTGGAGCCACCGAGGTCGGCGGAGCCGCCCCAGAGTTCCGGCATGACAGCGGCGATGGCGTTGAGCACGGAGCCGGAGGCGCCACGAGTGGCGACACCCTTGCCGACTTCGAAGGTGGCCTCAAGGTCGTCAAGAGCCTTGTCGAAGCCTTCCGGCAGTTCACCGGCCTTCAGACGGTCGTACAGGGCAGCCTTGTCCGGGTTGGCCTTGCGCCAAGCGTCGAACTTCTCGTCCCATTCCTTGTGGGCTTCGAGACCGCGCTCGGCAACCTTGCGAGCGTGAGCCAGAGCCTCTTCGTCAACGTGGAAGTTCTCTTCCGGATCGTAGCCGAGGGCTTCCTTGAGGCCGGCAACAGCCTCGGTACCCAGCTTGGAACCGTGGGAGGACGGGTCGTTGGTCTTGCCCGGGGTCGGCCAAGCGATCAGGGAGTGAACCTTGATGAGCTTCGGCTGGTCCGGAGCGGCCTTCTCGGCCTTGGCGATGACGTCAGCCAGACCCTCGATGTCCTCCTTGTAGGAGCCGTCGGGCTGGATGAAGCTGAACTCGTCGGTGTACCAGCCGTAGGCCTGGAAGCGCTTGAGCACGTCCTCGGCCAGCACCAGGTTGGTGTCGCCTTCGATCTGGATACGGTTGGCGTCGAAGATCACGGTCAGGTTGCCGAGCTTCTGGTTGGCGGCCAGGGAAGCGGCCTCGCCGGAGATGCCCTCCTCGATGTCGCCTTCACCACAGATGGCCCAAATCTTGTGGTAGAACGGGGAATCTTCCTTCGGGGTCTCCGGGTCAAGCAGACCGCGCTGGAAACGCTCGCCGTAGGCAAAGCCGATGGCGGAGGCGAAGCCCTGGCCCAGAGGGCCGGTGGTCATTTCGATGCCCGGGGTCAGGCCGTACTCCGGGTGGCCCGGGGTGCGGGTGGCAGCGCCGCCACGGAAGTTCTTAAGGTCGTCCAGGGTCACGCCGTAGCCGGAGAAGTACAGCTGGACGTACTGGGTGAGGGAGGCATGGCCACCGGAAAGGATGAAGCGATCGCGGCCTTCCCAGTTGGGATCATTCGGATCGTGCTTGATGAAGTGCTGGTACAGCGTGTAGGCGACGGGCGCCAGGGAGACGGGGGAGCCGGGGTGGCCGGAGCCTGCCTTCTCAACCGCGTCAGCCGAAAGGACCTTCGCCATCTTGATGGCGCGCTCGTCGAGCTCGGTCTCCTTGAATTCGGTCATGGATTACTTTCCTTCCAATTGGTCGGGCCGCGTATCCGGCTTGTGCCGGGCGCTTGACGCCCTCACATTGCGATTACCATGCTAGCGTCGGTTTGCGACGTTGTGGTGCAATTTTGGCGTGTTTTGGTAGTTTGTGTTCTGTTAGCGTTCACAGTGAACATTGCTACGCTGCAAACGAACGCATTAGCACTCAAGCCTAAGGAGTGCTAATACAATGTACTAAGGTGAAGTGCGCCACCTGCACGTGGCGGAGCCAAGAAAGAGGCAATATTTCTGGGTTCCCGCGTGTCGCGGCGTGGCGAACCGACCGTCGGGGTACGCCCTGAGTGAACCGTGACTGATATGAATATGTATGCATATATGAGGAGGCGCGCATGACGCAATCAAGACGCATGCTGGTGCTGCGCGCCGTGGTGGAGGATTACATCCGTTCTCAGGAGCCTGTGGGCTCCACTTCGCTGACGCGCGACCATGATCTCGGCGTCAGTTCGGCCACCATCCGTAACGATATGGCCGCTCTGGAGGACGAAGGCTATCTGATTCAGCCGCACACTTCGGCCGGTCGCGTGCCCACCGAAAAGGGCTATCGATACTTTGTGGACCGACTTGCTACCGTGGTGCCGCTCAGCGAGGCGCAACGCCGCGGCATCAACAGCTTCCTGTCCGGATCGGTGAGTCTCAAGGACGCGCTGCAACGTTCGGCACGACTGCTGTCCGAAATCACCGGTCAAGTGGCCGTAGTCGCCTCGCCATCGCTGGCCAAGGCCACATTGCGGCACGTGGAGATGGTGCCCGTTGCCATGACCACGTTGCTCGCCGTGGTGATTACCGACACAGGCCGCGTGGCCCAGCACGGCCTGACCATCGCATCCATGCCCGCCGTGGACGAGATCAACCGGCTCTCCAACACCGTCAACGAGCAATGCGACGGGCTGTCCCTATCGAAATCCGCGGAGACCGTGCGATCCATCGCCGCCAGCGCCGGCTACGAGTCGGTGCGTGGCGTGGCCGACGCGCTGGCCGACGCCTTCGAATCGATGGCATTGGACGAACGCGCGAACGAACTGTACATGTCCGGCACCTCGCACCTGGCCCACTCCCGGTCCCTGGCCGATCTGGCCCCGCTCTTCGACGCGCTGGAAGAACAGGTCGTGCTGATGAAGCTCATGAGCAACCTGAGCGAGGAGACGAATGCATCCGGCGTGGGCGTGGCCATCGGCTCCGAAATGCACACCCCCGGACTACTGCATGCTTCCGTGGTCAGCAGTGGCTATGGGCGCAGCGGAGCGGCGGGCGAACCGGCGGGGAACGATCCCGTAGGCGAACCCGAAACCGAATCCGAGACGGAGAGCCAGACGAACGACACGGAACCCATCGCCTTCGTTGGCTCCATAGGGCCGACCCACATGGACTACGCGGCCACTATGGCCGCCGTCAGGGCCGTAGCCAGATATTTGACCGCCTTCCTCTCCGAGGGCCGGACTCAAGACTGACCGCCGTCTGTGGCACAATGACCCGCAGACCAAACGAACACAAAGGATCAATCAAGTGGCAGATTATTACGAGACGCTGGGTGTGGAACGCGGCGCCAGTGACGACGAGATCAAGAAGGCATACCGCAAGCTCAGCCGTAAGTACCACCCCGACATCGCGGGCCCTGAGTTCGAGGACAAGTTCAAGGAAGTGAACAACGCCTACGATGTGCTGTCCAATCCGGACAAACGCCGTATGTATGATTCGGGAGTCGACCCGAACAACCCGAACGCCGGTGCCGGCGGCTTCTCCGGGGCGGGCTTCGGCGATATGAGCGACGTGTTCTCCACGTTCTTCGGTTCCGCGTTCGGCGGTGGCTCACAGGGCCCGGTGCCGCGTACCCAGCCCGGCCGCGATGCCTTGGCCTCGGCGTCCATCGATTTGAAGACGGCGGTGTTCGGCGGCACCGCGCATGTCAAGATCAATACGTTCTCCCTGTGCCAGGAGTGCGGTGGCTCCGGTGCCCAGGGCGGCGCACAGCCGGTCACCTGCCCCGACTGCCACGGACAGGGATTCATGCAGAAGGTCGTGCGCACCATGCTCGGCCAGATGATGACCTCCGCCCCCTGTGAACGTTGCGAGGGCCACGGTACCATCATCCAGAACCCGTGCCCCAGCTGCATGGGCCACGGCCGTGTGCGCACCACGCGTACCGTGGGCGTTACCGTGCCCGCCGGCATCAACGACAACGCGCGTCTGCGGTTGGCCAACCAGGGCGAAGTGGGTGAGGGCGGCGGCGCTGCCGGCGACCTGTACATCGACATCCGCATCAAGGCGGATAAGCAGTTCACCCGCGATGGCGACGACCTGCACTGCTGGATTCAGGTGCCGATGAGCTGGGCCGTGCTTGGCCACGATCTGTCCATTGATACGTTCGATGGTGAGAAGACCGTGTCCATCCCGGCCGGCTGCCAGACTGAGGACACGGTGACGCTTAAGGGACTGGGCGTCACGAACATCCGCAACAAGGACGAGCGCGGCAACCTCATCGCCCACGTCAATGTGCTTATCCCCACCAAGCTCAACGAAACCGAGCGTGGCCTCATCGAACAGTTCGCCGCCTCGCACGATTCAGGCGCCACGCACGTCTCCCAGGCATCCCGTCCACAGGCCGGTCAAAAGAAAGGTTTCTTCAGCAAGTTGAAGGACGCGCTGAGTTGAGAACGGGTTGGAAAATGGCCGCTTTGCCTTACGGGAGTAGTGCTGAGCGGCTTTTTCGTTTTAACCGGTTTTAACGGTTTTTAACCTGTTTTTACGGAAAATGTGGGCAAAATGTGGGCAGAAATCGAGCCCGCGAAGCCCTCTGCCACAACGCGAAATCGGCCCCGTCCGGCAGCAGTCAAGCTCTGTGCGAGCTGTCTGCGATGCCGGACGGGGCCGAACTATGTGTGGTCATGCGGCGCGGTCGAGGCGTTGTTTGATGGCGCTGACGCCGATGAGCGCGCCGGCGAGGATGCCGAGCGCGTTGAGCGTGGTCACTATCGCGTCCACGTGAGTCCAACCCCATGCGGGGCCGACCGTGCCCACGAACAGGGCGAGTGCGGGCAGGACGATGAGGCCGAGCCATTTGAGGATGTCGTAGACGCGGCTGGGGATGAGCCAGTCGGGCACGATGTCGGTGGATGCCGGTGTATCGGTTGGATTGTCGGTCATGTTTGCTCCGATCGTAAAAATAATGGTGATGCCGTCACCCGCATAATCGGGTGGCGGCATCGGTTTGGGTTAGCGGCAGGTCACCACATCGCCCACGTAGTAGACGTTGATGTTGCCGCTGGGGACCGAACACTGGGAGACGCTGTAGCCGTGGGAGGTGGCGAAATCCCACACGGTGTCGCCCCACTGGAGGACCTTGGAGACCCCGCCGGACGATGCGGGGGCGGTGCCGCCGCCGTAGGTTACGACGTCGCCCGCGTAGTAGCGGTTGATGTCACCGGAAGGCGTGTGCCATGCGGACAACGGCCATGCGTTGTGGGCTACGGCGAGTCCCCAGATGGTTTCTCCCCACTGCATGGTGTGGGTGATGCCGCCCGTGTTGGTCTGGGGTTTGCTCGTCTGCGCGGGCGCGGGCGGGGCCGGCGTGGACGGGGGCGTGCCGCCTCCGGTCGGGTTGGCGTACAGATCCCACTGCCATGCGTCGCCGCGGAACAGGTTGAGGTCGATGGGACTCCACGTGTTGACCACGCCGGTGCCGCTGTATTGGCGCATGGCCTCGCCGTATGCGCCTATCATCCACGGGTTGGCCTGATAGCCGGTCGGGCTCATGTTCGCGTATTGTGCGATCCACAGGCCGTACCGGTCGCGGATGTCCTGCGGGATGGTGCCGGCCACCGGGCCGGTGTACAGCAACGGGCGCACACCGCCCGAAAGCCGCTCACATTCGGCCATGAAGCGGCGCACCCAATCCCAATTACCCCATGCGGGATTATCGTCCATCTCCCAGTCGAGCGCCACGATGCCGTGACGCCAATAGTTCGACGTGTTGCGATAGAAGAATTGGGCTTCGGCCTCCGGGTTGCCGCCCATCGCGTAATGGTAGAGACCGAATTTCTTGCCGGATGCCTGCGCTTGGGCGATCATGCGGTTGGCGTCCGTGTTGACGCCGGACACGAGGCAGTTGTTGTACACCTGTCCCGTGCCCCACGTGGTGCCGACGACAACGAAGTCGGCCTGCGTGTTGGCGATGTCGATGCCGCACTGCCAGTTGGACACGTCGATGCCCTGCATGTCCGCGTGCGCGGTCGCCGGGAGCAGCATCATACAGACGGCGGCGACTAGGGCCGTGATCTTGGCGAGCAGACGCTTCCACCACGGCTTGTCCTTGTTATTGACCAATGTTTTCCCCCTTTCTCGGGATGGATTGTTGTTTGTGGCCCACGGTCGTGGGTCAGGATTGTCACGGCCCACTCGGGGCCGTCAATGGAAAAGCCCCACACGGAATGGTGTGGGGCTAGAATCAGTCGATCTTGTACAGGCGGGGAGTGAACGTCTTATCGACCTCGCCCGTGGTGTTGACGAAAATGTTGCATTGGAGAGTGCCGGCCTTCAAGGTTTTCGGCCCATAGTCACGAGGTCCGAACACATTTGCTCCTTCGCTCCCGTCGTCGTGGGAGATATGGGCTTGTATGCCCATCAGCCATGAATCGTTGCCCAGCGGCCAGTCCGTGGCGTCCATCGTGTACGTTCCCGCATCCACATGGACGAAACATGTCAGGCTATCCCACGAGTCAACCTTTTGTGTGGTGGAGCCTTTGAACCGGTACGTGCCCGGCGATGGTTCCGTGACCATAACACCCGGGTCGGTGCCTAATGTTTTAGGCAGTCCGGTGACACGCGGATACAGGTTCGCTAGTTCATAACCCCCCCTTAAGGCTTGTGTTGTCGGGTTTCATCCAATCGTGTGCGGTGTCGCCGGATTCGAGCTGGATTCGGAGGTCGCCGTCCTTCGCGGTGGGCGTGGCCTCGGTGGAGATGACGTTGAGGAACAGGCTGACGGTGCCGGCAGGGATTGCCATGACACTGTTACCCAAGTTCATTTGGTCTCCCAGTTGCTGCCCCTTGGCGTCGAGGCACTTGATGTTGAAGCTCAAACCGGCGATACTAGTGCCGCTGAGTTTCACGGTGCCCTGTACCGGGCATGGGAACGTCCACGACAGGCCACGCCATTGACCGGTGGCGGTGCCGGTGACGTGCAGCGAACCGTCAGTGTTGACGGTGGCGGTCAACCCGCTGCCCTCGGCGGGACCGTAGGACAGCAGGTTACGCGACAATACGGTAATCGGCACGGTTTTCGTAATCTTGCCGGCGGTCAGTTTCAGACTCGTGGACCCCGGTTTGATACCGGTTATTGATAGTGCGCCCATATTGGGGCCTCCTTTTATTACATCCTTAATGGTTACTGCTTGATGGTTGCGATGGTCTTGTCCGTGATATCTGCCGTGTACTCCTGCGAGGCTCCGTCTGGGCCTACGAGCACGGACAGCGTGCCGGATTCGCCGACCCTCAGGGTCAGACTGTCCGGCGTGACGGCGATGGTCTTCGGCGTCGGCGCGCCAACGCTGGCGACTGTCGGATTCGCGGCCACGGCGGTGAATCCCTGCGACGCTTCCGTGGGCAGGACACGCACCTTGAGGTACTTTTCCTCGCCCACACGCAGGGTGATGTTGTCGATGGTCTTGCCGGAATCGTCCGTGACCTTGATGGACTCGGGCGCGTAGGCGGAGGCGATCGACGCGGCGGCGCTGGTGAAACCGTTGACCGTGGCCGTCACCAATATGGTTCCGCCATGCCGCCACGTGAGCGTGTTGCCCGAAACCGTGGCGGTGGAAGTGTCCCTGCTCGCGAACGTCACGTCATTGGTGGTGAGCAGATCGCCAACATGACCGTCCGCGTAGGTGGCCTTCGCTCCCAGTTTCAGGGTGCCGTTGACGGCCAGAGACTTGGGCAACGGCTTGCCCTTATCATCCGTGATCCTGATGGAGACGACCGTGTCCCTGTCGAGGGGCCATACGAGTTTGCCGTTGAACATGGCGTTGTACGTGTGGCCTCCCATCAACGGTTTGCCGACACGTTTGCCGGCGTATAGGGCTGGCATGGTCAGGCCTCCTTCACGGTAACCTTCTTGGCCTTGGCTTTCACGGCCTTGGCTGCGGGCTCCTCCGACACGGTTCCGGTCGGCGTTTCCCCGGTGGAGTCCTTGCCGGTTTCCTCCGTGGTGCCTTCAGTGGTGCCGGCGGAAGGCAGTTCGGCGGAAGCGCTCTCGGCCTTGTCCTTGACCGCCCGCACCGTCGAATCGATGGCGGCGATGGCCGTCTCGCCCTTCGCCGCGACCATGGAAGCGGTGTCGGCCACGGTCTGCGAATCGTTGGCGACGGAAGCCGCCGCCATACTGGCGTTCGACGCGAGACTGCTCAGGTCGGACTGGGTGGCGGTCGCGGAATCCGCGGAGGACCGGGCGCTCAGCATGGCGCTCTTCGCCAGCATGGCGTTCGTTTGAGCTTCGGCCGTGATGGACTCCAGCGTGCTCAAGGCCGCAGCGGCCTTCGCGGTCGTGGCGGTTTCGTCGAAGAACACCAGCTCGTCCGGGTATTGTGCGGAAAGTGTCTCCGCCTCCGACTGGGTGGAAGCGTGGCGAACCTTCAACAGTTGGGAGCCGGCCATATCCTTCGGGACGAACGTGCCCGCGTCAACCTCCACGAGGTCCGCGTATTCGACCTTGGTCTTGGAGTCCGGCACCTCGACGTAGCGCGTGTACGCCTGCGGCGTGTCCGCCAACTCCACAACCTGCCAAACAAACGCGCTAGTCGTGGGCAGCAGGTCAACCGTCAGCTCGCCGCTTTCGGACAAGTCCGCGTCGAACGAGGCCGCGATGATGAGGTTCTTCGCCGCGTCGAAATGACGACGCACCGGGCGGAACCGCAGCGTACCGGTCACAGGGTCCAAGCCGCCCGTCTTCGGCTTCCTGATGGAAATATGGATTTGGGTCATTACTGTTCCTCCTTATTGGATTCGATGATTGTTTCCGGTGCAACGTCCGGGCGAAGCTCGTCCGGCAGCGAGGGCTTGGGATGACGTTTCAAATTGTTGACCATGTTTCCCTTTTCTCTGGGATGGATATTGTTTGTGGCCCACGGTCGTGGGTCAGGACTGTCGTGGCGCTATCGGCGCGGATTGGATGTCATTGTTGAGCGATGTCCCGTGGCCGTTGCCGCCCAGGCTGTGATAGCTGTCGTAGAGGCGTTGGGAGCGTGATTTGAGGTCCTCGTCCGCCACTCCGTCGTGCTCGATGACCATTTCGCGGCGCAGGTCCTCCAACTGGCACAGCAGGAGCTCGCGCAGCCCGTTGACCATGGCTTTGCCCCATCGCCACATCAGGCCCAAAACCGTGGCCACGCCGCCACAGATAAAAGGCACGAGCCAATCGACGACGTGAGTGAGCAAAGACATGGAAAAGCTCCTTTACGGTGGGTAAAACCCACACGTTCGTCCCCGTTGGATAGGCCAACGGGCGTGTGGGTTTTGGAGGTTGAAAATGCTGTTACAAGAGTTTTGGACCAACCGGTTTTGGCCGCATTGCACGCGGAATCTGCGTGAGAGCACGCGCGTGGGCTACGAGTCCGCGTGGCGGCTGCATGTCATGCCATGCTTCGGCGGCATGGGTATGGACGCGATAAGCGTGGAGCTAGTGGACAAATGGCTTGCGAATTTCGACACTGCGGGAGCCGCACGCAAGGCATGGGCCGTACTACGCGCGATACTCAGGCGGGCTATCCGCTGGAACCTGCTGGACGTGGACATCACCAGACGCGACATCCAACTGCCGGCCAAACCTCATTACGAGCCGCGAATATTGACCATCCGCCAGCAGCGCACGCTGTTGCGGGGCTTTTACGGTCATCTGCTTGAGGCGTGGCTTATCTGTGCCGTCTCATGCGGACTCCGCACCGAAGAAGGATACGGTTTGGAGTGGAGTGACATTGATCTGCGCGCAGGCGTCCTGCATATCGAGCGCGGTTTGCAATGGGTGAGCGGCCATGAGGTCGTCGTGCCGCCGAAGACCGAATTGAGCCGTCGCACATTGCCGTTGCCGCGCTTCGCGGTCAAGCGTCTGCGCGAGCTCAAGCCGCGCGAGGGGAGGGCGACTCATCGGTGCGCTCACCCCGCCACAGGTGGCACGCCAGTACAAGGGCTGGTGCAAGCGGTATAGCCTGCCGCACGTGCCCGCACGCAACCTGCGCCACTCGTGGGCGACGAACACGTTGGCGGCGGGAGCCGATATCGCCATCGTGTCGAAAATGCTCGGCCACAGCGATATCAAAACCACCGCGAAGTACTACCTCAAACCGGATATCACGGCGTTGAGGGACGCGCAACGCCTCTGGGAACGAGCCCTAATAGCCTGAACGGGATTCCCTAACCCGAATGCCGTATATTCTGTGCGGAGGCCATACCGTCACCACGAATGATGACGGCACATTCTACATCAACGTCCAATCCCCAAACGGGAAGAAAGCCGATTACGCGGCCTACACGATTGGGCCGTTCGGCACTGGTTTCGGCCAGGCCGGCGAGTACACCGCACAACGTTGGGGTACCAGCGACGTAAACCAGATACGCTTCCGCCTGTGGAACACCAAAGACAACCGCTGGTGCGGGAGGGTCGCGATATTCGGAAGCTGGATCGCAATCTGGAACAGGCAATAGTTTTCCCTAACCCCTGTCACGGGCCGGGTCAGGATGCCGTATTCCGACAGGTATATCACTCTGGTTCGTGTCGGCCGTATTGTCACCGCCTGCGCGTATATCACGCTGACAAGCAATTTCACTCAGACCAGCAACGTGTCCGTCAACGAGACAATCCCGGAGGGTTTCAGACCGTCCGGCGATTCCCGCGCGGTCATGCGCGGCACCGACAACAGCGGCGCGGCCAGTTTCTACCTTTACGGCACGCCGGAGGGGAAAATGGTGTTGAACGGCACCGGATATACCGGCCGATTCGTCGGTATATCCGGCTGTTGGATTACCGCGTAGCATTCCCTAACCCAGCGTTCTACGACGTGGCGAGTACCTTACAGCAGCGACAGCATTTTGCTTACGCGCATCGGTGATATCTGTTTCATGGGTGGCAACGTAAAATTCAACAGTAGCGGGCAGAACAATTACACGAAGGCTCAGGAGAAGCTCCCCGAAGGGTATCGACCCGTCATCGTCAATACGCCCGTGGCCGTTTTCGGTGGTGAAACGACATTCATCTGTTACGGCGATGCCAATGGCACCGTCACGATGCTTGGCAATCCGAACAGCGCGTACGCGGGATGCACCGGCGTATGGAGGACCGCCGACCCGATGCCCGCCGCATAGCTTCGGGACACTGGCTCAGGCGGTTGCACTGTCTTGCAGTGACCCCACGGGTCATAGCGCGTATGAGACGGTCATGCCGAACGCGTCCGTGCCCTGCGTGCCGCCCTGGTTGGCGTAGGTCATGGTTCCGTTCGCGTTTACGTTGATGGTCTTCTGGTTGGCCCCGTCGCGTCCGCCGTAGGAGAAGTTCAAGTTCATCGGGGGACGCCATCCTTCGGGCAGAGTGCCGAATGTGCCGTTGTTCCAGGAGCCGGAGGCCGACAACTTCCAGTCGATTCGCAACGTCACCATCGGCCCGGACCTATAGCCATTGACGGTGCCGTAATTGCCACTGATGAGGGTCGTGACATCGGTGTGGGTTAGGGAATCCCACACGTCGCTCATCGGTTTCAAAACGTTAAACAAGGGGACCGGTGTGCCGATGGCGATGCCGTCCAGCGGGATGCGGTACAAGGGCATGTCGTAGGTGGTGCCCCCGTCCAACGGGCTGGTGGTGTTCACGGCGGGGTCGGTGGGCGTGCCCGTGGTGGGCGTGCCCCTGACCACGACCAGTTTCGCGCTCTCGATGTTCTGCGAGCCCTTCGCATAGCGGCATACGATGAGATCGTTGCGTTTCTGACCCTGCGACCCGTTGGTGACGATCAGGTCCTCGGGCGTGCCTTGGCTGACGTGACGGCCCTGCATGACCAGCTCGCCCGTGCCGATGGTCACCTTGTTCGCCGAAACGACCGTGATCTTGAGCTTGTCGTGCACGTTGAGCACATAATCATCCAAGCCGAGAATGCCGGCGTTCAATCCCGCGGCCTGTTCCGCCGTGGCGTGAGCCTTGTTCGCATGTCCGGTGACGAGTTCAACCATTCTGCTTGCCTCCGTTCTGCATCCAACTGTCGAAGCTGTTATCAAAGTCCTTGAGCTTGTTCACATAGTCCGCGTAATCCTGATCGCAAAACAGGTAGTCGTGGACCGTGCCGGAGGAGTCCAACCGGTTGACGTTGTACCACGTCTTGATATCCGGATCGTCCAAGTCCTTGTACCATTTGTGTTTCCCGCACCGGTCGCATTGCATGACCGTCGCATTGTCGATACGCGCCATAATGGCCCCCTTCCTAATCGGCCTCGTAATCGACGGACAAGACGCCGCCCGAGACCTTGACGATTTTCTTGGTTATCGAAGCGTTGACGGTGATGCCGGTGAGATTATCCCTTGCGGTCACGGTGTCGCCCACGTCAAACACGATGCCCGAATCCTCATGCACGGTGACCTTCACCTCACCCTCGGATTGCAGATCCTGTAGTTTCTCACGGGTCTTCTGGTTCAGTTCGGCGGTCTCGGCACTCGAATAGTCGTAGACCTGCGTTATCTCATCCACACCGCGCAGTGATTGCGTCTGGCTCACGGTGCCTTTCGCGTCCGCATACCAGTGGACGACCACACGGGCCGCCAAATCGCCCTTGCCCAGGCCGATGAGATGGTTCGGTTTGCGCCACGTGCGCGTCGCGTCGAAATCGATGAGGTCGCTGTCAATCGAGTCGCCGTAATGCGCGACCGGCTCAGCCCAGATGTTGATCCGGCCGGACGCATAGGCAAGCCTGAGCTTCAGCCCGCTGGCCTCGCACATCCTCCGCAAACCCGTATAGCAGTCCGTGTAGCGGTCGAACCGGTAGCTTTTGATGGTCTGCGCGCCGGCAGTGGGCGAGTCCACCGCGTCGAACACGCCGTCAAGCCCTACGCGGCTGATGAGCGAGCCGATGACCGTGCTGGCCGTACCGCTCACTGTGAGATAATCCCTGCCCCTATCCGGCTCGAGGATCTTGTTCGCGAGCACGCCGTGCCACGTGCGCCCCGAATAGGTGAGGGTGCTGACGCCGGCAGTGAGCTGGTCTTCCATCGCATCGACCACGCCACCGCATTCGCTGCCGTCGACGTAGATATAGGCACCCGCATCGATGGTGGACGCGCCGCTCACGACAAGTTCGAAATCGTTTTCCTCCTTGCCCCACGCGCAATCCAGAGTGAAGTCGACGGCGGAACGGACATCGACGTGCTTGGAATCGGTGATAATCAGATCCACCATGACGGCGTGCTCCTCTCCTGGATCACGGTCAGGTCAAAGCCGAAGCCGTTCCACTGCATCTGGTGTTCCCCGGCCGGCAACGGCTGGAAAATATAACTGCCGCCGTTGATGCCGCTGCCTCGTTCGCCCTTGTCGAACACGTTCGTGGTGTCGCCGTTTTCTGCGGTCATGACGATGCTGCGTTGCCCCTCCACGCTGTTGACGGTCACATACGAGCCCGAGGGGATGTCCACGTCGAGCGCGTACCGGTTGCCGCCGATGATGATGGCCGGCTGTGAGACCGGCCCGTAGACCACCAGTTCGAACGGCATCGGCGAGACGGCATCGTTCACGACCGAAGCGTTTCGTGTCGTCGGCAGGTAGTCGTGAGGGTAATCGTGCGGGTAATCAAGGTCGAGGCCCGGTTGCAGCGCATCCGACCAGAAATGCTGCACGTCGTCACGCTTGTGCCACAGGCCGTCAAGCAATGCGACCGTGAGCGCGTACTTCGCGGGGCCGGGCGGATCATAGGATGGTTCGATGCCGGTGATGAGCGCGGTCTGCGACCAGCCGTCCACGGTGAGCAGGCCGGCGTCGTCCTTGCTGCGGGATGACGCCACGGCCTTGACGTCCGCGTCGAACAGTTCGCTCGCCACGTCCAGCACGTTGAGGTCGGCGCACGTGGCCTCCAATTGGACGCTTGACGCGTTGAGGGAGGCGGAGTCAATGCCGTGCGCGGCCAACTCCACCTCCCACGCGT
>OGYD01001861.1_pt1 | contig 15045 bp, 15 predicted proteins | sample 1576441 | NCBI WGS metagenome assembly OGYD01 (sample SAMEA3541537, study PRJEB24748) | human gut metagenome | biome: human gut; feature: human-associated habitat; material: faeces | place: China | collected 2012 | reverse complement strand
ATCAGCAAAGAAAAAGTCGGCCAGTTTGCAGCTGAGATCAGAGACAAGAGAAGACCTGAGCCATACAAAGGTAAAGGTATTAAGTATGTTGATGAAGTTATCAGACGTAAAGTTGGTAAGACTGGTAAGAAATAATTCAGGAGGGTGAGAAAATGGTAAATAAGGCATCTAGAGCGAAAATTCGTGAGAATAAGCATAGAAGATTACGTCATCATTTAAACGGAACTGCAACAACACCACGTTTAGCAGTATTTCGTTCCAACAAGCATATTTATGCTCAGATCATTGATGACACTGTAGGAAAAACTTTAGTATCTGCTTCTACTCTTCAGAAAGAAGTAAGAGCTGAGTTAGAGAACACTGATGATGTAGCAGCAGCTGCACATTTAGGAACCGTTATTGGTAAGAAAGCTGTTGAAGCTGGCATCGAAAGCGTTGTTTTCGACAGAGGAGGCTATATCTACCACGGTAAAGTTAAAGCATTCTTCCTTCAGCTTGCCGTCGGCCACCACATCGTGCAGCGCGCCGCGGTGCATGCACTGACCCACATGGTCAACGATGATCTTATCCGCATTCAGCAGCAGAGCATCCTCGCACTCGGTGTAGGAGCCCATGGGGAAAACGATCTGGCCGGGCTTGATCCACTCATCCTTGATGTACTTGTCCTTGGACTGGGTGAAGCCCACCACCACATCGCCGATAGAGGCATCCTTAGGATCGGAGCAGACGATGATGTCGCCCTTGACGGCATCCTTCATGTCCTCCTTGAACTTCTCGGCGGCGGCGGGATAGAGATCGTACACCCGCAGCTCCTTGATGTCAAAGAGTTCGGCGAAGGCCAGGGTCTGCATATGGCCCTGCATACCGGCGCCATACAGACCGATGGAGATCTCCTTCTTGTTGGGGAACATATACTTGGCGGCTACGGCGGCCTGGGCACCGGTGCGGAGGTTGGTAATCAGAGCACCGTCCATTACGCACTTGAACTCGCCGATGGTGGGATCGATCAGCAGGATCATGGCCGTTACATAGGGCAGGCCCATTTCACGGCGCTTACCCAAAAAGCCGCCGGCCCACTTGATACCGGCAATGTCCTCCCAGCCGATGTAGGCAGGCATGGCATTCATAAAGCCGTGGTAATCAGGATAAGAGGCCGTTTCGCCCAGGTCCAGGTTGACCTTGGTGGGGTTGATGGTCGTGCCCTCGCCGAAGCCGACAAAAGTCTTGTCTACGATCTCGACGATGTCCTTCATTGTGATGAGGCTGTCAATGTCAGACTGTTTCAGAAGAAGGGTTTTGTGTTCCATAATGATAGCTCCTTTACTAAAAAATAATGATTTTTTTGCAGGTAAAGCTTATTCTTCCAAGGCCTTTGCGGAACCCTTGGTCAGGGCGCTGACCAAGAACAGGGCTACGACAGAGGCCAGAATGCCCCAGATCACATAGGGAATCGTGGACTTCAGCAGTGTGCTGAGGATGCATCCCAAAATACCGCAAATCATGCTGGCCCGAAGTCCCATGGTCGTGACCATGTTCTTTTTGCGCAGGGCGTAGCCCAGATACATGGGCGCGGCAAGACCGGCGGCGGAATAGGCATAGGTGGTGACGAGAACGCTCAGCACATGGGGGAAGAGAATGGCCAGCACGCAGGCCACCGCCATGACCAGCACCGACAGCAGGCGGGAGAGCTTCAACGCCTTTTGACTGCTGGCCTCGGGATGGAGCTGCTGGTAGATGTCGTGGGTGATGTTCACCACCACAGACTGCGCGGCGGAGCTGATGGTGGACATGATCGTGGCCACGATCAGACCGGCGAACAGCGCAATGAGCCAAACAGGCAACTGGGTCAGCAGCCAGCCGGTGGCATTTTCGCCCTCGATGGTGGGATTCATGGCGCGGATGCCCATGCCCAGGAAGCAAGACCAGCCCAGGGCGATCAGCGTAACGATGCAGGTGATGGCAAGGCTTTTATTAATTTGCTTTTTTTCCTTAATAGCGCAGATACGCTGGAAATACATCTGATTGGTCATGCCGCCCGGCACGGTGGAGAATATCCACAGGAAGATGGTGGTCCAGCCCACGCTGACAAAGCCCTTGGGGAAGCCGATGATCTCCTCGGGAAGCGCCGCCTTGACCTCTGCCAGAGAGCCACCGTTTTTCGCCACAAAAACGAAGGTGACGATCATCATCAGGATCATGAAGCAGGCAAAAAAGAAGTCTGTCCAGGCCACGGTTTTCATGCCGGCGGGCATCACGAAAAGAATACTGATAACGGCCATGGATACGATCAGTATCTCCAGAGGGATGCCGGTGATCTCACGATAAATTTTCGCAAACGCCGTCAACTGGTTAATCAGCCAGCCGAAGGGGACAAGAATGGTCAGGACAGAGGACAGTATCCGGACAAAGAGGTCGTTGTCGCAAAAACTGCCCAGCATATCGGGAATGGTTTCAAATTCGTTTGCGCGGATCCAGTTGCCGATCAGCATAAAAATCAGAAACGGTAACACCGCAAAGAATGAATAAATCAGCATCGCCAAGCCGTTGTTATAGGCGTTGCCTACCTGGCCGACCAGCACGCCGCCGCCCATGGCGCTGGCGAACTGGGTGCCGATTACAACAAACAGCGGCAAACTGCGTCCGCCGATATTCCAGTCATCGGTTGCGTCGCCCGTTGAGGCTTTTTTGCCCCTGCGGCTGACAAGCAGCGACAGAATAAAGCTCGCTGCGAGGATCGCTAAGGTTGCCAAAACGGTAGTCAGTGCTTTTGGAGTCATGATCTCATCCCTTTCGTTATTTTATTGGATATTGTCTACATATCGCGCATCATGCACGATTTATATTTTCATCATAGCATATCAAGTGGGCTTTGTCAAGGGAAAATTTTCCTTTGCTGTTTATTCTGCAAATTGACAAAAAAACGACCATCGATTATAATGAGAATGCCCATAAAACAGCAGGATTACAGGGGAATGGGCGTGGGCGGCAGGCCGGGAGAGAAAGCGGGCTGCAATGCTCAAAACAATGGCTTTGGAGCTTTTTGGGAGTGCCCCAAAAGGCCGAGGAGCGGGCAAATGGATTTTTCGGGACGCCGAGCCTATACTTTCAGAGAAATTCCTGCTTAGAGGCAACTCTCTGCAGCCGGAAAGGAATCACCCAATATGGCAGTTTTGACAATTCGCCAGCAGCTATACCGGACCCTGAAGCAGCGCATTCTCGATGGGGTATACCCTCCGGGAGCGCACCTGAATATCGACATTATTGCCAAGGAGCAGGGGGTAAGCAATTCTCCGCTCCGGGAGGCTATGACCCTTTTGGTAAAGGACCGGCTGGTGGAAAACCGCCCAAACGCGGGGATGTATGTGATTGAGATCACGCCGCAGCTTTACCGGGAGCTGGTGGACACCATCAACATCTGGATCGTGGGCGCTTACCGTCTCTGCCTGAAATACGGGAAAACGGAATGCCTTTTGGCTCTGATGGAGGAGCGGCTCCGTGCACTAAAAAAGGCCATTCGCCGCGGGACGGACAGAGAGAGGATCTTTGCAATCCTGGATTTTCAGCGGTGCTTTGTCACGGCCACCGAAAATACGGTGTTTATCTCCTCCTTCGGCAGCGAATTTGACAGGCTGTGTCTGGCCTACTACTATAACCATCTTGGCCGCGAGATCGACTGGGATATAAATGTGCAGCGCGCCGCTACGATTATTGACGCAGTGAAAAGCAGCCTGGTGGATACCGTAAGCGACATGATTTGGACCTGGTCGGTTCCCCATTTTGAGGCGAATCAAATACCGGAAGAATAAACGACTGGCGCTTACTGCCTGGCGGGGTCAGCGTCCGCGAGCGCACGAAATTCTTTCGCCCTCTCTTGCAAAATGGGCAGAAGCGTGGTATAAAAAGGCGAAATGACAAACATGGCTATACATATTATATATAGACACATTCGGAAATGCCGGCCGGCATCCATCTGGAGCCTGCTGATCTCCGCTATCGAGCAGTCGGAGGGCGGGAGTAATGTTAAAGGCGAGGTTTGAACCTTCTTTTAGGAATTCAAACCTCGCCTTTACGGGGTTACAATGCTTTCATGCTGTGCTTCTTGGAAATCTGGTTCAGCAGGCACCCCGGAGGATGTCATCGGCTACACCTTCCAGCTGAGAGCGGTCAAGATTCCGCAGTGCGGTGAGCAGAACGTCGATATCCTCTATCGTGTTGAAGTACCCGGGACTGACGCGCACCGTACCGGCATACTTGTTGCTGCCCAGGTGCTGATGGATTAGGGCGGCACAGTGGTGTCCTGCACGGACGGCGATATCGTATTTGTTGTCCAGGATGGCAGCCACTTCAATGGCCTTGAAACCTCTGACGCCAAAGGATACCACACCGGCCTGGTTTTGAAGTCCGCCGGGAGCACAATAAAGTTCTACACCGTCGATCTTTCCTGCCTCTTCGATGAAGTGGGCGGCCATGGCACGCTCATGCTCCAGTGGCTTGATGGAGGGCAGCCACTTCAGTGCCGCTTCCAAACCAGCGATGGCCACGGTATCCTTGCTGCCGGCCTCCATACTGCCAGGCAGGGATGTGGGCATAGAAAGGTCCTCGGACTTGGTTCCTGTGCCACCAGCCAGCGTCACCTGTAGCTTAGCTGAATTTTTGATGAGGAAACCTGCGATACCGAAGGGCCCATAGAGCGTTTTATGTCCGGCAAAGCAGATGGCATCGGCCATCGTTTGGGCAAAAGGCAAGCGAATCAGGCCCACTGCCTGGGAGCCGTCCAGCAGGTTAAAAGCACCGTATCGGCGGGCCAGGCGGAAGATCTCCCGGTGGGGCAGGATATAACCCGTTACATTGGATACCGCGGTTACCGCCACGAAAGAGGGGGGATTCTCCTCAAACATGGCCGCCGTCTTAGCAAGGTCGATGGACAGATCTTCTGCCAGCGGCAGCTCCAGCACCTGAAAACCGATTTTTTTGCTCAGCACATGCAGCGGCCGCAGCACGCTGTTATGCTCATAAGGCGAGACATAGGCGATGGAGTTCTCTGTCCAGGCCTGACCGTAAATGATTTGGTTCAGTGCGATAGTCACCGATGGGGTGAGCACCACCTGTGCCTGTTCCCGGGCATCCATGAGGCTGATAAGCCCGGCGCGAACATTTTTGATCATCTGGTCGGCGGCACGGGCGGCGGCGTAGGCACCGCGACCTGCGTTCACTGCACCGGTACGGGCAAAGGTGTCCATGGCCTGATAGACCACTTCTGGCTTAGGGAAAGTGGTTGCTCCGTTGTCAAGATAGATCACACAAACACTTCTTTCTGGTGTGTATTAATCAAAGTTGCGATTGTGGGAAAAATGGCCAGAGTTAGCAACCGGGGCAATAGTGCTTACCCAGCGATTCGTGTAGTTGAAGAAACCAGCCACAAAAGCAGCCTCCAGAATCTCGTGGTCATTTAAACCAACTTCACGCAGCTTCTCAACCTGTACGGCATCGATCTCACGGGGGTTGGCAGTAACAAACCATGCGTACTCGCACAATGCATAATCAACATCGGAGAGCAAACCTTTGCAGGAACGGTAATTATAAGACAGCTTATCCACCAGTTCAGCATTCTTCCACATACCACGCAGGTTATCGCCGTGGGTGGTCAGACAATAAGAGCAGCAGTTGTAGCTGGATACCACGACGCCGATCATTTCTTTCTGGGCATCGGTGAGCCAACAACTATCATTGAAAAGAGAGCCCTTGAAGTTCAAAAACCCGATGTACTGCTTGGCGTTCAGCGGCAGCACCTTGAAAAGGTTGTTGATGAACCCCCAGTTTTTTTCCATCACTTCTACATTTTTTGCAAATACGGCGTATTCCTCATCGGTCATTTCCGCACGGTCGGGTTTTTGCAGGCGAGAAAGCTGTTCATTAAATTCCAGTGCCATGATTCTTTACTCCTTTACACTTTTATAACATTAGACATCAGGTTTATTCTGCGGGGCAGATGGCAAAGCAGCGGGCGGGGAAACCTACGCCGTCTTTCAGCTTGGGGAAAGCGCACACGATCATAGCACCCACGGCAGGGCACTGATCCAGGTTGCGCATGACCTCGATCTGGAAACGGTTTACCTCCAGGATGTACTGCTCACCGGGATAGGGATAGGCGTCGGGCTTGGTGGTAACGAAACCGGGATCGGTGTCGGCGGGCTCGTGACCGATCGAGGCGATATTGCGCTCTTCTACCAGCCAGCGGATGGCCTCTACATCCCAGCCGGGATAGTGGGGCACACCATTTTCATCGGGATTGTCCAGGTTGGTTCCTTTCTTGTGCCAGTCGCTGCGGAAAGCCACAAAGCTGCCGGCGGGGATCTGGCCGTACTCGGCCTCCCAGGCCTTCAGATCGTCGATGGTCAGCATAAAGTCGGGATTCGCGGCACACTCTTTGGACTTATCCACCACCACCAGAGGCATTACCATCTCGGTGACATCAATGGATTCCATAGAGCGGCCTTCGCCCCAGAAGTGACGGGGAACATCCACATGGGTGCCGTACTGGCTGGCCACACTGACCTGGAAGCAGCGCATGGGAGCCATCATATCCTCAGGAGTGCCTTCCACATAGTCAAACAGCAGTTTTGCTTCCAGAGGATTGAAACCGTACCAATGGGGGGTCTCGGGGCTCAGCTCATGGGTCAGGTCGACCCACTTGTACTTTTCAGACTTCAGTTCACTTACCAGATTCCACAGTGCAAGGTTTGCCATAATTACATCCTCCTAAAAATAGTTTTTGTTGGGAGCTTCTCGTGTTTTGGTAAAATATGCGGTTTTTGTGTCAATCCTTCAAAAACACCAGGGACTTGATGTAGCCCTCTTTGGTGGCGTGGGGGATACGGCCCCGCTGGGCATTGTCACCCACGCAGATCACATTTTTGAAAGCGCTGCGGTACGCAGCCAGCACATCAGCCCGGGGAGCTACGCCCAGGGAGAGCACCACATGGTCGGCCTCAATTCGTTTTTCTTCCCCGGTCTTTACATCTTTGACCATCACATAGCCATCGCCGATCTCGGTGAGCATGGTGTGCAGGTACATGGTGGGATCCTTGGGTTTGATGCGGCTCATTATGTCGTTGATGATGACGGAGAACATCCCGGTGCCCACGGCATCCAGCATCTCTATCATAGCTACCTGACAGCCCTCGTTGAGCATCATCTCGGCGCACTCCAGGCCCGTGATGCCCGAGCCGATCAGAGCTACCTTGCCGCTGACCTTCACATCACCGGAGATCACATCGTAAGCGGTGCATACATGCGGCTTATCCACGCCGGGGATGCGGGGAACGATGGGGGCGGCACCGGCCGCCATCACAACACCCTCCGGGGCCAGCGCTTTTACCTCGTCGATCGAGGGGGCTTTCCCCAATAGGACCTTTACGCCGGCGCGTTCCACCTCAGCCTTCATGGTCTCCACAAAGCGGGTGATTTTCTCTTTGTGGGGGCCCTTGTCAGCTAAGTTCATGGTGCCGCCCAGGGTATCTTCCTTCTCAAACAGCGTCACATCGAAGCCTCGCTTTGCCAGGGTCACAGCGCTCTGCATACCGGCGGGGCCGCCGCCGATGACGGCAACTACACGGCCCGCCCCATCCTGTTCCGGGACAAGAGGATAGACACTCTCGTATCCCACACGGGGATTCAGTGCGCACTTGACAGGCAGCTGGGCGTAAAGCTGTTCGCGGCAGTACATGCAGCCGATACATTTGCGGATACCTACCACATCACCTTTGGCAGCTTTTTTCATGAAGAAGGGGTCGGCGATCAGGGCGCGGCCCAGGGCCACGAAATCGCACAGGCCTTTTTCCAGTGTCTCCTCGGCTACCAGCGGGTCCTTGATGGTGTTGGTGGCGATCAGGGGGATGGAGATGGCCTCCTTCACGGCGCGGGTAACATGTGCTTTCCAGAAGGAGTCGTAGGAGTAGGGCTCGCAGTTGGCATTGGCATTAAAGTTATTGCCATTGGACACATTTAGTGCGTCGGCACCAGCGGCCTCCAGCACCCGAGCGATAGCGGCGGCATCTTCCACGGTGCGGGTCTTGGGGATGTGGGGGGTGAACTCGTCGCCGCAGAAACGAACGGATACGGGGAAATCTCTTCCCAGGCGGGCCTTGATGCCCTGGACGATCTCGGTGTAGATGCGCAGACAGTTCTCAATACTGCCGCCGTATTCGTCGGTGCGGTCATTATAATAGGGGCTGAGGAATTGGTGGAGCAAGTAGCCGTGACTACCGGCCAGCTCTACGCCGTCAAAGCCAGCCTTTTGGGCACGGACAGCGGCATCAATGAAGCGCTGCTCCACGATTTTGATTTCCTCGACCGTCATCTTGTGGGCAGAGGGACCACCGGGCGCTACAGGCACCTCGCTGGCGGCCCAGGCCTTGCCGGCTGCGGTAGGGGCGCTTTTAGCGCCGTAGTGGTGCAGCTGGACAAAGCAGCGGCAGTCGTACTTGTGGATGGCCTCGGTCAGGGGTTGGAAGGAGGCGGTGTACTTGTCAGCAGCCAGAGACATCTGCAAATTCCAGGGCTTATTGTTCACCTCGTCCACATTCACACCCTCGACGATAATCAAGCCCACGCCGCCCCGGGCACGCTCTTCATAATAGGCGATAGCCTTTTCGCCGGCATAACCCTGGTGTTCGCCGTACATCATCTGCATGGGGGCCAGTACAGCACGGTTCTTGATGGTCAGTTTACCGATCTTGCCGGGAGTAAAGAGTTTATCCATAGTGCTTTCCTCCTAAAATAATTACTTACCCAGCAGTTCGGCACAGGCCTCGCCCAGCAGCTTCATACCCTTCTCGATAATCTCGTCGGTGCTGTTGGAGTAGTTCAGGCGCACGGTATGGACGCCGCGGTCTATCTCATAGAAGGGATCGCCGGGGCAGATGGCCACGCCCTTGGCAAGAGCGGCGCGGTACAGGTCAACAGATGTGATGCTGTCGGGCAGGGTGGCCCACAGGAACATGCCGCCCTCGGTGGGGGTGAAGGTCACGCCCTCAGGCAGATACTTGCGCATACAGTCCATCATCAAGTTGGCCTTGGCGCGGTAGAGCTCCTTGGTCTTTTCGATGTGGGCATCCACATCGTTGTCCTGGAGGTACTGGGCCAGCACCAGCTGGGAGAAGATGTTGGTGTGCAGGTCGGCGGTAGACTTGTAGCTCAGCAGCTTGGCCTTCAGCTCCTTGTTGCGGACGCAGATCCAGCCGATACGCATACCGGGGGCCACGATCTTGGAGAAGGTACCCAGCATGCAGCACTGCTCGCCCAGCTCCTTGCCGAAGCTGTCGGTGGCCTCGCCGGCGAAGCGCAGCTCGCGGTAGGGATTATCCTCAATGAGCAGGATGTCGGTACCCTTCAGGATCTCAACCACCTTGTTGTGGACTTCCTTGGTGTAGCTCAGGCCGGTGGGGTTCTGGAAATTGGGGATGACATAGATGAACTTGGCGTCGGGATTGGCCTTGACGGCCTCAGAGAGCTTCTCGCAGTCGATGCCGTCGGGGTTGATCTGGACGGGGATGATCTTGGGGTCGAACATGTGGAAGGACTGCAGGGCCACCAGATAGGTGGGATTTTCCACCAGGACCTTGTCGCCGGGGTCGATCATGCACATGCCCAACATGGCCAGGGCCTGCTGTGAGCCGTTGGTGATGATGATATCGTCGGCCGTCACATCGTAGACACCCATGGTCTCGTAACGCTTGGCGATCCATGCACGCAGGGCGGGCAGGCCCTGGGTGCCGCTGTACTGCAGTGCCTGGACGCCGTTTTCGGCCAGGACCTTGGCGGTAGCCTTCTCCATGGCCTCCACGGGGAAGGACACCGGGTTGGGCAGGCCGCCGGCGAAGGAGATCAGATCGGGAGAGGCGGCGGCGGCCAGGATGCTGGCGGTGAACTCACCCTGGAAGTCGGGGCGCATGATTTTTTCAGACATGTGAACATTCATAAGCAGTTCCTCCTAATGTATGAAAGAGTATTAAAAGTAGAGCGCAAAATTAGATTGCTAATCTAATTTTATCAGTTCCACTCAAACTTGTAAAGAAAAAAATAATACCTCATAAGAAAATCGGAATATTACACAGCGGAAGGAGCCATATTTCAGCAAGACTGCTAAAAAGTATTTCCCGCTTGAAATTTATTGTGCTGCGTGATAGTATTGAATTAGTTACATATATTTCGCGAGGTAGGAACATGGATGCAATTATGACAAAACGGCAGGAAAAGAGCCGTACCAATTATAACGCCGTATTGGACACCTCAATAGTCCTTTTCAATAAAAAAGGGTATAAGGACACTACAATAAAGGACATCTGTGAAGCGACCGGGCTTTCCAATGGCTCGGTCTACCATCTTTTCCGTAACAAGGATGACATCCTGCGGCATATTTATGAGCGGGACATCAATATATCCATCGGACTCACGCAGGATTTAGAACAAAAAGTGCAGGATCCTTATCACTACCTGCTAAACTTCATGCTTGATATTCAGAGACTCTGGGAAAAGACAGGGCCCATGCTGTTGAGCAACAAGTCTCACTGGACCACCTCGCGTACCTCATTGGGATGTAGCCCCATTCAGCGAGAAGAATTACACACTTTTATCACTTTGGCACAAGAGCGCGGTACCATTGCTAACACCTCTGATCCGGCTACTTTGGTTGAGTTTTTGTTTACTATGCAGCGTGGCATCCTGTATGGGTGGATCATCCGTGACGACTTTGACATGGATATGTATGCCGAGACCTTTTGGCCTCCCGTAATCCGTACACTCATCAGTGGTGAGATCAGCTTTTGATTGAGATTGCAGGCTTATGCATAAGACAGCCAAAAGATGCTACTTCTAATCATCCTTTCTGATAATTAGATAATTATTAGAAAGAAAACCTCGCATAAACTGGAATTAAGCACTTGCAAAATATTGTTGGGCAGCCGATGGCTGCCCAACTCTTTTAAATGGGCTCGTTTGCCGGAGCACGCTGCAGATGCACGGTCATGATGTTGAACAGCGGTTTTCACAGATACGAAGAGCCGCGTTTCGTGGTCCTGCTGCTGCGGGAGCACTTGCGGATGCCGGGAAAGGACCTGCCACAGATAACACTGTCACGGTGGGAGAAATTCTGCTTCGCCATGCTGGATTTGTCAAGAAGATGGGGCTGGATGCGCCCTACCTGGGCGAATCCTCAGCCCATGGGGAACTGAAAAAACTAATGCCCTGCTGTCTGGTAGTCCGGCACCGGGAACATACACGGAAATGAATGAACGGCAGAGCCCTACAAATGGGGCTCTGCCGTAACATATTGTATCATGGATGCAGCACTCCCCCATGTATAGGAAAAAAGCTTTTCACAGCAGGTACCGCACCCCGCCGTAGACAAAAAATACGCCGAAAATCCGCCGCAGCCAGGGGGCGGATACCTTGCCGAAGAGCTTGCCGCCCACAAAGCCACCGGCCAGGCCGCCCACCAGGTACGGCAGGGCCGTGACCAGCCGCAGGCCCGTGCGCAGCAGGTAGATCACCGCCGACAGGGCGCACAGAGGAAAGATCACCGCCACGCAGTTGGCAAAGGCCCGCTTCTGCTCCATTTTGCACCAGCCGGTCAGCAGGGGCACCAGCACCGTGCCGCCGCCTCCGCCAAACAGACCGCTCACCAGCCCCGCCGCCGCGCCGCTGAGACCGTATTTCCACCTTTTATTCATGCTCCTGCCCCCTTTATGTAGCCCCTCACGGCCCTAAAGCTGTGAGGGGATGCGCCTTTACAGCTTCTGGAAGCTCTTGCAGTCGGTGCACTGATCCATGGAGGGATGGCTCTCGTGGGTGCCGATCTGAATGGAGCGCAGGCCGCAGTTATTCACCTCGCTGCAGTGATGGGCGCAGCTGGTGACGGTACACTTGATGGCGGAGTTGGGGGTGCAGGCGCACCCGTCGTTGGTACAATTGGACATGGTGTTCTTCCTCCAAAAAAATAAACTCAGGCACGAAGCCTGAGCTTATTTTGCATCGTATAGGGGAAAATATGCGAAGAAAATTTTGATAGATGGATACGGGACGGGGTTACGGATCGCGAACCTGCGACACCGGTCACTGATTCGCAATGACAGGCTTTTGCCGGCAGGTTACATAGTGTGCAGTGCGGGGATAAACGCCGACGCCAGGGCAAAATAGATCAGCAAGCTGGTGGCGTCTACAATGGTACTGATGAAGGGAGAGGCCATCACAGCCGGGTCCAGGCCCACCTTTTCCGCCAGCAGGGGCAAGGCGCAGCCCACACATTTGGCGAAGATCACCACGAACAAAATCGTCAGGCACACCACTGTGCAGACGGTGATGGTCACGGCGTCGTTACCCAAAAGCATACGGTCCACCAGCAGCATTTTCACAAAATTGGCCGACGCCAGACATACGCCGCACAAAAACGACACTCGCAGCTCTTTCCACAGCACCTGCAGCAGGTCGGAGAAGTCCACCTCGTCCAGGCTCAGGGCGCGGATCACCGCCACACTTGCCTGGGTGCCGGAGTTACCGCCGGTGCCGGAGAGCATAGGGATATAGGCGTTGAGCACCAGGCAGGCCGCCAGCTTACTCTCGTAATGGTTGAGAATGAGGCCGGTGAAGGTGGCCGAGAGCATCAGCACCATCAGCCAGGGGATACGGGCCTTCCAGGTGGAGTAAATGGAGGTTTTCAGATACGGCTTGTCCGAGGGCAGCATAGCCGCCATCTTCTCGAAGTCCTCCGTTGTCTCCTCTTCCATAACATCCATGGCATCGTCTACGGTAACGATACCGATGAGGCGGTTTTCCTGGTCCACCACAGGCATGGCAAGATAGTCGTACTTGCTCATGGCCTGGGCCACATCCTCCTTGTCGTCCAGGGTGGTGACGGAGACCACATTGGGGTCCATGATCTCCTCAATGCGGTCATCCTCGTCGGCCAGAAGCAGGTCCCGGACAGACAGCACGCCCTGCAGATGGCGGGTGGGATCGGTGACATACAGGATGTTGATGGTCTCCAGCTCGCCGCCGATACGGCGGATGCGCTTGAAGGCGTCCGCCACGGTCATATCCTTTTTCAGACTCAGGTACTCCACATTCATAATGGAGCCGGCGGAGTCCTCGGGATACTGCAGCATTTCGTTGATGGACTTGCGCATTTCCGGGGTGGCCTTATCCAGAATACGGATGACAACGCTGGCGGGCATCTCCTCCACAATGTCCACGGCATCGTCCAGGTACAGCTCGTCCAGCACTTCCTTCAGCTCCGTGTTGGAGAAGCCGTTGATGAGCATTTCCTGGCTGTCGGACTCCAGCTCCACGAACACCTCTGCCGCCAGCTCCTTGGGCAGCAGCCGGTACAGCAGGGGCATGAACTCCTCACCGGATTCCTCCAAAAGCATGGCGATGTCGGGCGGCTCCAAGGGGAGGAGCAGGTCTCGGACGGCGGCGTACTGCTTTCGTCGCAGCATGTCCTTAATTTCATCCAAATAGCGGTCCAATTCTTCTTCGCGGTCGAACATGGTTAGCTCCTCCTTTTCTGCAAAAAATAAAAGCCGCAGCCGGGCTCCGGGTGAGGCGGGCCGCTGCGGAAAAGTGCGCCATACAGAGTGTGACGCGGGCTATTGTCCACCGTAACAAGCTTTAGCATCGCGGGGCAATGAAACTGCATTAGATGATACCTTGGTTTCGATATCGCCTGTTCAAACCATCTTATAGTGTCTCCACCACTTCGCGGCAGCAGTCCGTATCCCTGCGGTAGCCTTGCCTACCGGGCTTTCGCGTACATTTTATTATACAAAGAATGGAAGCGCCTGTCAACGAAAAAAAGCAATTAAGTCAAAACTACGGCTGATATGACAGTGATATGCAAAAAAAGAATAGCTGTACTTTCATAATTGTATGATATGGGGAAATTCATCCTGCCTATCTGCCAATTATAATATCAGCGTATTGACTTTAAATATATTCTGAGCTATAATATCCCGCGTATAGAACGTTGTGTCTCCACTTTCGCAAGCACAAAAGGAATGTATCGGAGGTAGTCATCGTGGGACTCGAAGTAATTCGCACCGTCATGCAGCGTCAGGGCGTCACCAGCGACATGCTGTCCGCCATGAGCGGCGTACCCAAGAGCACAATCGACAAAATCGCATCCGGCGCAACGGATAATCCGCGCTACAAGTCCCTGCAGAAGCTCATGGACGCGCTGGGAATGACCATGGATGATTTCATTCGCCTGGTGGACAACAAGGAACGCTCCACGGATGAGGACATCCTGATTTCCGTTTTCCACAGCATGAATCCCGATGGCCGCGCCCGCGCCCTGCAGCTGCTACAGGATATGGCCGACAGCGGTCATTATCCCATCCGCCTGATTGGCAAGGACGAGGAATAATCGGCGCATTCCGCGCAAAAAAGCTGTCCCCCGGCATTAAGCCAGAGGGCAGCTTTTTTATCTATTCGTTTTTTTACAGTCTGTCCAGCAGCGTCACGCTCTGGATGGCAGGCACATTGCGCAGCGCAGCCACCAGCGAATCATCCGGCACGCTATCCAGCTCCAGCGCCATCACAGCGCGCCCGCCTGCCTCGGCGCGGAATACGCGCATGGTAGCGATATTCAGCCGCGCGGCAGCCAGCAGGCGGCTCACCTTGGCAATGGCCCCCGGCGTATCGCGATGCTGAATGACCAGCGTGGTGCGCTCGCCCGAAAAGCCCACCTCCAGACCGTTGAGATACTGCACGCGAATGCTGCCGCCGCCCACCGATACTGCCTGCACACTGATCTGCGCGCCGCTTACGCCCACCGCGTCAATTAACACGGTGTTGGGGTGCGCGTCGCGCAGCTGCACCGCGGAGATGGTATAGCGCATGCCGGCCTGCTCAGCCAACGCGCGGCTTTTGCGCAGGCGCTCGTCATCCACCTGCAGGCCCAGTAAACCGCCAATCACCGCGCGATCGGTGCCATGGCAAAGTGAAAACTGTGCTCCCATTCATATTCTGCTATTCTGCCTAATTCAATGG
>OGYD01001851.1_pt1 | contig 15090 bp, 9 predicted proteins | sample 1576441 | NCBI WGS metagenome assembly OGYD01 (sample SAMEA3541537, study PRJEB24748) | human gut metagenome | biome: human gut; feature: human-associated habitat; material: faeces | place: China | collected 2012 | reverse complement strand
CGAGGGGTCTATGCCGTACGCCTTTGCGGGAATTGAGTTGCGCTTCAAGTGCGCAGGCCGTCGTGCTCGCGCCGACGTATGAGCTGGCGATGCAGATCACGGGCGAGGCGCGGGACCTGAGCCAGAAGGCAGGGCTCGGCATCCGCGTGCAGGGCCTCATCGGCGGCGCGAACATCGCGCGCCAGATCGACAAGCTCAAGGAAAAGCCGCAGCTCGTCGTCGGCTCGGCCGGCCGCATCCTCGAGCTCGCGCGCAAGGGAAAGCTCAAGCTGACAGGCGTCCGCTTCCTCGTGCTCGACGAGTTCGACCGCCTGCTCGACGACCAGAACGACCTGACGACGGCCGACGTCGTCAAGCTCCTGCCGCAGGACCGCCAGGCGCTGATGTTCTCGGCGACGGACCCGAAGAAGGCGCGCGAGCGCGCTTCGTTCCTCGGCCATCCTGAGCGCATCGAGATCGAGCAGTCGGCCGAAGAGATTGCCGCCTGCCATCATTACTTCGTCACCGTGCCGTTCCGCGAGAAGATCGAGCGCGTGCGCAAGCTCACGCGTTCGCTGCCGATCGAGCGCGGCCTCGTCTTCATCAACAGGACGTTCGCGGCGGAGCAGACGCTCGCGAAGCTGCGCTACGAGGGCATCCGCGCGGAGTCGCTGCTCGGCAAGGATGCCAAGCAGTCGCGCCAGTCGGCCATCGCCGCCATCAAGGGCGGCCGCGCACAGCTGCTGCTGTCGACGGACCTCGCAGCGCGCGGGCTCGACATTCCCGCCGTCGACTACGTCATCAACCTCGACTTCCCGGAGAGCGCGCAGGTCTACCAGCACCGCGCCGGCCGCACGGCGCGTGCCGGCCATCAGGGTGCGGTCATCACGCTGATCGACTTCAAGGAGGCCGTCAAGCTCGAGCAGCTCGGCAAGAAGCTCGGCATCGAGTTCGAGCGCCTGCCGCGCGCCGCAGCGCCGTCTGCGCACCGGCCGGCAAGGCAGCGCGGACCGCGCTCGGCAAGGCCGACCAAGGCGGTTAAAGCAGTCAAGCCAATCCGCGAGATCAAGGCGGACAAGTCCGCTAAGAGACCGCGCAAGAAACAGTAAAGCAAAAACATCGTATTGTATTTTAGGATTTAGGAGGTTCCTCAGAGTTGGACATTGTGCCCATACTATTCCAGTTATTGCTCGTTTTCTTCCTCATCGCGATGAACGGCTTCTTTGTCGCGGCGGAGTTCGCCTGCGTCAAGATAAGGCCCTCGCGCCTTGAGACGCTGATTCAGGAGGGCAGCCGCCAGGCCAAGTACGCCAAGCAGCTGACGGATCATCTCGACGCGTCGCTCTCGGTGACGCAGCTCGGCATCACGCTGGCTTCACTCGGCCTCGGCTGGGTCGGTGAGCCGGCCGTCGCGACGCTGATCCTGCCGATCACGCATGCCGTCGGCCTCGACGACGTCGTCGGCCACACGATCTCGCTGGCGCTCGCCTTCTCCATCATCACAGGGATGCACATCGTGCTCGGCGAGCTGACGCCGAAGACGATGGCCATCCAGAACGTCGAGAAGATCATGCTCAATGTCGCGCTGCCCATGCTGATCTTCCAACGCGTCATGTACCCGTTCGTCTGGCTGCTCAATCACGTGGCCAACTGGGTGGCGCACCGCATGGGGTTCCACACGGCTTCGGAAGGCGACGACGCCCACACCGAAGAGGAAATCCGCCTGCTCATGGAGGAGAGCCACCGCCAGGGCCTCATCGACGACACGGAGGTCGACTTCGTCGACAACGTCTTTGACTTCACGGACCTCAACGTCCGCGAAATCATGACGCCGCGCACCGACATGGTCTGCCTTTACCTCGAGGATACGATGGAGGAGAACATGCACACGATCCTTGAGGAGCAGCTCACGCGCTACCCGATCTGCCACGAGGACAAGGACCATATCGTCGGCTTCCTGCACGTCAAGGACCTCATGCGCGTCATGGCGGAGGGGCGCAAGCCCAATTTGCGCCGCCTCGCGCGCAAGGCCCCCATTGTGCCGGAGAGCATGGACGTCAGCGTGCTGCTCAAGACGATGCAGAAACAGCGCTCCCAGATGGCCATCGTCGTCGACGAGTACGGCGGCACAGCCGGCATGGTGACAATCGAGGACATCGTCGAGGAGATCGTCGGCGACATCCAGGACGAGTTCGACGAGGAGCGCCCGACGGCCGAGCGCCGCGGCAAGCGCATCTTCTCGGTCGATGCCAAGATGCTGCTCGAAGAACTGGAGGACATCCTCGAGATCGACATCGAGGATGAGGACGTCGACACCATCGGCGGCTGGCTCTACGACCAGATCGGCCAGACGCCGCGCGTCGGACAGATGGCGGCCTCGGGCGGCAACCTGTTCTACGTCGAGGAGGTCGACGGCGTGCGCATCACGCGCGTGCTGATCCACTGTGTCGAGGATCTCGAGAAAGAGCATGACGAGATTGTCGACATGCCGTAAGAATCTCGTTTCATTTCCTGTACTAGGATTTTCAGGAGAAAAACAGTATAATAAAGACGTATTCGGATGGAACCAGGAAGATAATAGATGATCATTACACTCGAAAATTTCACGAAGAGCTACGGCGAGAAGCAGCTGTTCGCCGGGGTCAACCTAAGCATGGACGCGGGGGACAAGGTCGGCATCGTCGGTGTCAACGGCACGGGCAAGTCGACGTTCCTCAAGGCCATCGCGGGGCTCGTGCCCGTCGATGACGGCACGATGGTCACGATGCGCGGCCTGCGCATCGAGTACCTCGCGCAGGACAAGGTCTTCGACCCGGAGCACACGGTGCTCATGGAGGTTTTCCGCGGCATGACGCCCTTGATGGACGCCCTGCGCGGCTACGAGCTCGCGCTGGCCGATGCGGCCAAGGACCCGGAGAGCCCCGCCATCCAGAAGCGCATCATGCAGTACGCCGAGAAGATCGACGAGCTCGACGGCTGGCAGGTCGAGAGCACGGCCAAGACCGTGCTGCAGAAGCTCGGCATCGCGGATTACACGGCCAAGGCCGGCACGCTCTCGGGCGGTCAGCAGAAGCGCCTGGCCCTCGCGACGGCCCTGATACAGCCGTGCGACCTCTTGCTCCTCGATGAGCCGACGAATCATCTCGACAGCGAGACAATCGCTTGGCTCGAGGAGTATCTCCGAGGCCAGAAGGGCGCCCTGCTGATGGTCACGCACGACCGCTACTTCCTCGACAACACGGCGACGAAGATCCTCGAGCTCGACAAGGGCAGTGCCTACACCTACACGGGCAACTACTCTTCGTTCCTCGAGCAGAAGGAAGCGCGCATCGAGCGCGAGGAGGCCAGCGAGCAGAAGCGCCAGAACTTCCTGCGCAACGAGCTCAAGTGGCTGCGCCGCGGCGCACAGGCCCGCTCGACGAAGCAGCGGGCCCGCATCGAGCGCTATGAAGAGGTCAAGAACAAGAAGGTCGACCTCGACCGCAGCACGGTCGAGATCGGTCTCGCGGGCAGCCGTCTCGGCCGGACGGTCATCGAGCTCGACCACGTGAATTACGAGGTCGGCGGCCGGACCATCGTCCGCGACTTTTCTTACACCGTCCTGCGCAACGACCGCGTGGCCATCCTCGGCCGCAACGGCACAGGCAAGTCGACGCTGCTCAACATCTTCGCGGGCCGGCTCAAGCCGACGAGCGGCACGGTGACAATCGGTCAGACCGTCAAGATCGGCTACTTCACGCAGCGCGCCGTCAGCATGGACGAGTGCCTGCGCGCCATCGAGTACATCCAGGAGGCCGCGCGCGCCATCACGCTTGCGGACGGTTCACGCATCTCGGCCAAGGAGCTCATGGAACGCTTCCTGTTCCCGGGCGAGCTCCAGTGGATGCCAATCGCGCGGCTGTCGGGCGGCGAGAAGCGCCGGCTCTTCCTGCTGCGCATCCTCATGGAGGAGCCGAACGTCCTGCTCTTAGACGAGCCGACGAACGACCTCGACCTCGAGACGATGTCGGTGCTCGAATCGTTCATCGACGACTTCCGCGGCGCCATCCTCTTCGTCTCGCACGACCGCTTCTTCGTCGATCGGCTGGCCGACAAGGTCTTCGTCTACCAGCCCGACGGCAGCCTGCGCCTCTACGCGGGCGGCTACTCCTACTACAAGGAGAAGGAGCGCGAGGAAGAGGAAGAAAGAGCAGAGAAAGCACAGAGTGCACCACCTGCTGCCAGTGAGAAACGCGAAGCAAAGAAGATGCAGGAGCGCCCCGCACGCGAAGCCAAGCGACGCCTGAGCTTCGGCGAGCAGAAGGAGTACGCGGAGATTGAGGGCGTCATCGCGAGCAAGGAGGGCGAGCTAAAGGTCGTCCGGCTCGAGATGCAGCAGAATGCGTCCGACTACACGCGGCTCGCAGAGCTCGGCCGCGAGGAGACGCGCCTTTCAGCGGAGCTCGACCACCTCATGGAGCGCTGGGCGTATCTGGAGGAGATCGCCGAGCAGCAGGACTCCTGAATCAACGTTCAAAACGCTAATCATTTATCTCTATTTCAAGATATAAAGGGGAAGGTAATCATGGCATTTGACAAGAACCAGTTTGCTGAGATCATCGAGGAATTCAAGGTCGACGGAACGCGCCTCCACGAAGTCGCGGCCGACTTCCGCTATGACCTGCGCAAGGGCCTCGAGAATCCGGACGAGTCGTCACTGCGCATGCTCAAGTCGTACGTCGGCCTGCCGACGGGCGAGGAGACGGGCGAGTACCTCGCGCTCGACTTCGGCGGCACGAACGTCCGCGTCCTGCGCATCCGCCTCGACGGTCACGGCAAATTCGAGGTCCTCAAGAAAGTCGCGAAGCCGCTGCGCGTCGAAGGCGTCTACGACTTCGTCGGCGAGGGCTCGACGGCAGAGCAGCAGTTCGACTTCATCGCAGAGCTCGTCGATGAGGCCATCGAGGGCGACCACACGACGAAGTACCTGCTCGGCCACACGTTCTCCTTCCCTTCGGAGCAAACAGACCTCTACAACGCGAAGCTCATCATCTGGACGAAGGAATTCGCCACGGCAGGCGTCGAGGGCAAGGTCGTCAACGACCTGCTCAAGGAAGCGCTGCACCGCCAGGGCATCGACAATGTCGAGCCGACGGCCGTCATCAATGACACGGTCGCCGTCCTGCTCGCCGCTGCCTACAAGCAGGCCGACACCTACATCGGTTCCATCTATGCGACGGGCCACAACACCTGCTACTTCGAGCCGTTCAAGGGCAAGGCCGAGCGCCCGATGATCCTCAACCTCGAGTCCGGCGGCTTCATGAAGCTCGCGCCGAACCGCTTTGACGCAGAGTTCGACGCACAGTCGGAGAAGCCGGGTGAGCAGCGCCTCGAGAAGATGGTCTCCGGCCGTTACATGGGCGAGCTCTTCGGCATGGCCATCGCAGAATTGCTCGGCGAGAAGGGCAAGAAGTACGGCTTCACGAGCATCGACATGAGCAACATCATCCTCGATGAGACGGCTGGCCTCACGGAAGTCGGCCGCATCGTCAGCGCCAAGACGGGCCATGACCTCGAAGAGGTCGACCGCCAGCGCCTGCAGGAGCTCGCTTCGGCTCTCGTCGTCCGCTCGGCACGCCTCGTCACGGCTACGTATGTCGGCATCATCTGGCAGCTGGCCGGCGACGACGCCATCAAGAAGCAGCACATCGCCATCGACGGCTCGGTCTACGAGAAGATGCCGCTGGCGAAAGAGAACATCATGCGCGCCCTCTCCGAGCTGCTCGGCGAATCGGCATCGCTCGTCGACACCGTCCTCGAGAACGGCGGTTCGGGCCTTGGCGCTGCCATTGCTGCTGCCATGTCGCAGAAGCAGGCATAAGGGCATCTCGTCCCAGCATTCTGTCATATACGAAAGCCACTGCATCGGGCAGCCTCGATGCAGTGGCTTTTTTTATGCGGCTATGTCATCGATTATGCTATAATGAAAGGCAGTAAGAAAGGAGTGAGCACCATCGAGCAGTCACTGAGCATGAACCTCTCGCAACATCTGGCGATGACGATGCAGCTGCAGCAGGCCATCCAGATCCTGCAGCTTTCCTCGCAGGACCTCTGCGCGGTCATCGAGAAAGAATACCTCGAGAATCCCGTGCTCGAGATGGAGTATCCGACAGGGCGGCGGGAGCTCTACGAGCAGGACGGCAGCATGAACGTCCGGGCGCTCGCCGACTACCTCGACGGCGGCAGCAAGCAGCCTGCCTACTTCACCGACGAAGACGACCATCAGTTCGATGCAGCTGCGCCGCTTCACATGACGCTCGAGGAGGAGCTGCTCGAGCAGGTCAACTTTACCTTCAAAGAGAGTGAAAACGAGCGAGCCGTCGCAACCTTCCTCGTCGGCTCGCTCGACAGCCGCGGCTACCTGACGCTGCCGACGGCGGAGGCGGCCCGCACGATGGGCTGCAGCGAGGCGGAGGTCCTGCGCATCCTCGCCATCATCCAGGGCTTCGAGCCCGCTGGCGTCGGCGCGCGCAGCCTCGCCGAATGCCTGCGCCTGCAGGCCGAGCGTCAGGGCATCTACGAAGGGCTCATCGCCGCCGTCATCGACCGCCATCTCGACGAAGTCGCCGCACACCGCCTCAAGGAGATCGCGGCGGCCGAGCACGTCGAGCCCGCCGCCGTGCAGATGGCCGTCGACATCGTGCGCCGCTTAAGCCCTAAGCCAGGCGCGGCTTACGGTGCAGGCACTCCCGCCTACATCACGCCGGACGTCATCATCCGGAAGGGCGAGCATGGCTATGAGGTCGAGGTCGAGGAGAGCGACGTGCCGCAGCTGCATATCTCCGCGCTCTACCGGCAGTCCGACACCTTCGACAAGGCAACGCAGAAGTACATCGCAAACCGCCTGCACGCAGCTTCGTGGCTCATCAACAGCATCGAGCAGCGGCGCACGACGATCCGCCGCGTCGTCGAGGAGATCGTGCGCCGGCAGCCGGCTTACTTCGAGAAGGGGCCCGCTTTCCTGCAGCCGATGACGATGAAGGACGTGGCCGACACCATCGGCGTGCACGAATCGACCGTGAGCCGCGCCGTCGCCAATAAGTACGTCGAGCTGCCGACGGGCATCCGCGCGCTGCGCAGCTTCTTCACGGCCCGCAGCGCGCGCGGCGAGGCGGGGGAGGATGTTGCCGCAGCGCAGGCTAAGTCGGCCATCGAGGCCCTGATCAAGGGCGAGAACCCCAAGAAGCCGCTCTCCGACCAGAAGCTCTGCACGTTGCTCAAGTCAAAGGGCATTGCGCTCTCGCGCCGCACCGTCATGAAGTACCGCGAGCAGATCGGCTACGACTCATCCGTCAAGCGCAAGCGCTACTGATCGATTGGAGACCCGCCAAGAAATCATGCAGACTGCCTCCGGCATTGTACTATGCCAGAGGCAGTCTTTTTCAGCATTCCTGCTATGCATGGAATGGCATAGCCATGATGCATACTGACGAAACAAAATTAAAGTTGACAGAAAAATAGAACGAAACGATAAGTTTGTGAAAAAAAGCGCAAAAACCGCTTGCAATGCGCGCGAAACGTGCTATCATAGTAGTCAAAAGAAAAACGGTGCTCTCGGCAGTGCAGATGCGAAAGTTACAAAAGGCGCGTTCTCTGCGATCTTGAAGCACAGTTATCATCACGCATGTGAAAAAAGTTACGTTCTTGTATTTTTTTACTTGAAAAAGTTAATTTTTTCACTTTCACTACAATTATGCAATCATTTTTATTCGCCATTCGTTTGTGGGTGTCTTAGGGGAGGACTTATCATGCAGCAGAATCAGAAGAAACCACGTATTGTCATTGTCGGTGCAGGCTTCGGCGGCGTCAAGCTCGCCAAACTCTTTGCGAAGGAGGATGTTGACGTCCTGCTCGTCGACCGCCACAATTTCCAGCTCTTCCAGCCACTCCTGTATCAGGTGTCGACGGCCGTCCTCTCGACGGATGAGATTGCGTATCCGGTCCGCGCGTTCTTCCGCAAGAGCAAGAACGTGGAATTCTTCATGGCAAAGGCCGAGGGTGTTGACCAGGCTCGCAAGGTCCTGCTGACGAATCATGGCGAGATTGCCTATGATTACCTGATCCTCGCTGCCGGCGCGACGACGAACTATTTCGGCATGCAGGAAGTCGAGGCACACTCCTACGGCATGAAGACGCTGCAGGAAGCCCTGCACATCCGCAACCACGTGCTGCACATGTTCGAGCGCGCCAACAAGGAGTCCGACCCAGAGGTGCGCCGTCGCATGCTGACGTTCGTCGTCGTTGGCGGCGGCCCGACGGGCATCGAGGAGTCCGGCGCCCTGACGGAGCTCTTCGCCATCCAGAAGAAAGAGTTCCACAACCTCGACTTCAGCGAAGTCAGCGTCAAGCTCATCGAGGCCACGGCCAACGTCCTGCCGATGGTCGCACCGAACCTGCGTGAGCACGCTGTCAAGGTCCTGCGCAAGAAAGGCGTCGATGTCATGCTCAACACCCAGGTCGTCGGCTACGACGGCAACGACCTCAAGCTCAAGGACGGCACGACGATCCCGACGCAGACGGTCATCTGGGCAGCCGGCGTCAAGGCTGTGCCGTTCATCAAGGACTGCGGTGGTGAAGTCGACCGCGGCGGCCGCATCATCGTCAACGAGAAACTGCAGGTCGAGGGCAGCGACTGCGTCTTCGCCATCGGCGACTGCGCGCACTACCAGCACGGCACGGAGCGCCCGCTGCCGACTGTCGCACCGGTTGCCATGCAGCAGGCACAGACGGCGCACGACAACATCATGAAGCTCATCCACGGCCAGCAGGACCTCGCGACGTTCCACTACAAGGATCTCGGCGCCATGGCCACGATTGGCCGCGGCGAGGCCGTCGTCGACAAGACGAAGCTCAACCCGCAGATGACGGGCTTCATCGCTTGGTGCGCGTGGATGTTCGTCCATCTCCTGCGCCTCGCCGGCGCTCATGCCAACTTCACGGTCGCCATCAAGTGGACCTGGAACCTCTTCTCCGGCACGCGCCTCGGCCGCATCATCACGAATATCAAAGACTGACACGTCTCTTCAGCAGGCAGTCTCCATCAGGGGACTGCCTGTTCTTTGTTGTTGGACAAAATGGGGATATTTGTCTATTTATGTATTCTTGATGGTATTTAGAAATAATTTTTCTTATCAAGCAGGAATTGGCGTTCAAAGAGCGAAATGTATTACTTGAATATAGGCAAACTCTGCTTCTGAGCACTTCTGGGAGCACAATAAACACCAAACAAACACGACAATAGAAATGGAAAGAAGAACTCGTGAAGAAAAGAGGAGTGGTTTTCGATGAAACATAGGAGACATGGCAGACATGCTGCCAAGAGCACGGGCAAGCTGCATGGGGATGCTGGCCGCTGCCGTAGCCTTTGGCCTGCTGAATATGGGCTCGGTATCGGCAGCACCGACGCCGGACGCTGGTACGTTGCAGCAGGATTTGCAGACCAAAAAAGAATTTGATAAGCAGGACGTCTCGCTTGGCAATGCCGACATCCAGGTTGAGCAGGAGCAGCGCCCGAGCCTCGACCTGCCGGATACGTTGAAGGTACAGGTCAATGACTTCAAGATCACGGGCCAGGACATCTACAGCGAGGAAACGCTCAAGAGCCTGCTCGCCGACAAGAAGGGCAAGCTCGTGACGTTCAAGGACCTGCAGGATGGCGCCGACACGCTGTCGCGCTACTTCCGCGACAAGGGCTACATCGCCGCGCACGCCTACCTTCCGGTACAGAAGATCGAGAACGGTGTCGTCGAGTACGCCGTGACGGTCGGTCGCTTTGACGGCATCACGATTCAGAACAACACGAAGATCCATGAGGGCGTCATCAAGCGCGAGACGGCCTTCCTCAAGAAGGGCGACTACCTGACGCGCGCCAACCTTGAGCGCGCCGTCTGGCTGCTCTCTGACCTCGCGGGTGCCGACGCCAAGGCCGTCCTGACGACGGGCGAGAACCCGGGCACGGTCCATGTGACGCTCGACCTCAACCCGCACAACGGCAAGCAGGGCCTGTTCTCCATCGACAACTACGGCAACCGTTCGACGGGCTACAACGAGTACGGCCTTGACTACGACTTCCTGAACCTCGCGCGCGAGGGCGACCATCTGGCCGTCGGCATCACGACGACGGGCAACGAGCTCTTCAACTGGGGTGCCAACTACACGATTCCGGTCATCTGCGACGGCATGAAGCTCACGGCGGGTTACAATGTCCTGACGTACCAGCTCGGCGATGACTATGAAGGCCTCGACGCACTCGGCCATTCGCGCGTCGCTTCGCTCGGCCTCGACTACGCCATCCAGCGCAGCCAGCGCCACAACCTCTACACGGGCATCCGCTATGAGTACAGCGACATCCAGGATGAGTACCGCGATATGCCAATCATTGGCAAGTACGCCGACAAGACGGGCCATGCAGGCGTCCTCTCGCTCTACGGCGACGAGCAGGACCGCAAGGGTGCGACGGACTGGCGCTTCGAGTACAAGATCGGCCACATCGGCAATGATTCTTCGAGCGCGTGGAGCGATGCCTTCACGCCGCCTCAGACGCTCGGCACTTACAACAAGGTCCGCGCCAACATCCTGCGCCGCCAGGACCTCAACGACCGCACCTATCTCCTGCTCTCGGCCCACGGCCAGTATGCATTCAACAACCTCGACTCTTCGGAGCACTTCTCCCTCGGCGGCCCGTACGGCGTACGCGCTTACCCGACGAGCGAAGCTTCGGGCGATACGGGCTATCTGACGCGCGCAGAGCTTCGCTGGCTCCTGCCGCTCGGCGCCAAGGACCAGCAGCTGCACCTCGCCTCGTACCTCGAGCACGGCGGCGTCTGGATCAACAAGGACAGCAGCATCAACCCGGGTGCCAAGAACCACCGCAACCTCCAGGGCATCGGCGTCGGCCTGATCTGGTCGCGCTATGAGGACTGGTTCCTGCGCGCCGACTACGCTTGGAAGCTCGGCTCCGAAGAACCGACGAGCGACACGAGCCACACGGGCGGCCGCTTCTGGATCCGCGGCGGTGTCTACTTTTGATACCCGACGATCTGTAAATCCATAAATCCATATCATACAATCGCTTTGATTGCCTTTACTGCAGAAGAGCAGGACCCTTGTCGGCCCTGCTCTTTGCTGTTAGAAGGGCAAACCTTACATTATCCGCATTAATGAATGACGTGTATAGTATTGAAATATCGTATAATCAAAATTTATGTCTCTCGTTGCGTCGTGCTCAAAAAATTAGTATAATATAAATAGAATAGTGCGAATAATAAGGCAACTCTGGATGCGGCACTCGGTGGCATGAACTACACGAACGATGCAGCGCTTGATGGCAAAAATGGCAAGTGGACGAAGGGTGTCGGCGACTATGACCTCAAGGGTAAAGGCGTCAACAACCTGACGAACTACAAAGTCACGTACCTCAACGGCACGGCAACGGTCACGCCGTACACGATCACGAAGAAAGACATTGTCGACGGCAAACCGGCATTCTCGACGGTCTATGGTACGACGACGACTCCGGTCGAAGTCGCAATTAAGGGCGTCAATGGCGATGCCACGGTCGCCAACACGGCAACGACTTCTGCTTATGAGTACGGCACGGATGGCACTCCAGTCAAGACGAAAGATGCCGGCAACAAGATCTATGACATCACGTCGGTCCTGACGAACAAGAACTATCAGTTTGAGAATGGTGAATCGAGCAAGACGTTCGAGAAGACGGCAAGCGTCACGCCAGCCGACCTGACGATTCAGATTGGCGACGCGTCGACGGTCTATGGTACGAAGTTCGACGAATTGCAGTATGGGTACAATTATGAATCTGGCATCACGAATGGCGATACGAAGGCAACTCTGGATGCGGCACTCGGTGGCATGAACTACACGAACGATGCAGCGCTTGATGGCAAAAATGGCAAGTGGACGAAGGGTGTCGGCGACTATGATCTCAAGGGCAAAGGCGTCAACAACCTGACGAACTACAAAGTCACGTACCTCAACGGCACAGCAACGGTCACGCCGTACACGATTACCGAGGAAGAGATTGTCAATCCGGATGGTTCGCCGCTCTACACGACGAAGTATGGTCAGAAAGATGCATTCGGCACGGCAACCTTTACGGGTGTCAATGGCGATGGCACGTATGAACTGGCTATCACGGACTCCAGTGCATTGGCAGCTACGGGCGAAGGCAAGGTCACGAAGGATGTCGGCAAGAACATCTACGATACGACGGTCGAGCTCAGCGAAGCGATGAATGGCAACTACCAGTTCGCAGATGGCGCAATGAGCAAGACGTTCGCGAACACGGCAAGCGTTACGCCGGCCGAGCTCACGATCAAGACGAAAGACGTCGAGACGGAGTACGGCACGGTCAAGACGACGACCTCTGAGGTCGATGGTCTTCGCAATGGCGACCTTCCGACTGGGTTCATCTACGACTATGGCAACTATGGCGGAGCTTATCTTGATGGCAACACCAAGACGAATGACGTCAACACGTATCATTTCGGCACGAAGCTCTCCGGCGCGGAGTTCCTCAAGAACTACACGATCACGGGTGGCGAGGCCGATGTGAAGATCGACCCGAAGGATGTCACATTCTTCGTTTCCGGTACGGGCAACACGCTGGGCGACAACCAGTACGGAGTCGTGGCGCACATCAACGGCACGCCGATCATCTCGGGCGATGTGGCAGGCAACTACCGTTACAACTACGGCGGCCTGATCACGCTCTCGCCGACGGTGCCGACGAAGCCGGATATCGATCCGCATAATCCGTCGAATCTCGATGGTTCTGGCTCCTGGACGAGCAACATGGGCAACCATGGCGTACCGGGCGTCGAGCGCGTCGCAGGTTTGGCGAGTGCTGAGCTTCCGTTCTTCAAGGTTGAGGCTGGTCAGGTCTCGCATTACGGCACGTATGATGTCGCAGCGGATCCGGACAAGGTTCGCCTTGAGCCGACGGGCAAGCGCCTGCCGGAGCCGAATCAGCCGAAGACGCAGTATCGTGAGTACACGAAGGCGCTGACGACGACGGATGGCACGGGCATGTTCCGCATGGTCTATGACGGTTCGACCTTCAACATCACGCCGGTCGACGATGGTGCTCTTGCGCTTATGCGCATGGGCGATGTCAAGAACAACGTCGAGCTTTCGGCAGAGGCTCTCCACGCTGGTTTCAGCGAGATGGGCATCCTGCTTGAGGACCTCGATGGTGTCTATGTCCACTTCGATACCATGGCGTAAGCCAATCCGTAAATCATGGGTTCCCCGCAGGGTTGGCCGCGAGCGATGACTCGCGCATGACCGAGACATTCAACGAGCGACAGGCTTAATGAGCTGCACGGAGTGTGGAGACGACGTGCTTATGCGTCGGAGTCAACAGCCAATCCTGTGATGGGCAGGCTGCCAGGATTTTCCTGGCAACCTGCTCTTTTTTATGCAGTAAAATTGCTATTATGAAGGCCGAATCGGATATTGAGCGGCCGGAGCACAGATGCTGTCTTGACGCTTTTATTTGGTGTCTTTAATGGAAGGAAAATTTTGTTTACGGCCTGAATCCTAATTGCCCCTTCCAATTATATGTGGTAAACTATAAATAGCAAGGATAAACCTGACAAAACTGAATCGATGTGAACATGCCCTGTGGTCGCGCAGCGCCCACAGCGGTAACAGATCTGCTTAAGTTTCGAAGCGATATGGACGACAGCCTGAAAAGGCAGCGCAAGGTGGTTTGGAGACCAAGTGCTCTCAAGTCAAAATATCGTAACGAAAGAGGCGGCCAATATGAAAACCTTGCGGCAGATCATGACTTTACTCGTCATGGCATGTATTGTTTTTGCATCGAGCACGGCTTTTGCGGCCAGCCTTCAGGATGAAGTCTTGTACGAAGTCAATCTTGAACGTACGGCAGCCGGCATCCAGCCGTTAAGCGGGATTGTTTATCTTGACCAGGCGGCTGGAACCCGTGCGCAGGAAGCGGGCATCTTGTTCGCGCATCAGCGCCCGGACGGCAGCCCTGTCAAATCAGTTTTGAATGGTGCATCCTGCTCCTGGTTCGGTGAAAACCTTGCCATCAGCAGCGTAGTGGATGCTAAAAAGATCGTTCGCGCTTGGATGGGTTCCCCGACGCATCGCGCAAATCTCCTCAACCATCATTTCACGAAGATGGGTGTATCTTGCGTGAGAGGCAATGATGGTCACTACTATTGGGCCATGGAACTTGTTGGTGACTGACCCAGCTGCTTTCTGTGAGGACCGAACTAGATATTCCCGGGCAGGCTGTATGGATTCATGCAGCCTGTTTTCTATTATTCGGGGAAGGTTGGCTCTGCAGGTAAAGCATACCGCTCTTGCCGGCAGTAGGAGAATGAGGTGAGAGTATGGGCAGAATGATAGTCCGGACAGGAGTGTTCATCGCGGCTTTTCTTGCCATAGCGATGCTCGTTCCATCTGGAGGTCAGTATGGCTGCGCTCATGCACAGAGTGCTGCTTCACTGACTGAGCTCAGCTCTGGCGCAGGCACGGCCATTGTACGCGACCTTGAGCGTCGCGGCACACCGCGCGGCAACTACAAGATCTCCGAGGCTGATGACGATGTCGTCATCGACGCTGAGGCTTACACGGAAGGTCCGTCGACGTGAGCTTTGCCCCCGTCTTGTAGGTAAGATGCAGTCGGACCCACAAGTCAAATCAGGTAAAATGGATGCCGGGAGCCCGCATTCACCGTTGAGCCGTGAGGCTCGACGGTGGTGCGGGATTTTTTGTGATTTTTTTCGGAAAAGCTGTTGACAAATGGGCGCAACTCCTGTAATATAATACAAGTCGCCGCGAGATACCGGCCAGCACGAAATGTAAGACAAGGTTCCTTGAGTGGAAACACTTACAGGTCATGCAGGACGGCCGCCTTTCAGACAAAAAAGAAAAGTAAAAAAGTTCTTGACAGCTTGAAAGAGATGCGGTACAATAAATGAGTCGCTTGAAACAATAGCTTCGAAAGACAAAAATTCGAAAGACAAAAAGTTGTTCTTTGAAAACTAAACAATGCAACATGAATCATTTGTGATTCAAGCC
>OGYD01001843.1_pt1 | contig 15118 bp, 16 predicted proteins | sample 1576441 | NCBI WGS metagenome assembly OGYD01 (sample SAMEA3541537, study PRJEB24748) | human gut metagenome | biome: human gut; feature: human-associated habitat; material: faeces | place: China | collected 2012 | reverse complement strand
GCGCAGCGTGCGCGACAAACGATCGGTTAAATTATCAAACATTGTCTCTCGCCTGAGTAGAAACGTTGGGCCGCCATGAGCGACACATACACAGAATTTTGCCGGAGTATAACATGAAGGCGCCTTTGTTGTTATGCAACGGTTGGAGCAGGCGTCACGTAACGTTATACTGCTTCTCTTTCTTATTAAGACAACTGTCGATGCCTATATGCCTGTTTTCGCACTGATCGCCCTTGTTGCCTACTCTGTCAGCCTCGCGCTGATTATTCCCGGACTGCTGCAAAAAAACAGCGGCTGGCGGCGCATGGCTATTCTTTCGGCGGTGATCGCACTGATTAGCCACGCCTTTGCGCTGGAATCACGCATTATCCCCGGCGACGGCAGCGTGCAAAACCTGAGCGTGCTGAACGTCGGCTCGCTGGTCAGCCTGATGATCTGTACGGTAATGACCATCGTCGCGTCTAAAAATCGCGGCTGGCTGCTGCTGCCGATTGTCTACACCTTCGCGCTGATCAATCTGGCCCTCGCCACCTTTATGCCTAATGAGTTCATTACGCATCTGGAGGCGACGCCGGGGATGCTGGTGCATATCGGCCTGTCGCTCTTTGCCTACGCGACGCTGATCATCGCCGCGCTTTATGCCATGCAGCTCGCCTGGATTGACTACCAGCTGAAAAACAAAAAGCTGGCGTTTAACCATGAAATGCCGCCGCTGATGGTGATTGAGCGTAAGATGTTCCACATCACCCAGGTGGGCGTGGTGCTGCTGACGCTCACGCTCTGCACCGGGCTGTTTTACATGAAGAACCTGTTCAGCGTGGAGAATATCGATAAAGCGGTGCTCTCCATCATCGCGTGGTTTGTCTATATTGTCCTGTTATGGGGCCATTATCATGAAGGCTGGCGCGGTCGTCGCGTGGTCTGGTTCAACGTCGCGGGTGCGGGCATTCTCACCCTTGCCTATTTTGGCAGCCGCTTCATACAGCAATTTGCTGGCTAAGAAACAAAGGAGTTCCCCCTGGAACACATCTCAACCACCACGCTGATCGTTATCCTGATCGTCATGGTGGTCATCTCCGCCTATTTCTCCGGCTCGGAAACCGGCATGATGACCCTGAACCGCTACCGGTTACGTCATCGTGCTAAACAGGGTAACCGCGCCGCTCGCCGCGTTGAAAAACTGCTCCGCAAGCCGGATCGCCTGATTAGCCTGGTGCTCATCGGCAACAACCTCGTCAACATTCTGGCCTCTGCGCTCGGCACCATCGTCGGGATGCGCCTGTACGGCAACGCCGGGGTCGCAATTGCCACCGGCGTGCTGACTTTCGTGGTGCTGGTGTTTGCCGAAGTGCTGCCAAAAACCATCGCCGCGCTTTACCCTGAAAAGGTCGCCTATCCGAGCAGCTTCCTGCTGGCACCGCTGCAGATCCTGATGATGCCGCTGGTCTGGCTGCTGAACATGGTGACGCGCGTCCTGATGCGGATGTTGGGAATCAAAGCCGACGTCACCATCAGCAGCGCGCTCAGCAAAGAGGAGCTGCGCACTATCGTGAATGAATCACGCTCGCAGATCTCCCGGCGCAATCAGGACATGCTCCTGTCGGTGCTGGATCTGGAAAAGGTGAGCGTGAACGACATCATGGTGCCGCGTAACGAAATCGTCGGTATCGACATCAATGACGACTGGAAAGCCATCGTTCGCCAGCTGACGCACTCCCCGCACGGGCGCATTGTGCTGTACCGCGACTCGCTGGATGACGCCATCAGCATGCTGCGCGTGCGCGAAGCCTACCGTCTGATGACCGAGAAAAAAGAGTTCACCAAAGAGGTGATGCTGCGCGCCGCCGACGAAATTTATTACGTGCCGGAAGGAACACCGCTCAGCACGCAGCTGGTGAAATTCCAGCGCAACAAGAAGAAGGTCGGCCTGGTGGTCAACGAGTACGGCGATATCCAGGGGCTGGTGACGGTCGAAGATATTCTGGAAGAGATTGTCGGGGACTTTACCACCTCAATGTCGCCTTCCCTCGCGGAAGAGGTCACCCCGCAAAACGACGGCTCGGTGCTGATTGACGGAAGCGCGAACATTCGTGAACTCAACAAAGCCTTTAACTGGCATTTGCCGGAAGATGAGGCTCGCACCATTAACGGGATGATTCTGGAAGCGCTGGAAGAGATCCCGGCGGCGGGCACGCGGGTGCGCATTGAGCAGTACGATATTGATATCCTGGACGTGCAGGACAATATGATCAAGCAGGTGAAAGTCCTGCCCGTTAAACCCCTGCGCGAAAGTATCGCGGAGTAAGGTTGTAGGCCGGGTAAGGCGAACGCCGCTACCCGGCACTACGGATAGCGAATTACGCTTTCGCTTTCGCCACGGTCACCATCGCAGCGCGGATGGTACGGCCGTTCAGGGTATAGCCTTTCTGCATCACGCCCAGCACTTTACCGGCTTCAATCTCTTCAGATTCAACCATCGCAATCGCCTGGTGAACGTTTGGATCCAGCGGAACGTCGGTATCGGCAATCACTTCCACGCCAAACTTACGCACCACGTCGAGCATGGATTTCAGCGTCAGTTCGATACCTTCGATCATTGCCGCGTTGTCCGGATTCGCTTTGTCAGCCACTTCCAGCGCACGATCGAGGCTATCAATCACCGGCAGCAGTTCGTTGACGAATTTCTCCAGCGCGAACTTGTGCGCCTTCTCAACGTCCTGCTCGGTACGACGACGCAGGTTTTCCATTTCCGCCTTGATGCGCAGAACACTGTCGCGTTCGCGATTCTGTGCTTCTACCAGTTGGGCTTCCAGATTCGCAATTTTTTCATCGCGCGGGTCCACCTGCTCAGCAGATGCGTCTGGCTCTATAGCCTCAACTTCATCGTGCTGTTCCGTGATAATTTCTTCAGGGGCTTGCCCCTCAGGCGTTTTCTGTTCTTTACTACTCATGAATTTCTCCGCGTTTTTCTGCATTCATCTCGCTAACTTCGCTTATTATGGGGATCAGTTTCCGGGATTCAAGGGAACAAGACAGATTGTCATCATTCATCAGGCACAAGGACCTCCAGAAAATGAATAATCATTTCAGGTGTATTGGGATCGTCGGGCATCCGCGTCACCCTACCGCACTAACGACACATGAAATGTTGTATCGCTGGTTGTGTAGCAAAGGCTATGAAGTGATGGTCGAGCAGCAGATTGCCCAGGAACTGCAGCTGAAGAGCGTCAAAACCGGCACGCTGGCAGAGATTGGCCAACAGGCCGATCTCGCCGTGGTGGTGGGCGGCGACGGCAACATGCTCGGCGCGGCCCGCACGCTGGCGCGCTATGACATCAAGGTCATCGGCATCAACCGTGGCAATCTCGGTTTTTTAACCGACCTCGACCCGGACAATGCGCAGCAGCAGCTGGCCGACGTGCTGGAAGGTCACTATATCAGTGAAAAACGCTTTTTACTGGAAGCGCAGGTGTGCCAGCAGGACTGCCAGAAGCGCATCAGCACCGCGATTAACGAGGTGGTCCTTCACCCCGGTAAAGTGGCGCACATGATCGAGTTCGAAGTCTATATCGACGAAATCTTTGCCTTCTCCCAGCGTTCTGACGGGCTGATTATCTCCACCCCGACCGGCTCAACCGCCTACTCGCTTTCTGCCGGCGGCCCGATCCTGACGCCCTCGCTGGATGCCATTACCCTGGTGCCGATGTTCCCGCACACGCTCTCCGCCCGCCCGCTGGTGATCAACGGCGACAGCACGATCCGTCTGCGCTTCTCGCACCGCCGTAACGACCTGGAGATCAGCTGCGACAGCCAGATAGCGCTGCCTATCCAGGAAGGTGAAGATGTGCTTATTCGCCGGTGTGATTACCACCTGAATTTGATACATCCAAAAGATTACAGCTATTTCAACACATTAAGCTCGAAGCTTGGCTGGTCAAAAAAATTGTTCTGATTTTGCATCCAAGACTTTACTGTATAAAAAACCAGTTTATACTGTATGAAAACACAGTTATGGTTTTTCATACAGGAAAACAATTATGCTGGCACAACTGACCATCAGCAACTTTGCCATTGTTCGTGAGCTTGAGATCGATTTCCACAGCGGCATGACGGCGATCACCGGGGAAACCGGTGCGGGTAAATCCATTGCCATTGATGCCCTCGGCTTGTGCCTTGGCGGCCGCGCCGAGGGCGACATGGTGCGCATGGGCGCAAACCGTGCCGACCTGTGCGCCCGCTTCTCCCTGAAAGACACCCCTGCTGCCCAGCGCTGGCTGGAGCAGAATCAGCTTGAAGATGGACGTGAGTGTTTACTTCGCCGCGTTATTAGCAGCGACGGTCGCTCACGCGGCTTTATCAACGGCACGGCGGTCCCGCTCTCCCAGCTCCGTGAACTCGGCCAGCTGCTTATCCAAATCCACGGTCAGCACGCGCATCAGCAACTCGTTAAACCCGAACAGCAGAAAGCGCTGCTGGATGGTTATGCGGGTGAGTACGCGCTTACTCAGCTTATGGCAGAGCACTATCGCCAGTGGCATCAGAGCTGCCGCGAGCTCGCTCAACACCAGCAGCAAAGCCAGGAGCGCGCCGCCCGTGCGGAGCTGCTGGAATACCAGCTCAAAGAGCTGAACGAATTCAACCCGCAGCCGGGTGAGTTTGAGCAAATCGACGAAGAGTACAAGCGCCTGGCGAACAGCGGTCACTTGCTCTCAACCAGCCAGAATGCGCTCAACCTGCTGGCGGATGGCGAAGACGTGAACCTGCAGAGCCAGCTGTATAACGTCCGTCAGCTGCTTACCGAACTGGTCGGCATGGACAGCAAACTGTCTGGCGTCCTGGATATGCTGGAAGAGGCGGCCATTCAGATCTCTGAAGCCGGTGACGAACTTCGCCACTACTGTGAGCGTCTGGATCTCGACCCGAACCGTCTGTTTGAGCTGGAGCAGCGTATCTCCCGCCAGATCTCGCTGGCGCGCAAGCACCACGTTACGCCGGAAGAGCTGCCGGGCTACTATCAGTCTCTGCTGGACGAGCAGCAGCAGCTTGACGATCAGGCTGACTCGCAGGAGACCCTCTCTCTGGCGGTGAACCTGCACCATGAACAGGCGCTGGCGACAGCGCAAAAGCTGCATGAAATTCGTCAGCACTATGCTCAGGAGTTAAGCCAGCACATTACCGACAGCATGCACACGCTGGCGATGCCGCACGGCGTCTTCACCATTGACGTTCGCTTTGAAGAGAACCACCTGACGGCGGAAGGTGCAGATCGTATCGAATTCCGCGTCACCACCAACCCGGGGCAGCCGCTGCAGGCGATTTCCAAAGTGGCCTCAGGCGGTGAACTGTCGCGTATTGCGCTGGCGATTCAGGTGATCACCGCGCGCAAAATGGACACCCCGGCGCTGATTTTCGATGAAGTGGATGTCGGCATCAGCGGTCCGACGGCGGCGGTGGTGGGTAAACTGCTGCGCCAGCTCGGCGAATCCACGCAGGTGATGTGTGTCACCCACCTGCCGCAGGTCGCGGGCTGTGGCCATCATCACTTTATCGTCAGCAAAGAAACCGACGGTGAAATGACCGAAACGCACATGAAGCCGCTGGATAAACGTGCGCGTCTGCAGGAGCTGGCACGCCTGCTCGGCGGCAGCGAAGTCACGCGTAACACGCTCGCGAACGCGAAAGAACTGCTGGCGGCATAAACTTTTTCGGGATCTCAGGGTCATACAGAACAACAAAAACGCCGCCAGACCGGTTTCAAAGTGGGGCAAGGTCTATTATCATCGGCATATTACATATGAGCCGCGTTCTGCTCGGGCCCGAAAAGGAATCAAATCACTATGCGTTGTAAAATGCTGACCGCTGCCGCAGCGGTTCTTCTGATGTTGACCGCAGGCTGTTCCACTCTGGAGAAAGTGGTTTACCGTCCTGACATCAACCAGGGGAACTACCTTACCCCTAACGATGTGTCCAAAATCCGCGTGGGGATGACACAACAGCAGGTCGCTTATGCACTGGGAACCCCGATGATGTCCGATCCGTTCGGCACTAACACCTGGTTCTATGTATTCCGTCAGAAGCCGGGCCATGAAGATGCGACCCAGCAGACCCTGACGCTGACCTTCAGCAGCGCTGGTGTGTTGACCAACATCGACAACAAGCCTGCCCTGACTAAATAATCCGGTGTCAGAAATGCAAAAAGGTGCTCATTGAGCACCTTTTTTGTATCTGAGTTCTTACGAAGAATCGTAGCCCCGCTAAGCGCTGCGCCACCGGGGAAGAAAGCGCTACTTACTGGCCTTCTCCGCGCGTTGGCGACGCAGCTCTTTCGGGTCGGCAATCAGCGGACGATAAATCTCCACCCGGTCGCCCTCTTTCAGCACATCGCCCAGCTTCACCGGACGGCTGTAAATCCCGACCTTGTTCTTCGCCAGGTCGATATCGCTGCGAAGCTCGAGGATGCCGGAAGCACGGATGGCCGCCTCAACGGTCGCCCCCTCCTCCAGCGTCACGCGCTGCAGATACTGCTTCTCCGGCAACGCATAAACCACTTCTACAGCAATCTTATGCGACACTGTAAACCTCTTTGGCGCGGGTGGTGAACGCCTGAACCATATTCGATGCCAGCTCTTTAAAGATGCGGCCAAACGCCAGCTCAATCAGCTTATTGGTAAACTCGAAGTCCAGATGGAACTCAATGCGGCAGGCGTCAGCGCTCAGCGGCGTAAACTTCCAGCCCCCCATCAGGGTCTTGAACGGACCATCCACCAGATGCATCAAAATGCTCTGATTGCTCGTCAGCGTATTACGGGTGGTGAACGTCTTGCTGATCCCCGCTTTGGAGACATCCACCGCCGCGGTCATCTGCGTCGGGCCAGACTCCAGAACGCGGCTCCCGGTGCATCCCGGAATAAATTCTGGATAAGACTGAACATCGTTCACTAACTGATACATTTGTTCCGCGCTGTAAGGCACAAGCGCAGTACGGCTAATCTGAGGCATAGCATTTCCCATGGTCACACAACGGACAAATAATAACATTTATCACCTGTTAAAAAAACGCTAAGCCTCATCTCGTGCTAAGATAGCGCGTTAGACCTCACAGGACGCAATGAGGTGACTTTTTGAAATCAGATTACCGACGGCTTTACGACACTTATGACGAAGAAAAAAGCACATAAACCAGGCTCGGCGACCATTGCGCTCAACAAGCGTGCTCGCCACGAGTATTTCATTGAAGAAGAATTCGAAGCTGGCCTTGCGTTGCAGGGCTGGGAAGTAAAATCGCTGCGCGCCGGGAAAGCCAACATCGGCGATAGCTACGTGATCCTGAAAGATGGCGAAGCCTTCCTGTTCGGCGCGAACTTTACGCCGTTGACCGTCGCCTCTTCACACTACGTTTGTGACCCTACGCGCACGCGTAAATTGCTGCTGAACAAGCGTGAGCTGGAATCCCTCTACGGACGCATCAACCGCGAAGGTTTCACCGTGGTCGCCCTGTCGCTGTACTGGAAAAACGCCTGGTGCAAAGTGAAAGTTGGCGTCGCGAAGGGTAAAAAACAGCACGACAAACGTACTGACCTGAAAGAGCGCGAGTGGCAGCTGGACAAAGCGCGCATTATGAAAAACGCAGGACGTTGATTCTGCACACTTATTGTACTATTCAATAAGTTAGCGTTCCGGGCTGGTATCCAGGAAGTGAAATCTGGTATACTCAGTTCAACACTATTGGGGCTGATTCTGGATTCGACGGGATTTGCGAAACCCAAGGTGCATGCCGAGGGGCGGTTTGCCTCGTTAAAAGCCGCAAAAAAATAGTCGCAAACGACGAAAACTACGCTTTAGCAGCTTAATAACCTGCTCTGAGCCCTCTCTCCCTAGCTTCCGCTCTTAAGACGGGGATCAAAGAGAGGTCAAACCCAAAAGAGATCGCGTGGAAGCCCTGCCTGGGGTTGAAGCGTTAAAACTAATCAGGCTAGTTCGTTAGTGGCGTGTCTGTCCGCAGCTGGCGTGCGAATGTAAAGACAAACTAAGCATGTAGTACCGAGGATGTAGAAATTTCGGACGCGGGTTCAACTCCCGCCAGCTCCACCAAAATTCTCCATCATCGATCACCAGAGTCGACTGATGAAGTCCTGAAAGCCCGCACGGCGCAAGCCCTGCGGGCTTTTTTGTATTTATCATTGCCCGAGAACATCCGGCTAAATCCGGTGATTATTGGTATACGTTTAGGTAAACGGTAGGATGTATACCTAAAGCTCATACCAATTCATGAAGGAGCGGCCACAGTGGCACGCACAACACGCCCCCTGACCAACGCCGAAGTTCCGCGCGCTAAGGCGTTAGAGAAGGATTTAACGCTGCATGCTGGCGATGGGCTTTTCCTGATAGTGAAAGCCAGCGGGAAAAAGCTCTGGCGTTTCCGTTATCAACGTCCGGCAACAAAGCAACGGACAATGATGGGACTCGGTGCCTTCCCCGCCCTTTCGCTTGCAGATGCCCGAGGATTACGAGCTGATTACCTTGCCTTATTAGCCAACGGAATCGACCTGCAAATTCAAGCTGAAGTTGCAGAGGTACAGCAGCAAATCGCTCTGGACAGTATTTTTTCAACGGTCGCCGCTAACTGGTTCCAGCTAAAAAGCAAAAGCGTTACCCCTGATTACGCAAAAGACATTTGGCGTTCACTGGAGAAAGATGTATTCCCTGCCATCGGTGAGATCCCCGTTCAGCAAATCAAAGCCCGAACTTTGGTTGAAGCCCTTGAGCCAATAAAAGCACGTGGGGCGCTTGAGACTGTACGTCGACTGGTGCAGCGCGTTAACGAAATCATGATTTATGCCGTAAACACTGGTTTGATTGATGCCAATCCAGCATCCGGTGTTGGGATGGCCTTTGAGAAGCCCAAAAAACAAAATATGCCGACGCTGCGGCCAGAAGAATTGCCGAAGCTGATGCGTTCTCTCATCATGTCAAATCTATATATTCCGACTCGCTGTCTCATTGAATGGCAACTCCTGACGCTTGTGCGCCCTTCTGAGGCCTCCGGTGCTCGTTGGGCAGAGATCGATTTCGATGCCAAACTTTGGATGATCCCGGCCGCACGGATGAAGGCAAAGCGTGAACATATCGTTCCTTTATCTCCTCAGGCGTTAGATATACTGGAAGTGATGAAACCTATCAGCATCCATCGAGAGCATGTTTTTCCAAGCAGAAATGATCCAAAACAAGCTATGAATAGCCAGACGGCTAATGCTGCTTTAAAACGAATTGGATTCGGAGGTAAGCTTGTAGCACATGGGTTACGTTCAATTGCGAGTACGGCTATGAATGAGGCAGGTTTTAGCCCAGACATAATTGAGGCAGCTCTAGCACATAGCGATAAAAATGAGGTGCGACGCGCATATAATCGCTCAACTTATTTAGAGCAGCGAAAAGGTCTGATGTCTTGGTGGGGTTTATTTGTTAATAAGACTATTAAATAAGGACTTGCACACATGTCAAACGAACTATTTAAAGCATTCAGGGCATCAGAATTACATGACAAGAATATTAATTTTCTAATAGGATCAGGTGCTTCAGCTTCATTTATACCAACACTTAAAATTAATGATGATTTCACTTATGAAGATATACTCACAGATAGTGATTATAGTGAAATAAAAGATTTCATTTACTACCAGTACTACAAAAACATTTTACGCAAGAGTTTCTGCTTCTTCAAAAGGGATGACGATGCAGACTTGCGTAAAACCCGTAGGGAAACACTCAGTGCATACCAAGAGTTAATTGATAATATTGTAAACCTTATAAATAGAAAGGGCGCCAATCAAATTCGGCGAGCCAATATTTTTACAACCAACTATGATTTGTTTTTCGAAAATGCTTCTGATAAGTTACTTCGTAATTCCACTAATTTTATTTTTAACGATGGTGCGAGAGGATTAAAAACACGCTACCTTCAAATCAGTAATTTTCACACATCAACTTGGCATCAGGGTACAAATGATCTTTATAAATTTGAAATACCAACAATAAACCTCATAAAAATGCATGGTTCTGTTTCTTGGAGAAAAGTAAATGAGGAAAAAATTGAAGTAAGTTATCCAAACTCTTATCCAAAATATTTGGAAATTGATTTAGATATTCCAGACATCCAAACAGCAATTAAATTAATTGAAGATTTTACACTTACTCATACAGCTAAGGAAAGTTTAGCCCTGACAAATGAGGATGAATTGGCGCTTAAGGAATTCAGAAAAGAATATGATAAACTTGCTATCGTAAATCCAACCAAAGCAAAGTTTGAAGAAACTGTTTTCCAACAGCATTATTATCAATCACTTAGACTTTTAAGTTATGAACTTGAGAAACCTCAAACTGTTCTAATCTGTTTTGGTTTTTCTTTTAAAGATGAACACATTCGAGAAATAATTTCTCGATCGCTCAGCAACCCCTCATTGATAGTTTACGTTTTTTGCTATAAACATGAATCCAAGTCTGAAATAAAAGAGTTGATAAATAACAAGAAAATTATTTTTATCTACCCAGAAAACAATGACGATGGCCATTTCATCGACTTAGATAGATTCATAGATTGTATTTTTTCTGTCAGGGGGATTGATTCAATGGAGGGGTTAACATGCAGTTTATAATTGGGTATGTTACAGCTGTAAGAGGAACGTCTGTCCGTGCGATCGTTCACCCAAATCTCTATCAGACCACGTATATATATGATGGAAGATTATATCGTGGCGTTGCTATAAATGAATTTATTGTTATAAAAAAAGGATATCACGATATTATTGGGAAAATTGAGGGTGAAGAAATAATTGAAAAGAAAAACTTTGACAACTCTCAGCCTAATCATGAAAAATTTGATAGATTTGTAGATATAAAAATCATTGGGTACATTTCTGAAAATAAATTCAAATCAGGTATTAAATACCTTCCAATGATTCAGGATGAGTTACATCTAATTTCGGACAAACTCATTTCCGCAGTATATTCTTTCGAAGGAAAAGTAGATGCCAAAACAATACACATTGGTAAATCACTCCTTGAAGAGATGCCTATTCACATTCCAATAAATGGCATATTTAATTCACACATAGGCATATTTGGGAATACAGGAAGTGGTAAATCCAATTCTTTAGCAAAGATATATAGCGAATTATTCACTTGCATTGGAAAAAGATTATTTAAAAAATCCATGTTTGTATTCATTGATTTTAATGGCGAATATAAACCCATCCACAACCAATTGAATGATAAAAGCAATTACATTGTGCTTGACACGCATTTAAAGAATGGCAATCAAAAATTAAAAATTAAAAAATCAGAATTTTGGGATGTGGAATTACTTTCAGTCTTGTTTTCAGCCACAGAAAAAACCCAAAAGCCATTTCTTAACATCCTTGTAAGAAATAGACTCAAGTACGGTGATGAGCTTAATGACTACTTCCATGAAACAATTAGGGTTATGTTTGGTCAAAATCAGCATCGTGAAACGATCAGCGTTTTACGGTCAATAATTAACATAGTCAACCCTGCGAAATCAAAAGAAATAAATTCCGAGTTATCTGAGTTTAGTTGGTACTCAAAAGGGGAAAGTAACAAATATTATAGGAATGGGAGTTTTTATAACACTCCGGATGGTTATCTTGCTCATCTTCCTTCACTGACAGACACTAATATAGATATTGAAACGCTATCATCTTTTCAGCAAATAATTGTCAGGGCAACTCTTCAACTGATAAATTCCGTTTCTAGGAATTATGTACAATACGAACACATCAGTCCATTAATTGCCAAGATAAATGCATCAACTGGCTCACTAGAAAAAGTAATTGAGATAATTGATGATGTTGAAATAGAAGCCAAACCATTATTATTCATATCATTAAAAAACTGCAACCAAGAAACAAAAAAAACAATTCCAATGTTGATTGCAAAGTGTTCTTTTTTGGAACATAAGAAAAAAGACGCTTCAAAGAACAGCTTCCACCTTATCATTGACGAGGCTCATAATATATTATCAGAGACATCAACTAGAGAATCTGAGACATGGAAAGATTACCGCCTAGAATTATTTGAGGAAATAATTAAAGAAGGGAGAAAATTTTCATACTTCGTAACTATTGCGAGTCAACGACCAGCAGACATATCACCAACAATAATTTCTCAAATTCATAATTACTTCCTTCATCGTTTGGTTAACGAAAATGATTTATTCTTACTAAAAAATTCTATAAGTAACCTTGATAGTTCTTCGCGCAGTTTAGTTCCTATATTACCATCCGGAGCCTGTGTCGTATCGGGCACCGCATTTCATACTCCTATGATCATTCAAGTTCAGCGCCTCCCATCAGAATTAGCGCCTGAAAGTGATACTATTAATCTCGATACATTTTGGTAGTAACTGGTATTGCTTTGACGACGAGACTCTAAACCTATTTTTAGCTAACCAGCCGTCATTGGACGGCTTTTATCATTTCCCCTAACCGCACCTACTTAGAAATCAATGGAAGCTATACTCCTCCGTTGAGATTTCACACCGCCATTTGCTACAAGCACACGCCATATTGAAGCATTCTGACTGCGAAAATATATATCAACGTTAGCGCGCAATGCTCTCCCCGCCCCGCCTGCCCGCTTAAGGGGGTGCTTTTAATGCAGGTGCATGATCGGCCTCAGAGCGCGCCAGTGCTGGTGCTGGCGGGGATTCAGTGTCGGTTAAACGCATGCAAACCATGCACCTTATGCATGCATGGCTTTTTTACGTAAAATGGCGGGATTTTCGGGGATTTTTGTAAGGACTACTGCGCAGCCAGTTCTGCACGGCGGCGGGTGTAATTCAGATTCTGTGCAGGTGTGAATTTTTCACGATTAACATCCCGCGAAGCCGGTTCAGGCTTGAATCCGATGGCCGTTAAAATGTCATTATCCTGCACCGAATAATTAATTTTTTCACCGGCGGCCAGCCAGACCTGTAGCGTCTCACGCAGATAGTCGACCGAGTGCTGCATGGCGCAGCGCTGAATGGCGGAATGTTGCCCTGAATAATTCATCAGCTCGGGAGCAAGGGCGGCGGCCATCTCCGCGTCGTTCTTCTGCATAAAATCCTTCAGCCGGTTACGTGTGCTGATGCGCTGCGCCTCGTCATGCGAACGATACAATGACCGACAGCCCGATTAATTACTCCCTTTTTCAACTAGATACTCTCGCGCAGCTTTTGCATGCTCCGACCGCTGTGCAGCTTACGGCTAGCGGTGGCTTCAGATACTGGCATTTGGATCACCGGCTCTGTCATCGGCGAACGGATAATCCCATCAACGCAATCAAGCGCGCATAACGTAGCCGAGCTACTCGATGTTCATACACAGGTGATAGTGCTGTCGACGTTTTCAGATAGACAGGGCCTGGTGCAGGAATGCGCAATTTTTTTGCAGAACGAGGCCTATGCCTCACCTTAGGAAAGCCATCTTGAATCAGTATCTTGAGAAGAACATAAAACCCGCTGACCAGCAAAGAGCGCTGAACCAGCAAAGTAATCCCTACTAAGAAAAATCTCCATTCTTTTGAAGCTGAAAATCGTTAATAGCGAAAAGTCCCTTACCTCATCAATATCACATTGAAATATAATGAAAAAAACACAAAATTAAAAGCAAAGTTAATAAATTATAAAAAGAACTTTTGCCCATAATGTGCTAGAAATTTGTTCAACGCATCTCAGAGCCAATGACAGGAACAATGAGAATATGGATACGACGTTGCTGAGCGCATTAGATACCGATGGACGCGACAAATTCGAAAGCGCGATGAATGCCTTACAAGGCGATGTTTCCGCTGCGGCCGCGAGGTTGTCAGTTGATCCCCGCTTACGCCTTGAATACTCAAAAAGAATCAAAGAAATGTCCTCAGACTTACGCGCAAAGGCCAATGCTGGAGTGATCTCCTGGGACAAAGCGGCACGAGAGGCTCAGGAAACGAGAAATTTGATCATGGAGATGGTGCGTTCTCGCAGTACTCCACTCGGACGGGCAATGGCCGAACGAATAAAAAGCGAGGGTAAGACGCTTAATGAGTTGGTAGCAAAAAAAGCGAAAGCTTTATTCGGCCCACAGGCAAATTTTAACAACCTTTCGGAAGTACAAAAAAATCAGATATATGCAGGTATCGTTGAATCCGCAGGCAAGTCTAACCCACAAGTAAACATGAAAATGATGCAGCTCTCGCGCGTTGGAAGGGGGTTAATTGTTCTTTCGATTGCGATTTCTGTTTACGAAATTTATGCCGCTGATGATAAGGTTTCTGAATCAGGCAGACAGATAGCGATTAATGGTGCAGGTATTGCCGGTGCTGCCGCAGGTGGTGCAATGGCGGGATTAATGTGTGGGCCAAGCGCACCTGTTTGCGTGCTCATCGGTGGCTTCGTCGGCGGCGCGCTTGCCGCATGGGAAATGGGACGTTTGTGGAATTGATTATGCAACAGGTTAATTCAATAACATTGGTTAAGGTTAGTGAAGCTACCGATGTATCCCAGGCTCAATCTGACGTTGTGCTCAATGGTAAAAGCACCGGCATTATTGTACCGGGGCAAGTGCTTGAAGCAGCGGTCCAGGTTAATGAGCAGCGTTACATCCTGTTTCTGACGGATGATATTATTTTTGAAGAATCCCTGACAATTGTCCTTATTGACGTTCATTACGGGCTTAAAGAAATTGTTCGCTTGGGCAATGAGTACTCGACAGGAACTTTTGCGGATCTCCAGGTCACTGACGATAGCGTGGACTTCAGGTTTATTGGGGGTTATATCTGGACACTGAAAGTATCCGATTCACCTCGCCTGCGGCTTCCTTTTGTTTCCGATCCAAAAGGTGTTAAACGGGAGTCTGGTCTGAAAAAGTACATAACGATATTTGCCGCACCGGCGTCGGAAAACGTAAGCTGAAGTCATAATTTAACAGAATGAAAAGGCTTTCCGCGGAGCTGGATAAATGCGCCTGAGAAGTATCCAGACTCCGCGTCTGATGAAGTCCTGAAAGCCCGCACGGTGCAAGCCCTGCGGGCTTTTTTGTACCCTCAACATGTCACGCCATTAAACATTGTTTTTCTCATG
>OGYD01001837.1_pt1 | contig 15149 bp, 12 predicted proteins | sample 1576441 | NCBI WGS metagenome assembly OGYD01 (sample SAMEA3541537, study PRJEB24748) | human gut metagenome | biome: human gut; feature: human-associated habitat; material: faeces | place: China | collected 2012 | reverse complement strand
TAGTTGCTGCATTATTATATAGTGTGTTACGGCGCAATGCGGTCGCGCCAGCGGGCGGTGAGCCGCTCGAGCTCCTCGGCAAAGGCGTTGAGCCCCTTGTTCGGGCAGCCGGCACAGCGGCGCACGAGCGCCGTGAGCTCGCCGAGCGCACGCTTGAGCCGCTCGAAGGCCGCGCTCTCGCGGCGCTTGCCGGCGGCGGCAGCCTGCCGCTGCTCGTCGTGCCGGATGGGGCGCGGCGGCGCAACGACCGTATACACGCCGGCGGCAAGGTCGAACGCGCTGCCGCTGTAGGGCGCGTCGGCCTCGTAGCCGTATTCCTCGCGCAGGCAGGCGGAAAACGCCGTGCATGCATCGTCGTCGCCGTGGTTGACGAACACGTGCGCGGGCTTTTGCTCCATGGCGTTGAGCCAGCGCAGCAGCCCGGCCTTGTCCGCGTGACCGCTCACGCCGGGCAGCATGGTGATCTCGGCGTGCACGGCGATCTCGTCGCCGAAGATCTTCACGGTCTTTTCCCCGTCGTTGAGCTTGCGCCCGAGCGTGCCCACCGCCTGATAGCCCACGAAGAGCACGGTGCACTCCGGCCGCCAGAGGTTATACTTCAGGTGATGGCGGATGCGTCCGGCATCGCACATGCCGCTCGAGGAGAGAATGACCTTGGGCGTCCGGTCGTTGTTGAGCGCCATGGAGTCCTCTTTGGAGACGGCGGTGTGCAGGTCGTCAAAATACAGCGGATTCACGCCGCCGCGGATGAGCGCGCGCGCCTCGTCGTCGAGAAAGCTCGTGTCGGTCTGCAAAAAGACGCGCGTGGCCTCGTTTGCGAGCGGGCTGTCGACGTAGACCGGAAAGTGCGGATGCCCGTGCACCATGCCGGCGTCCTTGATCTGGCGGATGAAATACAGCAGCTCCTGCGTGCGGCCGACGGCAAACGACGGGATGACGACGTTGCCGCCGCGGTCGAGCGTGCGCTGGATGCAGTCGGCGAGCGCGCCGAGATAATCCGGCCGTTCGCCGTGGCTGCGGTCGCCATAGGTCGACTCGATGAGCACGTAGTCCGCGCCCGAGACGGTCTGCGGGTCGCGCAGGAGCGGCTGATTCACGTTTCCGATGTCGCCGGAAAAGACGATCTTCTTTTCCACATCGCCCTCGGTGAGCCACGTCTCGATGCACGCGCTGCCGAGCAGGTGGCCGACGTCCGTGAAGCGGATGATGATGTTCTCCCCGACCTGCACGCGCTGCCCGTAGGCGCACGGGCGCAGCAGCGTGAGCACGCCCTCGGCGTCCTCGAGCGTGTAGAGCGGCTCGGGCGCGGCGCGGCCGGCGCGGGCGGCCTTGCGCCCCCGCCACTCGGCCTCGGACATCTGGATGTGCGCCGAGTCGCGCAGCATGATGCCGCACAGGTCGCACGTCGCCTCGGTGGCGTAGACCGTGCCGCGAAAGCCCTGCTTATACAGCAGCGGCAGGTGGCCGGTGTGGTCCATGTGCGCGTGCGTGACGAGCACGAACTCGATCTGCGCCGCCGGGACGGGGATGTCGATGTTCTCAAACTGGTCGCGCCCCTGCTGCATGCCGCAGTCGATCAGGCCGTAATGCCCGCCGATCTCGAGCAGGGTGCAGCTGCCGGTCACCTCGTGGTCGGCGCGGATAAATGTCAGCTTCATGGGCTCGCTCCCTTTCCGTGTTGTTACCTGATTTTAGCACATCTGCACGCCGCGCGCAACCACGGCGCGAAAAAAACGATTGCCCCGGCGGGACATTTTTTGTCCCGCCGGGGCAGCCGGTTTGTCAAAGAACCTCGTAGCCTTTGCGCCCGCAGGGGCAGCGGCCGGTCATGCGCTCTGCAGCTGCTCGAGCACCTCGCGGTAGCGCAGCGTGACCCGGTCGCTCCACGCGCTCCAGCAGGCGATCGCCTCGGGCACGCATCCGTCCGTCAGTCCGTCAAGCACCGCGCGGTAGACCCTGCACAGCTCCTGCATATCGAGCGTGTAGGCCACCATGTAGTACGCCACGTGTGCAAGCTCGCGCGTCGAGCGCAGCATGACGCGAAAGATCATGTTGTCCGACTCGCGGAACATGCACACCAGAAACGCATTGAGCAGCTCCAGAAACGCCGCCTTGTCGCCGTCGGGCACGTAGGCGATGGCGTCCATCTGCGTGAGCAGACCGTACAGCTTTTGCATCTGCGCCGCGTTCGGGCGGCGTCCTGCCCAGCGGAACCAGCCGAGCGCGACCATTTCGCGCAGCTCCAGAAACGCGTCCACCAGCTCCGGATGCGGCGTGACGCCGTGCGTCATGATGACCGCCAGCGTCTCCAGATTTGCCTTCTCCCAGTAGGGTGCGACATACGTCGCGTGGCGCGGCACGATCTCCAGAAAGCCGAGCCGCTCCAGTTCTTTCAGGGCAAGGTGTACGTTCGTCTTGCGCAGGTCGTACTGCGCGGCCAGTTCGCTCTCCGTGGGCAGCCGGTCGCCCGGATTGCGCTGCCCGCCGAGGATCTCCTTGAGCATGCGGTCGATGAACCGCTCCTGCTCTGTCCTGCTGTCCCTTTCATTTGCTTTCATAATGCTCTCTTCCCCCTTGAGACCATTGGTAATGCTACAGATTGTATTGCTTTTTCCGACAAATGTAAAGCGGTTCTAACAGTTTTTTAAATTATTTTCCACGACTGTACAAAAAACGGGACACTCACGACCGGAGCGCCCCGTTTTTTCAATGATTTGTGCCGGCTCAGAATGCAAAGCCCATGGTCAGCAGCACCTGCGCAAGGATGTACGTGCCCATGACGGCAAAGTTCTGCTTGGTCGGCTCGGCCTTCTTGGTGAAGAGCATGTCGCACAGCACGCCGTCGGACGCGAGGAAGAACGACGCGCCGAGAAACGACGCGAGCTTGCCCCACGTGAACGCCGTCACCAGCGGCAGGAACACGCTGATGCTCAGCGTGCAGAGCATGACCATGTACGCCAGCGCCAGCGGACGCAGGGCGCGCGGGATGCTCCTGCGGCTGCCCTTATAGACGACCACGATGCCCGCGGCATAGGCCGCGCACACGAGCACGATCCAGAACCAGCGCACATGCACGGCATAGGTCGTGTAGATGTGCACAAGGTAGCACACGTGGCCGAGGAAGAACGACGCCGTGCCGAGGGCGAAGAAATGCTTCTGCAGCGGCCGCAGCAGAAACAGGTCGCCCAGACAGCCGAACAGCAGGCCGGCGACCACCCAAAGCGACGGCGTGTTGGCAAAGGCGAGGTACGTCAGCGCGACGACCGGCATCAGCGCGACCTTCGTCGGCTTGCGCAGATCGTCATCGCCGCGCCAGCAGCTGATGAGGTGCACGACGGCGAGCGCCGCCAGAAACACCGGGAACAACCATTTCAATACGATCATCTCATTATCCATCCTATCTCTGATCGAAAATTTTCGAGATCCGCGCAAGTTTACACCCCGTTCATTGACACGGTCCCGCACAGTAATTATAATGGATGTGATACCCAGCCGTCAATGACTATTGACAGGATTTCGTCACATCCCGTGTGGAAAGGTGTCCGGCCATGCTCTATTATCTGATGCTTGTTCCCGCCGTGCTCAGCACTGCGGTGATTTATTTTTTGTCTCCCGCGCTCAGCTACTGGTGGCTGCTGCCCGTGCTGCTCGGCTGCTTCGTGGCGGCGAACCTTGTGTACGTGCTGCTGATGTTCGTGTGCTCGCTCTTTGCCGGGCCGAACAGGATGTATGACCGCATCAGCCCGTTTTATCTGGCGCTGACGCTGGCGCTCGACGGCTGGATCCTCGCGCTCTGCCGCATCAAGATCCACGTCGAGGGGCTCGAAAAGGTCCCGACGGATTCGGAGTTTCTCTTCGTGAGCAACCACCGCTCGAACTTTGACCCCATGGTGCAGTGGTGGGTGCTGCGGCGCTGGCCGCTGGCGTTCGTGTCCAAGCCGTCGAACATGCGCAAGTTCGTCATCGGCCCGTTCGTGCGCCGGTGCTGCTTTCTGCCGATCGACCGCGAAAACGCGCGCAACGCCCTGACCACCATCAACGCCGCCGCCAATCTCATCCGCGCGCACGTGTGCTCGTTCGCCATCTACCCCGAGGGCACGCGCAGCAAAAGCGGCGAGCTGCTGCCGTGGCACGCGGGCTCGCTCAAGATCGCGCAGAAGGCAAACGTCCCCATCGTGGTCGGCACGGTCGAGGGCACGGAGCGCATCGCGCACAACGTCCCCTGGCGGTGCTCGCACGTGTATGTGCGCATCCGCGAGGTCATCCCCGCCGAGACCGTCAAGGCCGCCACGACCAGCGCGCTCACGGCGGACATCTGCGGCAAAATGCGCGCCGCGCTGGGAAAATAAACGCGATTTTATCAAAGCTCCCGTCCATATTTTACGGACGGGAGCTTTTCTGCATTCCTGTAAATGAATACGCGTTAATTTTTTATACATGTTAAGCTTTTTGATACATTTTTGCCAAAGGCCTTGAAAATGCCGGAAATGCGCCGTATAATGCAGCCGTGTCCGGGCTCCCACCCCGGGCACGACCCCACAGAAATACCGGAATAGGAGGTTCATTTGCAATGATATCCCGCAAACACGCAACCAGAATCCTTGCCCTGCTGATGGCCGTGCTGCTGTTCGGCCAACTCGCCGCATTCCAGCTGCCGGTCTCCGCCGCGAGTGCGGTGCCGGCCGGCCACGACGGCGCGGCCTACATCCCCGCCGGAGCAGACGTCAACGACCTGCTCAGCCAGACCCTGCTGAGCAATTATGACGAGGTCGGCAGCCAGCAATGGGAGTACCGCGCGACCAGCACCCTGTCGGACTACGCCGTCAAGTGGACGCCGGTCAACGGCTTTGACACCACCGGAAGCTTCTTCCGCGACCGCCTCAACGCGAGCTATCCCGCGCTCAACAGTGAATCGGCCGCACAGAGCTACACCGTGCGCATTGAGGGGACGAGCACGGTCTACACGTTCACAAAGCTGGCTTCTCCCGCGGCGGACGCCGCAGCCCCGTCCGTGACGCCGGACGCCGCGCCGAGCGCTGATCCCGCCGTGACGCCGGACACTGAGCCCGACACCGCGCCGGATGCCGCGCTGAGCACCGCGGCCGACACGTCCGAGGACGAACCCGGCACCTACACGCTCAACATGACCTATACCGCCAGCGGCGAGATCGACTTTGACGCGCTGCGCGCCGCCATCGTCGCCGCCGTCCTGCCCGGCACGGACGTCAGCGACGTGACCGTGACCTATGAGGCGAAGGCAAAGTATTTTTCGGCAGTCACCTACGTGCCGCTCGAAGGCGGCTGGGAAACAGTCAAACTCATTCGGTATGACTTCCCGGCCATCACCGCCGGCACGCACAAGATCAAGCTCACCGTGAACGGTGAGGACACCAACGTCACCGTGACGCTGAAAGACGCGCGCACGCAGGCGAAGATCGTGCTCAAGGAGGGCGTCTCCCTCAGCTACACGAAGGACGCCGCCGCCATGCGCACGCAGATCCTCGACAAGCTCATCGACTGGTCGCAGACCACCGTGAGCAAGGAAGCCGCCGCCAAGAGCATGGTGCTGGAATACTATGGCACCGGCTACAGCAAGCACGATCTCCTGACGCACGACAACTGGTATCCGGTCGCGGGCGGCACGGTGAAATTCGGCATCGACTACACCGCGCCGAGCATCGGCGCCGGCGAAAACCAGCAGATCCGCGTGCGCTTCCCGACCACGGCCGACTATCTCGGCTGCGACGCGGTCGAGGGTACGCTCACGGTGAACAAGGCGTTCGTGCGCGTGCACGTCAAGCCCGCCGCGATCTTCTATGACGAGAAGCCGACCACGCAGCAGTATGTCACCACGAAGCCGGAGGACAACTTCACCATCTTCAAGGTCTACAGCGGCGTGACCAGCAACGTCAAGGGCGCGGTCTACCTGCAGCTGCCGGAGAGCATCCTCTCCCCGGAGGCACTGGCAAAGATCGACCCGGTCGTCAAGCTCCTCTACGGCAAGACGCTCACGGACATCCTCAACGACGGCATGACCCTCGGCGAGCTGCGCGCGCTGCTGCAAAAGCTCGAGAAGCCGACAGATGACCTCGCCAAGCTCCTGAAGCTCTTCAATATCGACATCTCCTCGTTCACGGAGCTGCTCAAGGTGATCAACAAGATCCCCGGCGTGTTTGACAGCACGCGCGTGGCCATCGGCTCGCCGAACCGCGCGGGCATGTACCTCGTGACAGCGATCACGTCCAACCCGAACTACAAGACCGGCGTCGGCACGAGCACGCTCGTCGTGAAGATGCGCGCCACCGGTGCAAGCCTGACCTGGAACAATGACAAGACGACCTACACCACCGGTGAGCTGGCGAACAGCCCGCTCGGCGCCACGCTCATGCGCGGTGACACCCCCGCCCACAATCAGGACGGCGTGCACTACCGCTATGTCGGCACGACGGACACGCACAGGCTGTACATCAGCAGCAAGGCGCCCACCGCGCCCGGCACGTACCGCCAGACTGCTTACATCCTCGGCGGCAACGACATGGCGAAATCCATCTCCCGCAGCATCACGATCACGGCGGACTGAGCCGCAGCAACACAAAAGAATCGCCCGGAGCAGCTGCTCCGGGCGATTTTTGTCTCGATATTGGCTCAGTGGCTGTCGGCCATGCGGTAGCCGACGCCGACCTCGGTGAAGATATACTGCGGCTCGACCGGGTTCGGCTCGATCTTGCGGCGGATGTTGGCCATGTGCACGCGCAGGAGCTTGTTGTCCCCGCCGACACCGGGACCCCAGAGCTCTTTCATCATGGATTTATACGTGAGCACCTGCCCGGCGTGGCGGCCAAGCAAGGCGACGATCTTATACTCGTTCGGCGTCAGGCGCGTGTCCTTCCCGGCGAGAAAGACGCGGTGCTTGTTGTAGTCCACGCACAGATCGCCCACGCGGTACTCCCCCGTCATGGCCAGCGCGTCGCTCGTGCCGTCGGTGCGCGTGTGGCGCAGCGCCGTGCGGATGCGCGCCAGCAGCTCCACCGTGCCGAAGGGCTTGGTGAGGTAGTCGTCCGCCCCCATGTCGAGTGCGGCGGCCTTGTCGAGCTCCGCGTTGCGCGCCGAGATGACGATGATCGGCATGCGGCTCCACGAACGGACGGAGCGGATGATCTCGCTGCCGTCCATATCCGGCAGGCCGAGATCCAGCAGCAGCAGATCCGGACAGTGCGAGGCGATCATCTCCAGCGCCGTCTTGCCGTCGGTCGCGAGCATGGGCTCGTAATCGCGGCCGCGCAGCGCCGCCTGCAGATATTTGCTGATGCCGGGATCGTCCTCGACGATGATGATTTTGTTGCGGATCATGTGTGTCCCTCCTCCGCCGGCAGCCAGAAGCGGAATTCCGCGCCGCCGCCGACTCGATTTCTTGCATAGATCTCCCCGCCGTGTGCGCGCACGATCGCGCGGCAGACGCTCAGGCCGATGCCCATGTGCCGGCTGCGGTCGGACGCTTCCACCGCGCCGAGCGGCAGATAGCCGTCAAAGAGCACGCCGAGCAGCTGCGGCGGGATGCCGTCGCCGTTGTCCGCCACGGTCAGCCAGACGCGGCTGCCCTCGTCGCGGATCTCGATGAAGATCTCCGTCGCCGACGGGCTGTGCCGGGCGACGTTTTCCAGCAGGTTGAGCAGCACCTGCTCAATGAGCGTGGCGTCCATCGGCACGAGCAGGATCTCCTCCGGCTTTGTGACCGCGATGGGGATGTCCGTGGCGCAGTTTTTGCGAAAGCGCCGGATGGCGCTGCCGACGATCTCCTCGACGACCTCGTCCGACTTCTCGATGACGACGCCCTCCTCGCTGAAGCGCGTGACGGACAGGATGTTCTCCGCCAGGTGCAGCAGCCACTGCGCGTTTTGGCGGATCTCCTCGACCATGCCGCGCCCCTCGTCCGAGAGCGTTTCGCCCTCCTCGACCGTTGCACTCAGGCCCATGATCGCCGCGAGCGGCGTGCGGATATCGTGCGAGACGCTGCGCAGAAGATTGGCGCGCATGCGGTCCTTTTCCGCCTCGTAGCGCAGCTGCTCCTGCCGCTTGATCTGCGTGGTGAGGGTGCTCACGAGCACGCTCACGACCAGCATGACCGCAAACGTCAGCGGGTAGCCGTCGATGGAGAGATTGAACTCATGAAACGGGTAGGTGAACAGATAGTTCACGCCCAACACACCGACCGCCGCCGCCAGCACGCCGGGCAGATAGCCGTTGGTAAAGCGCGAGATGAGCACCACCGCCAGAATGAACACCGACGTGGCAAACGGATTGTTGTCGTCATAGCACGCCGACAGCAGCATGCAGATGCCGACCGCGCCGCCCATGACAAGAATGAAAACACCCAGATCGCGCAGCCACTGCGGCGCGCGTTTGCTCGCTCTTTGCATAAGCACCCCTCTTTGTCCCTCTCGTTATTTGGTCTCCGCTCCCACGTTCAGCATAGCACAATGTGCGCCTGCGCGCGACTGTCTTTGCAGCGCTGCGCCGATTTCTTTCCGCCTTCTTAACGACTGCGTGCCGTTTTTGCCGCGCCTTTCCGGAAACTTAGCGCGGGTTCATCTTATAATGAAGTAACTTCAAGGTAAGTCACTTTGTTGCCCCGGCCGGACACCGGCCGGAGCTTTCGGGGGAAAGGAGGCAGACACATGATCTTTGCAGCAGTCGGCGGTGGTATGATCCTTGCCTGCGGTGGATTTGTGTGGTACATCCTCAAGCGCTGACACACATCGCGTCGAGAGAGGACCATGAGAGAGCACAGTGACCGCACGGTCACAGCAAAGGCCAGCCGGAAATCATTCCGGCTGGCCTTTTCTTTATTCAGCGGACGATCGCCTTTGTGCACAGCCAGTCGCACCAGTCCAGATCGTACTTTGCGTAGACATGGGTGCTGTCGCCGCTGGCATCGGCGCGCAGGTTGCCGTTTTCGTCGTCGAACACCTCGTTGATGTCGATGTAGAAGATGTCCTTCCCGTCGGCCAGCGCGGCAAGCTTCTCATTGAGGCGGTTGATGCGGGGGTTGTTGAACGTCGCGTCCGTGCTCGAGCGCGACGGGCCGACGTGCAGGTTCGCCTCGACGTAGACGATGGCGTTCGGCTGCGCGGCGCGCACGGTGTCGATCAGCGACGAGAACTTCGCCGTGATGTCATCCAGATCGTTGCCGAGCTCGTTGATACCGAGCATGATGTAGACCTTGCCGAAGGTCTTCTGGCTCAAAAGCTGCGGCAGCGTGACCGTGCCGACGTTTTTCACGGCGACGGCCTTCGTCTGCGCGACATAGACATTGAGGCCGACGTCGGCGAAATAAGTCGCGTTTTTCAGGTTGCCGTATTCGGCGATGCCGACGGTGCGCGAGTCGCCGATGAAGAGCGCGTCGTCAAAATACGACGCGTCCACGGTCGTAAACTGCAGCGGGGTCGGCTCGGGCGTGGGCGTGGGCTCGGCCGTGGTCTCCGGCGTGGGGGTGACGGCGGCGGTCGTCTCCTTGCCGGTGTCGCTGCGGTCGATCAGGCCGCGGATGAGAAACGGCGCCGCCGCGAGCGCGGCCACCAGCAGCAGGATGAGGAATTGTTGCGGTTTGATGCGTTTCATACGTCTACGCTCCTTAGAATCGGAAGTACATAAAGGGGTCGTTCATGCCCTTGCTCAGGCAGTACAGGCACAGCCAGAACAGCACGGCCAGAATGACCGCGCCGACCCACGTGCTCTTGAACCGCCGGTACAGATACGCCGGCAGCGACGTCGAGCACAGCAGGCCGAGGATGAGAAACACGCCGTAGGTCTTGCCGTACTTGAGGAAATCGAGCGGGTAGGTCGCCGCCGTGCGCGAAAACAGCGGGAACAGGCGGCCGAAATACGCACCCAGCTGCCCGAAGTCCGACACGGAGAACACCGCCCACGACACCGGGATGAGCACGAGCATGTACAGGTGCCCGAGTATCGGCCAGCGGTCGAGATACTTCTTGAGCCAGAGCTTTTCCACGACCAGCACCGCGAACAGCCCCAGACCCCAGAGCAGGAAGTTCAGGTGCGCGCCGTGCCAGAGGCCGGTCGCAAGCCAGACGACGAGCAGGTTAAAGACCATGCGCTTGCGGCTGCAGCGGCTGCCGCCGAGCGGGATATACAGATACTCGCGGAACCACGTGCCGAGCGTGATGTGCCAGCGGCGCCAGAACTCCGTCATGCTCAGCGCCAGATACGGGCAGCGGAAGTTCTCCGGGATGTGGAAGCCCAGCATCCGGCCGATGCCGATGGCCATGAGCGAGTAGCCCCAGAAGTCAAAATAGAGCTGGAACGAATACGCGAACGCGGCCATCCACGCAAGCGGCGTCGAGAGGCTCTCGAAGCCGATGGTGGTCACATCTCTCCAGAGGCCGCCGAGCTGGTTGGCAAGCAAAACCTTGAGCGCCATGCCGAACACGAACAGCTTGAGCCCGTCGACCGCCTGACGCAGCGACACATTGCGCGCGCCGAACTCCGGCTGCAGCTCCGTATAGCTTGCGATCGGACCGGAGACCAGCTTCGGGAACATGGTCAGGTACGTGCCGAACGTGAGCAGTGAGCGCTCCGGTGCGACCGTGCCGCGGTAGACGTCCATGAGATAGCCCACCGCCGAGAACGTGTAGAAGCTGATGCCGACCGGCAGCGCCCAGCGCAGCAGCGGGATCGCCGCCTTGCCGCCGGACACGAGCCCGAGCGCGCCGTTGACGCCGGTGAGCACGAAGTTGAGATATTTAAATAGGAACAGCCACAGGAAATTGTAGCAGATGCCGAGGATGAGCCACAGCTTCGCGCGCGGCTTGTCGCGCACGATGGCCAGACCCAGCCCGTAGTTGACCAGCACCGATGCGGCCAGCAGCGCAAAATACGCCCACTGACCGTCCAGCCCGATGATATAAAACACACTGCTTCCCACCAGCAGCACGGCATTGCGCGCGCCGGCCGGACGCGACGGTGTCAGATAGTACACCAGCAAGAACGCCGGAAAGAAGCAAAACAAAAACGACAGGCTGCTGAAAACCACGGACCTTTCTCCTCCTGAACCTCAAAAACAAAACAGCAAATTTACATAACAAATTCGCATGGAAAGGGTATCATAAATTTCGGTGTTTGTGTGTGTTTTCCGGCAAAAAAACTGCACAAACTTTCTGGTCGAAATTTGGTAGTTTTCGTGGTAGTTGCCGCACGGGCGGAAATTCTGTCCGGCGGAAGAAAAAATCTCCGGCGTCGGTACGCGACCGGCGCCGGAGCGGCAGAATATGCGGATGTTTTTGCGTGCAGGCGCGCCCGTCAGCTCAGCAGCACCTCGTCAGACTCGACCTGCGCGCCCGCGACCTCGGCAAACTTGTCGAGCAGGTCGCGCTTGGTGAGCTTTTGCTTTTCCTCGCCCTCGATGTCGAGGATGATGCGCCCCTCGTTCATCATGATGAGGCGGTTGCCGTGCACGATGGCGTCTTTCATGTTGTGGGTGATCATCATGGCGGTCAGCTCGTTTTCGCGCACGATGCGGTCCGACAGCTCGAGCACCTTGGCCGCCGTTGCAGGGTCGAGCGCCGCGGTGTGCTCGTCGAGCAGCAGCAGCTTCGGCTTTTGCAGGGATGCCATGAGCAACGTCAGCGCCTGACGCTGACCGCCGGAGAGCAGACCGACCTTCGCCGTCATGCGATCCTCAAGCCCGAGGCCGAGGGTCTTGAGCCGCTCGTGATATTCCTCGCGCTCGGCCTTCGTGACGCCCCAGCGCAGGGTGCGCTTTTTGCCGCGGCGCGCGGCGAGGGCGAGGTTTTCCTCGATCTGCATGTTCGCGGCCGTGCCCATCATGGGGTCCTGGAACACGCGGCCGATGTACTGCGCGCGGCGAAACTCCGGCATGGCGGTCACGTCCACGCCGTCGAGGATGATGCGCCCGTCATCCACCGGCCAGACGCCCGCGACGGCGTTGAGCATGGTGGATTTTCCGGCGCCGTTGCCGCCGATGACGGTCACGAAATCGCCCGGCTTCAGGTGCAGCGACAGCCCGTCGAGCGCCCGCTTTTCGTTGATCGTGCCGGGGTTGAAGGTCTTGGAGATATGGTCCAGTGTCAGCATATCACTTGCCTCCCTTCTTCAGACGGTGGAACGAGCTCTTGGCCTGCCCCTTGAGATACGGCACGGCCAGAAACGCCGCCACGATCACGGCCGTGAAGAGCTTGAGATCGTTCGGGTCGAGCTTGAGCCAGAGGATGAGCACCATGACGAGGTAATACACGATGCCGCCGAGCACGACAAAGCCCAGACGCACCGAGAAGTTGCAGCCCTTGCGGAAGAAGGCGTCGCACAGCACCTCGCCGATGATGACGGCGGCGAGGCCGATGACGATCGCGCCGCGGCCCATGTTGATGTCGGCAAAGCCCTGATACTGCGCCATCAGGCCGCCGGAGAGCGCGACCATGCCGTTGGAGAGCGACAGGCCGAGCACCTTCATGGCGTCGATGTTGATGCCCTGCGCGCGGCTCATGGCGGGGTTGGCGCCGGTGGCGCGGATGGCACTGCCCTGCTCGGTGCCGAAGTACCAGTACAGCAGCGCGATGAGCACCGCCGCGAGCAGCAGTCCCTTCCAGATCGCGCCGGGCACGCTGCGCAGCGTCAGAAACAGGTCGTACTTATCCGGGTTGACGGGGGTGTTGGCCTTCATGCTCATAATGCGCAGGTTGATCGAGTAGAGCGCAAACTGCGTCAGGATACCGGCAAGGATGGCCGGGATGCCGAGCTTCGTGTGCAGCAGGCCGGTCACAAGACCCGCGAGCAGGCCCGCAGCCACGGCGACCAGCAGCGCAGCCCACGCCGGCCAGCCCGCGACGATGAGCACGACCGTCACGGCGCCGCCGGTGGTGAACGACCCGTCGACCGTCAGATCGGCGACGTCGAGCAGGCGGAACGTGATGTACACGCCCAGCGCCATGATGCCCCAGATGATGCCCTGCGCAACGCCGCCGGGCAGGCGCGAAACCAGATTCGGCAGGCTCAGGGACGCAAGAACCAGTGAATTCATATCATTACCTCATAGTGTGGAGTATCCCTGCCGCAGAAGCTGCGGCAGGGAGCCGGGAATCGTGTTGAAAATCAGCCGATGGCCGCGTAGTCGCTCGGGATGGTGAGGTTGTAGAGGCTGGCCATCTCGGGGTTGTACTTCTTGACCGGGTTCGGGTAGTACTCGATGGCCATGGTGGAGATGTCGGCCTCGCCCTTGAGGATCTTCACGGCCATCTCACCGGTAGTGCGGCCGAGCTCGTAGTAGTCGATGGACAGCGTCGCAACGCCGCAGCCCTTGCAGATGCCCTCCTCGCCGGCGACGATGGGCTTCGTGGCAGCGCCCTTGATGGCCTCGGCGCAGGAGGCGGCGGTGTTGTCGGTCGGGACGTAGAGGACGTCGTTGGCATCGCTCGCCGTGCCGGTGACGGAGACGACATCGTTCGTATCGGCGAACGTGTAGACGGTGACGGTGCAGCCGGCCTTTTCAAGCGCGGCCTTGACGACGTCCGCCTGGTAGACGGAGTTCGGCTCGCCGGAGCAGTAGATGATGCCGACGTTCTTGGCGTCCGGGAACAGCTCCGTGATCATGGCCGCCTGCTGATCGAGCGGGGCCAGATCGGACGTGCCGGAGATGTTGCCGCCGACCGTGCCGGAGAAGTTGTCGATGCCGAGCGCAACGCCGTACTCCGTGACGGCCGTGCCGAGGATCGGGATGTCCTTCGTGGCGGCGGCCGCAGCCTGCAGCGCGCCGGTCGCGTTGGCAAGGATCAGATCCACGCCGCTGGACACGAAGCCGTTGCAGATGGTGGCGCAGGTGGGCGTGTCACCGGCGGCGTTCTGCTCGTCGAAGGTGACGTTGTCGGCGCCGAGCGCGTCGGTGATCGCATCGCGGAAGCCCTTGGTGGCCGCGTCGAGCGCGTCGTGCTGCACAAGCTGGCAGATGCCGACGGTGTAGTGCTTATTCTCGGCCTTGTCGCCGCTGCCGCCGCAGGCGGCCAGCGACAGCACCATGACCACGGCGCAGAGCAGAGCGGTGAGTTTCTTGATGTTCATGTGTTTTCTCCTCCTGAATGTAAGTTCCGGCAAAGAAAAAAGCCACACAGTCGTCTGTGCAGCCTTGTCAAAACCGGACCGGGAAGTCTCAGATGGTTCTGGTATGATCGCAGCACAAACGACTATTACCCTCGATAAAGTAATAGTAGGAATATGCGCTTGCAAATCGGACCAGACGCATGATTGCGGCCTCCTGTAGTGAAGATGTGCCTACTTTAGCGCTTTTAGCTGCTGAAGTCAAGCGCATTTGGCAAAAAACTTCACTTTTAGCATTTCGCACAATTTCCCGCCGCGCTCTCCGCTTTGTTTTCGGCGTTTTGTTTCCGTCCGGCGCAGCATTGACGCTCTCTGGCCGGTGTGCTATATTAAGAACAGAATTTTCACCCGGAAGGAGGCGCGCCATGAAAACACCGCAGGAGCTGCTGCTGCAGGCGCTGGAGGTAGGCGAATGCCTGCTGCCGGACGCACCGCCCGGCGGGCGCGGCGCGCACCCGACCGTGTTCGTGCACGGGCTGCTGGGCTGGGGCGCGCAGGATGCGCTCTACCGCGCCGTGCCCTACTGGGGACTCGCGGCGGGCGACGTGCTCGGCTATCTCAACCGCTGCGGATACGACTGCCGCGCGGCCTCGGTCGGCATCATCTCGAGCGCGTGGGACCGCGCGTGCGAGCTCTACGCCGCGCTCACCGGCGGCAGGGCCGACTACGGCATCGCGCACGCGCAGCGCTTCGGCCACGCGCGCTTCGGCACGGCATATCCCGCGCCGCTCGTGCCCGGCTGGGGCGCGGACAAGCCCGTCGATCTCGTCGGACACAGCTTCGGCGGCGCGACGGCGCGGCTGCTCATGCAGCTGCTCGCGCACGGCTGCCCCGAGGAGGTGCAGGCGGCCGAGGCCGCGGGCGAGACGCCCTCGCCGCTGTTCACCGGCGGCAGCAACCTGGCGCAGCTGCGCTATGCGGAAGCGGAGAAAAAGGGGCTGATCGCCACCTACGAGAAAGCCATCCAGAGCGCGTTTAAGGACGTGGCCGACGCGCTGGCGCGACGTGAAACGCTGGGCGAGCAG
>OGYD01001828.1_pt1 | contig 15197 bp, 9 predicted proteins | sample 1576441 | NCBI WGS metagenome assembly OGYD01 (sample SAMEA3541537, study PRJEB24748) | human gut metagenome | biome: human gut; feature: human-associated habitat; material: faeces | place: China | collected 2012 | reverse complement strand
GGGGGAGCCGATACCGGCTGGAACATTGATAGCGATACATTCTATAATTCCGCCAACGCTGTCCTTATCCTTTCTTGCCTTGTCTATCTCCTTTATCATTTCGTTGCCCTGAACGTCGATAATAGTCGGGAACTCTTTCTCACGAACTTCCCTTATCATATCCTTAGTGGTATTTATAGGGTCAAAAGCCTTATCCTTTATGCCATGGATCTCTGCGATATGAGCACCTACATAGATACCTCTTTTTTCAAGTATCTGACCTGCCACTGCTCCTGCAAAGCATAGGGGCGCAGTAAGTCTGCCTGAAAAATGTCCGCCGCCTCTAACATCATTGAAGCCTCTGTATCTCAATGCACCTGTATAATCAGCGTGACCTGGTCTTGCAAGCCTTGAAAGATTTGAATAATCCTGTGAATGCTGGTCTGTATTTGCTATAAGCGCACAAAGAGGAGTACCCGTAGTCTTGCCGTTAAAATAGCCAGACATTATCTGCGGCATATCCTTTTCTTTTCTCTGTGTAGAGGTCTTGTTCTGCTTAGGCGCTCTTCTTGCCATAAATTGATATATCTTGTCAAGGTCGATGCTCTCCCCCGGCGGTACATTATCCATAACAACACCTATTGCAGGGCCGTGGCTCTCACCGAAAACGGTAAAGCCTATATTGTTGTTCCATGTTGATGACATTTTACTTCCTCCTGTCAGCTTATAAAGCCTGTATAAATAACGGCAGATCCCCGCCAGATCAGTACAAATTTTTGTACTAGCCCACGTTAAGGCTCACGGCTTATCTCTCCTCCGATGCTCTCATATACCTCAAAGAAATCGGGATATGACTTGCTGACGCACTCCGCACCGTTTATCTTCAGTGGTGAAGTACATCTTGTGGCAGCCACCGCCATTGACATTGCGATCCTGTGGTCGTTGAAGCTGTCAACCTCTCCGCCATTCAGTGAGCCAACGCCCTCTATCTCCAATCCGTCCTCAAGCTCAGTTACCTTTCCGCCAATTGCGTTAAGGCACTGTGAGATAGCCGAAAGCCTGTCGCACTCCTTTATCCTAAGACGTGCGGCATTTCGTATATAGCTTTTTCCCTCGCAGAAGCCTCCAAGTACTGTAAGAACAGGCACAAGGTCGGGTATATCCGAACAGTCGAGGTCAAAAGGCCGCAAGCCACCATTTTTATTATACACTATTTTCTCGCATATTTCAACAATTTTTTTATCTCCCTGAAAAGATTTTTCAGAAAGCCCTTCGATATCAATATCACTGCCCAAAGAATTTGCCACCTGGAAGAAAGCCGCCTGAGAATAATCCCCCTCAACTCTGCCGCTGAAAGGCATATAACGCTGACCGCCCTTTACAAAATATCCGTTCTCTGTTTCCTCCACCTGACAGCCATGCTCTCTCAAAGTGCCGAGAGTTATGTCAACATATGGCTTTGACTCCAAATGAGAAGTGAGTATTATCTCGCTGTCCTCCTCAAGAAGCGGCAGAGCAAACAGAAGCCCTGTGATAAACTGTGAGGATATTCCACCATCAACATAGAACTTGCCCCCTGTGAGCTTTCCATTAGTGGAAAAAGGCATAGTGTTGTTGTATTCAAAGCTTACGCCATGTTTCGGAAACTCATCAAGATATGGTGTGATAGGTCTTTGCGGAAGCCTGCCCCTGCCGATGAACTGAGTATCCACCCCAAGCGCACAAGCAACAGGTATGAGAAATCTCAGCGTTGAGCCGCTCTCACAGCAATCCAAAACTGCACTCTCAGGAATATCCTTTATGCCCTCTATCACAGCCTTATCGCCGTCAAAATCTATTTTCGCCCCAAGCGCCCTCATGCAATCCATAGTCGCAAGGATATCCACCGAGGGATAAAGATTTGTTATCTCAGAAACGCCGTTTGACAGCGCCGCCGCTATCACCATTCTGTGTGCAACGCTTTTTGAGGGCGGAACTGTCACCTGTCCGCTGAGTTTTTTCGGAAATACAGTTATGTTCATCGCTATCCTCCGTTACATCTCTGTGATTATTTCAGCTATCTGCTCCTCGGATATCTCTTTGCCGTACTGATTTTCACCGAAGCACATCATCTCGCCTATTTCTTTTTGGAAAACAAATCTCAGCTTTCCGTCACGGACCTTTTTATCTGTATAAAGCTTTTTCACAAGAGCCTTTCTGTCAATATAGTCAGGTATTTTTGTAGGAAGCTTTGCCCTTTCAAGAAGCTTTTCCACACGCTGTTCATTTTCATGGGATATAAAGCCAAGCTTCTCGCCCAATCTTGACTGTGCCACCATACCGATAGCTACAGCTTCGCCATGATATAGTCTATAATCAGACACAGTTTCGATAGCTCTGCCAACAGTGTGGCCGAGATTAAGCACCTCTCTCAGACCCGACTCTCTCTCGTCTTTCATTACCACTTTGTACTTGACTTCGCAGTTTTTCTTTGCGATATACTCGCAGGCTTCACCGTCACATTCAAGCACCTTTTCCACGTTTTTTTCAAGATACTCAAACAGCTCCTTATCACCAAGACAGCCGTGCTTTATAGTTTCCGAAAGGCCGCTTGAAAGCTGTTTTTCAGGCAGAGTTTTCCATGTGTCTATGTCGAGATAAACTTTCTTGGGCTGATTGAACAGACCTATAAGATTTGTAGCAAGTGGCGTATCAACGGCAGTTTTTCCGCCCACAGAAGCGTCAGCCGCCGCAAGGAGCGTTGTGGCATAATTCACAAAAGGCACTCCTCTGCCGAATGTTCCTGCAACAAAGCCTGCCAGGTCTGTGACAACTCCGCCGCCAACGGCTACCACACAGCAGTCACGGCGAAAGCCTTTTTCAAGCATAGAGTCCTCAACAAACTCTTTCATCTGCCTGGTTTTGGACTTTTCTCCCTCAGGTATTACAAAAAGCTCGGCTTTCAGACCTGCGGCGTTGAGCCTGTCGTAAATATCTCTGCCATAGAGATCCACAACGATAGAATCCGTCACAATGGCAAATTTCTTTGTCTTCCCCACTAGACCGCCTTTAAAGTCGCTGACCAGCGTATCCTGCAATTTTCTGCCTATTTCTATATCATAAGAATCGTCCACGACCCTTTTAAGCTCGCAGTTGAATTTCATTAATATCAAAACCTTTCAGTACAATTTTTTACACAGCTATCATAAAAGCCTAATTGCCGTCTGAGCATTTCTCGGCGTCTATCGCAAGTGCAATGAGCAATCCTGCCAAAGCATTGCTGTCGTCATAAACGTCTATGACATAGGTATCAGTAAGGTGCAAAAGCTCCTTTGACACATACATTATCTGTTCAGCACCGCTATAAACGGAATAGTCCCAGCCGAAAATATCACCGTCCACTCTCCAGCCGCAGAAATCTATATGGAACTTTGGCTTGAAAAAGGTGAACTCTTTCTTTATACAGCCCATATACTCTCCGCCTATGTATATCTCAAAGGTAGGGAATAATTTCAGCACCTTTTCTTTCAGCACGCCGACCTTGTTTCCCATGTTGTCGTATATCTCCAGCAAGTGACCCCATGCGAGTCTGCCTTTTACGCTGAAAACTGCGTTGCCGTATTCGTCGCACACATCATAGCTGTCAAACCATGAAAAAAGCCTTTGTTTAAGCACAAGTTTCATCGTTCGTCCTCCTTTGTACTTTATCCATTTACAGTTCTAAAACATTATACCACATAACTGAATATTTGTAAAGAAAAAGAGGTGCGAAAACACCTCTTTTTCAATGTCTTGTTTATTCGTTTACATCAAGAGGCTTGCCCATGAACTCGGAAAGTGCCTTAACTTTCTTCATTGTTTCAGCGAACTGTGCAGGAGTAAGTGACTGCGCACCATCGCTCCATGCGTTCTTAGGGTCATTGTGTACCTCTATCTCAAGTGCGTCACAGCCTGCTGTTACAGCACAAAGTGCCATTGGCTCAACAAGTGAAGCGATACCTGTAGCGTGGCTAGGGTCGACAGTGATAGGAAGGTGTGTTTTCTGCTGAAGCAGAGGTACGGCTGAAAGATCGAGAGTATTTCTTGTGGCAGGCTCGAATGTACGGATACCTCTTTCGCAAAGGATAACGTTCTGATTGCCCTCAGACATTATGTACTCAGCGGACATGAGAAGCTCCTGAAGTGTTGATGAAAGTCCTCTCTTGAGAAGAACTGGCTTGTCGCTTCTGCCGAGAGCCTTTAGAAGTGTGAAATTCTGCATATTTCTTGCTCCTACCTGAACAACGTCAACGTCAGCAAAGCAGTCAAGATCAGAAAGATCCATGATCTCAGTAACGATAGGCAGACCTGTTATCTTTCTAGCCTGAATAAGAAGGTCGATGCCCTCCTTGCCAAGACCCTGGAATGAATATGGTGAAGTTCTTGGCTTGAATGCGCCACCTCTGAGCATTGTTGCACCTGCTTCCTTTACAGCGATAGCAGTTGTGATTATCTGCTCCTCAGTTTCAACAGAGCAAGGGCCTGCAATGACCTGAAGTTTTCCTCCGCCTATCTTTCTGCCTGCGACGTCGATAACAGTATTATCAGGGTGGAACTTTCTGTTAGCATTCTTGTAAGGCTCCTGAACACGCTGTACATTTTCAACACATTCCTTAGCCTGAACTGCTTCTATATCGATCTGAGTTGTGTCGCCAATAAGACCGATTACATTTGAATGAACGCCCTCTACCAGATTCGTCGATACGTGGAACTGGTCGAGCCAGTTCAAAAGCTCTTCTACCTGTTTTTCCTGTGAATTGTTTTTCAATACGATGATCATGTTACTTTCCTCCGAAAATCAAATTTGTATAGGCAATAAAAACAGCCGTGACATTCTTTTACAAGAAAGCCACGGCTTATAATAAACGCATATATAAAAACAGAAACTTCTCTATACGCCTATTCTGATCTCGTCGCTTTCTTCACACGCCAAAAAAACTCGAAGCCATAAAAGTAGCTCAAGCTCATAAAGAAGTATGTAAAGACTGCAGACATGATAACAGTAGACATATTCTGTTTTTTCCTTTCGATTTATTTGTTATTGCTAACCACGTTCATTATACTCTCACAGGCAGGGCTTGTCAATAGCCATGCCGAGAGTTTACATTTTTTTAACGCCTGCAAAACACTTTATTCTTCATTTTTTACCTTATAGCTTTCCACAAGATGATATACCTTGATATCCACAAGAGCGTCAAGAACGATACCCTCAGCGGTATAATCCTCGCTGAATATCCTGCCCTCCTGCCTTATGGTGTTCACAAGACCCGCCTTGTCAAAAGGCAAAAGAAGCCTGCATCTTACGCTGTTTTCGGGTAATGCCTTTTGTATAGCCGCAAGCAGGCTGTCAATGCCTGTGCCGTTTTTGGCGGATATCTTCACCGCTTCACCTGATGTGTCAAGCTCGTTTATATAAGGCACTTTGTCGCACTTGTTGAACACTGTCACCACAGGTATTCCCTCACAGCCAAGCTCTTTGAGCAGTTCAAGGGTAACTTTTGCCTGTTCCTCGCAGTCATCAGCCGAGGCGTCGCACACATGGATTATAACGTCCGCACTTGCCGCCTCTTCAAGAGTGGATTTGAAAGCTTCCACAAGCTGATGCGGCAGACGTCTGATAAGTCCTACCGTGTCAATAAGCATCACCGACCTGCCGTCAGGAAGCTCTATAGCCCTTGATGTTGTTTCCAAAGTCGCAAAAAGCTTGTTCTCTGCAAGCACGCCCGCTTCTGTAAGATAATTAAGCAGTGTGGATTTGCCCACGTTTGTATAGCCCACTATCGCCGCTGTAAGGACACCGTCTTTCTTGCGACGTTTTCTCATAAGCCCACGACGCTTCTCTATCTCCTTAAGCTCGTCTGAAAGTGCCGCAATGCGTGTTCTGATGTGTCGCTTGTCAGTTTCAAGCTTCGACTCACCAGGACCTCTTGTGCCGATACCACCGCCAAGACGTGACATATTAGTTCCCATACCCGCAAGCCTTGGAAGTCTGTATTTGTTCTGTGCTATCTCTACCTGCAATCTGCCCTCACGAGTAGTCGCACGCTGAGCAAAGATATCCAGTATGAGCATAGTTCTGTCGATAGTGAAAACGCCGCACACGTCCTCGATATTTCTTATCTGTGTGGCTGTAAGTTCGCAGTCAAAAACTATCCTGTCAATATTTTCATTTCTGCATATCTCAGCCATTTCTTCAAGCCTGCCTGAGCCTATGCAGGTACCACTGTCAAAGGACGGCCTTTTCTGTGTCACTCTCGCTATCACCTCACCGCCTGCTGTTTCTGTCAGCTCTTCAAGCTCGTCAAGGGAAAGCTCCACGTCATACGAACCTGTATCCACTGCCGCCAACAGCACACGGTCTTTCTTTATTGTGTTGTCAAACATTTCTGCCATATTAATCACTCCTAATGTCTGTTATCAAGCCGCTCTTCGGCTTTTTCAGGCATAAAAAAACACACCCTCAGGCGTGTAACCAAAACGTTATACGGAAGAGTCGGAGCGGCTCGTGCCAATGCACCTGCCTGATATTCGGTTTAATAGTTTCTCACCCATATTCTTGTAATTCTCATGTCATCCGACGCTCCTTTCGTAAAATATGTTTTATTATATCACAGCCATGATATTTTGTCAAGCATAAAAACAAAAAGCAGGCTGCCTTTTTCAGACAGCCTGCAAATGTTATTCATAATCGCTTTTAAGAATACTTCTCTTGTGCTTTTTTTCCTCATAAAGCAGAATATCAGCATGGCTGAGAAGCTCTCCTATCTCAAGCGTGGCACTGCATATGAACGGATAAACGCCTACGCTCGTATGGATTATATATGGCTTATCGGCGGCATATTTAATATTGTATTCTCTTGTGACCGCTTCTATATGGTTTCTCATTGACGGGATATCTATTGCGTTATCAAGAAAAGCACATACAACGAACTCATCGCCACCTATACGACCCACTATCTCACTGTTGCCAAAAGAGTGTTTAAGTATCTTTGCCGCAGATAGTATAGCAAAGTCGCCCTCCTCGTGACCAAACTTATCATTTATGGTTTTCAGACAGTCAAGGTCGGCAAAGACCATGATAGCCTTTTCACCCTCGTTTTTGTCATTGCTGAGTCTTTTACGAAGTTCCTCAAAAAATCCCCTTCGATTGTAGCATCCCGTCAAAGCATCCTGCCTTGAAAGATCTCGAAGAAGCTCATTGTTCTCCTTGATCTCGATCAGGCTCTTTTTAAGCTGCTTCTGGGTAACAGCCTGCTGCTTCATCAAGGTTATTATTTTAAGTGCCGCACAAAGTTGAACTGTCACCGACTGCAAATAATTAAAATACTCATGCTTTATCTCACACATCAGTATTCCGTAATGCTCCTCGTTAGAGAACAATGGTGATACCACTAATGTATAACGTCTGTCTGTTGGCAGATACTTATTCGACAACAGCTCTGTATACTTTACAGCCTGCTCTTCATGCGGGAGCTGGATAGCGTCAGAACCATTGTGATAGGCTTTGAGATACATATATTCCGGCGGTTGCCACTTATCTGTACCAAAGTGAATAATGGCAGGCTCGAAGCTGAACAGAAAGCTTGATTCCATATGAAGCCTCGTAAGCTTATCCACAACGGTCTCATATGCTCTGTCATCATAAGCTTCAAATACAAGCATATCCCTTGTGATAGAGTTTGCCTGCCATGCAAGAAACTCATTATCCTCAAGCTTTTCCTTACAATAATTCGCATTGCGTTCTGCCAGTATCTTGTATATCTGAATAAAAGTCTGATTTAACTTCAAATGCTTCTCCACGTTATCAAAACGAGAGATAAGCTTTTGCTGAATATACTCAACAGAAGCATAAAGCTCATCAACGTTCACAAACCTAAAAAATTCTTCACTGGCAAGAGTTGAGACCATTTCTAATACTTTGTCTTTTTTGATCTCATTATCAAGATTTTCCTCACGGGCATAATCATCAAGAGCATATATTATCTTGACGTAATTTTCTCGCATTTTCGCAGTTGTTTCACTTGCACTGTATTTATTGAACAAAAACTGGCTCATTCTTCTTGCAAACGCTTCCGGATCATCTGATATGCGACCAAAAGATATGGTCTTTAATTTTGAGTTGCCCTGACAGCCGCAGGAATTTCTTCTTACCATTCCCGAAGAGATCTTATCGTTGTTTATAGCCTTATTTATAACATAGTTCACAGCCTCCTGAACGGCATGATAGCCAAGCTCAGAAGGGTCAGCCTTGACAGTCGTCAAATGCGGATTAAGCTCCTCAGCCACTGGATCGTCATCAAAGCCTGTCACAAGGATATCCTTACCAGGACGTATCCCACGCTCTTCCATAGCCTTATAGCCTGCAATTGCCATCTGGTCGTTTGCAAAAACGATAGCATCAAGTTCCGGATTATCGTCAATAAGCTTTCCGACTTCGTCAACACAGAATTTCGAAAAATTACCATATGCAACACGCTTTTCGTCATAGATGATACCATTTTCCTCAAGAGTCTCCTTGTAAACGTCAAGTCTTTCAAGGGCATCATCACTTGTTTTAGGTCCGCTTACCATACCTATCTTTTTACAGCCATGCACCTTTATAAGATGTTCTATAGCCTCCTTCATTCCCGTTCTGTTGTCGAGCATGATACAAGGATAACCATCAATACGTGCCGTTATAGTTATAACAGGCGTTCCAGCAAATTTTTTCAGAAACTGAACCTTATGCTCGTTGTCAAGATATGTTCCAAGTGTGCCGATAAGCACAAGCAGAACGTCGAACTTATTTGCCGCCGCCATATCGAACAAAGTATTATACTGATACTCATACACCGTTCTCAGCTTGTCGGCATAGATTCCATCTATATATCTGCCTGGAAAAATAACGAGGTCGGCGTCGCACTGCTCTGCGCCTATCATTGCGCCCTCCGCAACCGCATCGTCAAAATCATCTTCAAGGTGGCTCACCAAAAATCCTATTTTTATACGTCTGCGTTTAGCAGTATCATTCATCATCTCATGATCCTCCGTACAAATCAGCCGTGCTGCTTCAGACGATCTAAAGCAGCGTCACACAAGACACGCCTATGGGCTTTGCCTTATTTGTTTATCTTGATATCTTTCTTACAATCGACTACTGAAAGCGTACCATTCGGACTTCCAAGCCACCAGCCATCGCCTGTAAGGAACATTACGTCGAACTGACAGCTTTGTGCTGTCACGTCACCTTTACCGGTTTTATCTCCAATGCCTGAGACAGAACCGCCCTCGCAATAAAGCTTAAAGACAGTATTTTTAAGCTCACAATCCAGCTCGCCGTCCCTTGTTCCCACACAGTTGAGAGTTCTTCCTTTCATGGAAATGTTGAGCCTGCCATCAAGAATACATATCCTTCCGGTCCCGTTACTCATAACTCCCACTGCAGTCAGGTTATTTCCAGAAAGCTCACAACTCATGTTATAGTCTGAAATGCTTATATCAGCACTGCCCTTTACAGCACCAACGCCCACTGACATCCCTGCCGCAAGCTTTAGTCTGCAGCCACAGTTTGATATAGTCACATCTGCGTCGCCGTCGATGCTTCCAATACCAACGCACCAATCGCCACTGCAATTTACAGCTATATCACCGCCTGCAATGACAATACCATCTTTGCAGCCTCCTCCGCCTATTCCGACGCACTTGTCGCCATTTGCAGTTATATCAAGAATACCTGTCATTGCGACAGTTATCCTTCCGCAAGGCTGCTTGCTGTCAGTGCCTATTGCATAGCAATCCTTCGACTCTGATCTGACATAAAACTCACCTGAGCCTACAAGCTCTAACGATGATCCCTCAGGGACATAAATGCCTCTGCCGTCTATATGATCTTCACCACTGCACACTATCCTTACTCTCGAGCCAGTGCCAAGCTTTATGTTCGGTAGTTCACCATATGTAGTGAGCCATGCGTTTTTCAAGTGAATGACGCAATCAACGCCACTACCAACTGTCACAGACAGAGGCACTGCATGATCGTCCTCAGCCTTTCCTGAAAGAGTAAATGTACCTGTGCCGAGAAAAATGTCAGAATATCTTTTTTTATACATCTCAGCAAGGTCGATAACGTCATTATCCTCAGCGTGGAAGACCTTTTTATCTTTATCTCCAGCCTCGATACTGTAAGCCACTATCTCCTCACGGATATTTTCCGAGATATCGTGGATAAGCACAGGCTTCGGCTTAGAAACATAATAACCCTGAATAAGATCGACGCCGAAATATATCATGGTTTTAAGTTCTTCGCTTGTTTCAACGCCCTCTGCAAGTGCGGTATATCCGCTTGAATGGAAATATTCCACCATTTTTGAAACTATCTTCTGAGCCTTAGGATTCTGGTCAATGCCAGAAATGAGGGAACGGTCTATCTTTACCACCTCAGGATCATATCGCAGAAGATTCGATGTATTTGAGTAGCCTGTGCCATAATCGTCAATAGCAAGGCTCATATTGTTCTTTTCAAGACGCACCCTTATTCTATCAAGGTCGTCCTCGCTGATCTCTGTCTGCTCTGTCATTTCGATAACGACCTTTTCAAGAAGTTCGCCATAATCATTGACGATCGCATAAAAATCCTTATCGTCAAGAGCATGAGATGATATTGAATTTATATACAGCCTGCGGTTTTCAAAATCGAGCTGATGCTTGCTGAGATATTTAAGAGTATTTTTCAGTGTAGCCTTCTCTATATCGTAAAGTCTGCCGAAATTTTTAGCACAGTTGAGTATCTGAAGCGGATTGAGTGCTATATTTCCCTTTGTTCTCATAAGCGCTTCATAAGCGACTATCTCGCCTGTTGAAGAACTAACGATAGGCTGAAAATGATATGTAAACAGATTTTTATCAAGAAGTTCTGAAAAAGCCCTGATACTCTCGATATCACTCTTCTGCTTTGCATATTTTTCAGGATCAAAGCAACAAATACTGCCTGCACCCTTTGCCTTAGCTTCATAAAGTGCAAAGCCTGCTGCGTGCATGAGTCTTGCTGGCACTTCAAAGCCGCTGCTTATGCCTGCCGTCACAGACAGCGAATGATTTGAAGACGATCTCACTCCAAATTCATCTGGCAGGCAACACTCCTTCACCGCTTTACGTATATTGTCAGCAAATTTCTCAGGCTTACCTCCAAAGCGTGGAACATATATCCAAAACTGACCGTCTGAATTGAATGCCGTCACAGTATTTTCAGGCAAAACCGCAACAGCCGCCTTAAGTGCCTCCCCTATGCAGTAGTCTGAATCCAAAAGCTTCCCTGCTCCATCAAATCTTACAAGAGCAAGCAATGATGAGCGTGTCATTCCATCAAGAAGTCTTACAAGCTCTGATTGTGGTATAATGTCGAGCCCTTCAAAAACACTTTTTGACATATATTCTTTCGACAGATACACTATTCCGGCGGTAATGCCACTTGGAGTGTCAAGAAGTTCTATACACAACGGCAGGCCAAGATCTCGTCCTCCGCCGTTCAATGCAACTATATCTCTGAACTTGTCATAATCTGTGTTCTCTCTAAGTCCCATAAGAGCACGACAGTTTTCATCGGCATAAAACTCTCCGCTTTTCTCGTCCATAACAAACCCGCCGATATTGTGCCATATTGAACAAACCTTTCCCCAGACAGCACCAAAATAGCTTTGCCACAATTTATTTTCCATATCCATGATCTTCACCATGCCTGAATATACGACAGTGTTCAGACAACCCTTCCTTTGGAGATTTGTTAATTTTTTATATTTTTATAACTAATTATTTATCAAGCCTATTATAACATAATCCCGATAAAATTACAATAGCGACTAAGGAAAAGATGTTACAAAATCGTGCATGGAATTTTGTATATCTGTTTGACTTAGCTGGTTTTTGGTAGTATAATATAAGCATACACACAATGGAAAGTTAGGATAAAATGACAGATTTTCGCAATAAGTATTCGGTGCTTCAGGACTTTTTCGGACACTCTCAGTTCAGAAACGGTCAGGAGCAGATAATAGACAGCATACTTGCAGGGCGTGACTGCCTTGGAGTTATGCCAACAGGCGCAGGCAAATCTATGTGCTATCAAATACCTGCTCTTATGTTTGACGGGATAACTATAGTTGTTTCGCCACTCATATCCCTTATGAAAGATCAGGTGAACTCGCTGATACAATCGGGAGTGAGAGCAGCGTATCTGAACTCGTCACTGACGGCGGCACAGTATGAAATGGCTATATCAAACGCCGCCCGTGGTATGTACAAGATAATATATGTTGCACCTGAAAGGCTGATGACAGGATCGTTTCTGTCACTGGCTTCGTCGGTGAAGATATCCATGCTTGCGGTGGACGAAGCCCACTGCGTTTCTCAGTGGGGACAGGATTTCAGACCTTCCTATATGAAGATACCCGAGTTTCTTGGCAAACTTCCCTACCGCCCTATCGTCAGCGCATTCACCGCCACTGCCACCGCAGAAGTAAAAGCGGACATTATCAAAATGCTTGAACTCCGTGACCCTTTCACCATAACCACAGGCTTTGACAGAAAAAATCTCTACTTTGGCGTTTCTCACCCTCATGACAAATACAGTGAAACAGTGAGGATAGTTGAGAAATACAAGGACAACTGCGGAATAATCTACTGCTCCACAAGAAAAAATGTTGAGAGCGTGTGTGAAAAGCTATGTGTCGACGGCTACAACGCTTCACGCTATCATGCAGGACTCTCTGATGAGGAAAGGCGTAAAAATCAAGACGATTTTATCTTTGACCGTGTCCAGGTCATGGTGGCGACCAATGCTTTCGGCATGGGAATAGACAAATCAAACGTGAGCTATGTAATACATTATAATATGCCTAAGAATATTGAAAGCTATTATCAGGAGGCAGGCAGAGCGGGACGTGACGGCAACGAAGCAAAGTGCATTTTGCTCTACAGCGGTCAGGACGTTGCGACCAACAAGTTTCTTATAAACAATTCTCATGACAATCCCGACCTTGACGATGACACTCTTGAAATGATACGCAAACGTGATCTTATGCGTCTGAAAAAGATGACCGATTACTGCAACTCAAACGGCTGTCTGAGAGAGTTTATCCTTGGATATTTCGGCGAGAAGCAGGACAAGCCTTGTCAGAACTGCTCAGGCTGTTTGGGTGATTTCGGAGAAACAGAAGAAGTTGACGTTTCTGTAGATTGCCAAAAAGTGCTTTCCTGCATTTATAGACTTCACCAGCGAAACCTTTCTTTTGGAGCAGGTGTCATAGCACAGATACTTAAAGGTTCAGACTCCGAAAAGGTAAAGCGTTTTGACCTTTCCACTCTTTCAACCTACGGCATAATGAAAGATTCCACGCAGGTATATATCCGAAGGCTCATAGCTTTTCTTGAAGCTGATGATTACATCACACAGACTTCACACGGAGATTTTTCTGTGCTTACTCTTACAAGAAGGTCTGCAGAGATATTAATGGACAAAAAGACTATTACAATACGCCTTCCAAAGAAAAAGCCAAAGAGCGAAACGGTCACAAAGATCGGCAGGGACGAAGTTACGACATTCGACAAGGAGCTTTTCGGACGGCTCAGAGCTGTGCGAAGCAAACTTGCGACACAGGCGAGTCTGCCTGCATATATCATTCTTACAGACGCTTCACTGCGTGATATGTGTATAAAGCTGCCTAAGACGCAGACGGAGCTTTTGAATATCTCAGGGGTGGGCAAGTCAAAGCAGGAACGTTATGGAAGATACTTTATAGCTGAGATACAGAAATATCTCAAGGAAAATCCTGACGCTGCTTCGGGTTATAAATATATCCCAGAGGGCTATCTGCAAAAACAGATGGCAGAAGGCGGTCAAAGCACAAAGGAATATATAATCGCCCACGCAGGTGAGCTTTCAGGCAAAGAACAGGATATGACCCTTTCAGAAGTATGCGACAGCATTTTCTATCAGCTCGGCACAGACGGCGATATAAGAAGCATAAAACTTGCCATAAAAGAATGGCTCATAGGTGAAAATTATCTTGCAAAAGGCGGTGCAAACGGCAGGGGCTTTCTTGAAACTACAATACTTTCACCTGAAGCAGGCATAATAGAGCGTGAAAAAATATCACAGCTTGGAAACAGCTACAAGACGATACTTTTTCCAAAGCAGGCGCAGGAATTTATTTTTGAGAACATAGAGGAGATACTCAGCAAAGATGTACAAAACTAATAATAAAATGCGATTTTGTGACAGATATTTATGTTTTCATACAATTTAGGTGGGGAAAATCAGAAAAGCTATTGAAAACCCACGAAAAAAGCAGTATAATAACAATAGTACATAAAACAACACGGGAGCTGAATGTTTTTCGGCTGAGAAAGAGCAAATAGATGTTCTGACCGCACCTGATATGGGTAATGCCAGCGTAGGAAAATAGTGTGTATATCTATGCGTATGCCCTTTTATCAGGCATACGCATTTTTTGTACGCAGAAAGGAATGGTATAATATGAAAAATTCAAAAACACTCACAATTGTCGAGGGTGCAGTAATGGTGGCACTGGCAACAGTGCTTAGCTTTATCAGAGTATACAAGCTCCCTTGGGGCGGCTCTATCACACTGCTCTCCATGCTTCCTATAGCCGTTTTCAGCATTAAGCATGGCGTAGCAAAGGGTCTTGGAGCGGCATTTGTTTTCTCTCTCATTCAGTTCATTCAGGGTATCACAGACGGACTTTTCGGCTGGGGACTTTCTCCTGTAATGCTCGTTGCCTGCATATTCATTGACTATCTTGCAGCCTACACAGTTCTCGGTGTGGCAGGAATGTTCAGAAAAAAAGGTGCAGTGGGCTGGATAGCAGGAACGATGATAGCAGTTTTCCTGAGATTTGTTTGCCACTTCATCAGCGGCGTTGTTATCTGGAAGTCATTCGGCGCACTGTGGGACGGCTTCTCAACAGACAACAGCATACTCTACAGCCTGCTTTACAACGGCTCATATATGCTTCCTGAAATGATATTCACAGCTATCGGTACGTTTGCACTTTTTGAGATACCTCAGACTAGAAAGATACTTTCCACACAGGATAAATAATCACACATTGCAAAAGGCTGGCGGTCTGCGGCTGTTTTCATTCATTCAGAAAAAGGCGTTGTAAAAAAACAGCGCTCAAAGAGTCGAGATTTCCTACTTTTCGGGA
>OGYD01001824.1_pt1 | contig 15229 bp, 17 predicted proteins | sample 1576441 | NCBI WGS metagenome assembly OGYD01 (sample SAMEA3541537, study PRJEB24748) | human gut metagenome | biome: human gut; feature: human-associated habitat; material: faeces | place: China | collected 2012 | reverse complement strand
CGACCACGCGCTCGCGGATGTAGGTGCGCACCACTTTACTCAGCTCAAAGCTGAACCGCCGATTTTGTTTATAATGTCTGCAGAGAAAGAGGGGGCGACGGCGTGCGAAAGCTGGCATATTGCGCAGGCGGTTTTTCGGCTGCGATCTTTCTGGCGCACTTTCTGCTGCCGGGGCATTGGGTGCTTCCCGCGGCGCTGGCGGCGGTCGTGCTTGCGCTCACGGCGCTGCTGCTCCCGGGCGCGCCGCGCCGCCGCGTGATGCTGGCGCTGCTGTCGGCGGCGATCGGCTTCGGGTGGTACGCCGCGGTATCGGCCGCGCGTCTGGCGCCCGCGCAGAACATCTCCGGTGATGTGCAGACGGTCACGGCGCGCGTGACGGAGTACCCGGCTGCGTATGAGCACAGTTACGGGCTGACTGTGCTGCTCACGAGCCCGGACGTGCCGCACTGCAAAGCGCGGCTCTATGTCTCCGACACGGAAGCGGCAGCGCTGCGCCCCGGCGATGAGATCACGGCGGAGGTGAAGCTCCGCCCATCCACACAGCGCTATGGGGCGGAGACGGATGCCTATACCTCCAAGGGAATCTATCTTATCGGCAACATTAAGGAGGGCTCGCTCACACATACCGGCGTCTGGGCATACAGCCGGCTCTACTGGCCGAAAACCGTTGCCCATGCGCTCAAGGCGAGCGCACGGGCGGCGTTCCCGGCGGACGTGCTGCCGTTTGCGCAGGCGCTCATGCTCGGCGATAAAGACCGCGCTCTATGCGCAAGACCTCGACATCCCGCTGAGCACGACCGGCATCATGCACACGGTCGCGGTCTCGGGGCTGCATCTGGCGTTTCTGCTGGGCTTTTTGCGCCTCTTTACCGGAAACCGGCGCACGACCGCTATCATCGGTCTGCCGCTGATGATCGTGTTCACGGTCATGGCGGGCGGAAGTCCTTCGGTGCTGCGCGCGGCGTTTATGACGGCGCTGGTGCTGTTTGCGCCGCTGCTCGGGCGAGAGAATGACCCGCCGACATCGCTGCTGACGGCGCTGGCGGTCTTGCTTGCGGCGAATCCCTTCGCCGCCGGAAGCGTCAGCCTGCAGCTCTCGTTTGCGTCGATGGCGGGGCTGTTTTGTGTGTCCGGTGCGCTGCACCGCGCGCTCAGCGACCGGCTGCTGCCCGCGGGGATGAAGCTCTCGCGCCCGCGGCGCAGGGTGCGTACCTTCTTCATTGCCACAACGGCGAGTTCCGTCGGCGCGATGGTGTTCACCGTGCCGCTCACGGCGCTGCATTTCGGCAACATTTCGCTCATCGCACCGGTCACGAACCTGCTGATCCTGTGGCTGCTGCCGGCGGCGTTCATCGGCTGCTATCTGGCATCGCTGCTCGGCCTCTTCTGGGCGTGGGGCGGCATGGCTGCCGCTTGGGTGACGGCGTGGCCGCTGCGCTATATCCTCGCCGTGGCAAAGCTGCTCTCCAAGCTTCCGGGCGCGGTGCTCTTTACCGGAAACCGCAGCGTTGTGCTGTGGCTCGTGTTTACGTATGGCGTGTTCGGCGCGGCGTGGGTCATCTCTCGCCGCCGGAGCATACATCGCTGGGTTCCGGCTGCGTGCAGCGTACTGGCGCTGTGCACGGTGCTGACGGTCAACGCCGTGCAGCTGCGGCACACGTCAACAGTCACGGCGCTCGACGTCAGTCAGGGGCAGAGCGTCGTCTTTTCGAGCGGGCGCAGCTGCGTGATGGTCGATTGCGGCGGCCGCTCCACCGTGGAGGGTCCGGGCGACATCGCTGCGCACAAGCTGCTTGCGCAGGGATACCGCAGTCTGGATCTGCTTGTGCTCACGCATCCGCATGATGACCATGTTAACGGCGTGCTGCGCCTGATGCACTGGCTGCCGGTGCGGACGCTTGCGATCCCGGCAGAGGCGGACACGACCAAAGCGCCCTTGAGCGACATTCTCGCCCTTGCCGCACAGCACCGCACGACGGTCGTGCGCGTGGATATGGAGCAGACGCTCACGGCGGGCGGCATCACGGTGCACCTGTATCCCGAGCCGTGCGCAGGCCGCGAGGACGGCAGTATGATCGTGCTGACGTCGATCGGCACATATGACACGCTGATACCCGGTGACGTGGACAGCGCGGCGGAGGCGAAGTTTCTTGCCGACTGCACCTATCCGGATATTGAGCTGCTGCTCGTCGGTCACCATGGCTCGAAAAAATCGACGTGCGATGCGTGGCTCGACGCCATCGCGCCGGACGCTGCGATCATCTCCGTCGGCTACAACAATTACGGCCACCCGACGGCCGAGACCCTTGCGCGCCTGCAGGCGCACAACATACCCATTTACCGCACCGACCGCATGGGCGACGTCACGGTGCATCTCTCGTGAGGAAACGTTATGGCAAAAGGAAAAAAGAAGCAGGAAATTCAAGACTATAAAGTTCAGCTGCGCGCGCTGCGCCAACAGGGCCCCGGGTGCCTGTATCTGCTCTGGGGACGGGAGGATTATCTGCGTGAGCAGTATCTGCTGCAGCTCAAAAAGCTCTGCATTCCCGGCGGGGAGGACGATTTCAGCTACCGCCGCTTTGACGGCGCTGAGCTCGATTTTCAGGCGCTGGCCGATGCGATCGACGCCGTGCCGTTTCTCAGCGAGCGCACGCTCGTCGAGGTGCGCGGCTATGACACGAACAAATGCCGCGAGGAAGAAGCCGACACGCTCATCCGGGTCATCAGCGACCTGCCGGACTATTGCACGCTCGTGTTCGTCATGGACACGGCATTTGAGCCGGACGGACGCCTGAAGACGACCAAGGCCTTCAAAAAGAACGGACAGCTCGTGCAGTTTACCGCGCAGGGGGAGTCTGCGCTCGTGCAGTGGGTCGGCAAGCACTTTGCCGCGCACGGGAAAAACATCTCGCCCGAGGATGCGCGCCAGCTCATCTTCTTTACCGGTGGTCTCATGAACACCATGATCCCGGAGATCGACAAGATCGCGGCCTATGCGCAGGGCGATACGGTCACGCGCGCGGACATCCTCGCCGTGGCGCAGCGCATTCCGGAGGCGGTCGTGTATGAATTGACCGACTGTCTGGCCAATCAGGACTATGACGGTGCGATGCGCATCCTCGCAGACCTGCTGGCCGATAAGTCCAACACGCCGATCTTCCTGCTCGCCGTCATCGGTCAGCAGATGCGCAGACTCTACGCCGCCCGCCTTGCGCGCCGCGCCGGTATCGGCACGAGCGAGCTGCGCGAGATGCTCGGCGTGCCGTATGATTCCATCGCGGAACGCCTCCTGCGCTCGGCGCGGAAATTCACCGGCCGTCAGCTTGAGGAGGCTGTGCGCCTGTGCGCGCAGGCGGACTTCGCCATGAAAAGCAGCGGCGCGGATGATATGGCGCTGCTCAAGGAGCTGCTGCTGCGCATTGCCGTGGGAGGTGCGGCATGATCCGCATCCGCGAGGCCATCATCGTCGAGGGACGGTATGATAAAAATACCCTCGCGCAGATCGTCGACGCGCCCATTCTCGAGACCTCCGGTTTTGGCATCTTCCATGACAGGCAGCGATTGGCGCTGCTGCGCCGTCTGGCCGAAACGCGCGGCATCATCGTGCTCACGGACAGTGACGGCGCAGGCTTTGTCATCCGCAACTACCTGCGCGGCGCCATCGACCCGTCGCAGGTCAAGCACGCCTATATCCCGGATATTGCCGGAAAGGAGCGGCGCAAGCGCACCGCCTCCAAGGAGGGCAAGCTCGGCGTGGAGGGAATGCGTCCGGATGTGCTGCTCGAGGCGCTGCGCCGTGCGGGCGCGACCATCGAAGGGGAGGAGACACCGGCTGCGGGCGCGCGTATTACGAAGGCGGATCTCTATGCAGCCGGGCTCACCGGCGGCGCGGACAGCAAGGCCGCCCGGCAGCGGCTGCTCGCGCAGCTTGACCTGCCCGAGCATCTGAGCACGAACGCGCTGCTCGAGGTGCTCAATGCACTCATGACGCGCGAAGAATTCCAAAAACTGTACATTTAGCGGAGAAATCGCCATATCTGATGGGAAAAACACCAGATATGGCGAAATTTTTCGTGCAAAAGCAGTTTGGCTGTGATATAGTACTGTACGGAATTATGTAAAGTAACCGGAAACCAATTACATGGAGGATGCAACGTATGAAATGCCCGTTTTGCGGCTTTGCCGAGAGCAAGGTCATTGATTCCCGCCCGGCGGAGGAGGGCGCGACCATCCGCCGCCGCCGCGAGTGCCTTGCCTGTCAGAAGCGCTTTACGACCTATGAGATCATTGAAACGCTCCCACTCGTTGTCATCAAGCGCGACGGCAGCCGCCAGAGCTTTGATAAGAGCAAGCTCATCAACGGCATGGTGCGCGCCTGCGACAAGCGCAAGGTGCCGCTGCCGGTGCTGGAGAAGATCGCCGACGAGATCGAGCAGGAGCTGCAGAGCGCGCTCGAGCGCGAGATCACGACCGAGCAGGTCGGCGAGATGGTCATGAAGCGCCTCAAGGACGTGGACGAGGTCGCCTACGTGCGCTTTGCCTCCGTTTACCGCCAGTTTAAGGACATCGACACCTTCATGCAGGAGCTGACGAAGCTCCTCAACGACCGCGGCTAAAACACATTGCCGAGCGCGACGCGCTCCCCGTCGGCGAGGCTCCGGATGCGCAGGCGCAGCAGGGCAATGTCTGCCGCGGCGGACGGTGCGCCGCTCTCGAGCGCACGCATGGCCTGACAGAATCCTTCTGTCACGGCGTCTGTGCTCTCATGCGGCAGCATACAGTGGGCATAGCCCTCGGCTGCGTGCCAGCGTTCGGCCGCCGTGCGCAGCGCTTCGGCGGCGCTGTCCGTATCATGGGCGGCACAGCATGCTTCCGCCTGCGCCGCAGCGTCATCCAGCTGCGTGCAGAGCCGGTTCAGATACCGGATGTTGCAGACGCAGCCGGCGGCAAGCGTGAGCAGGAGCGCGCATGCAATGATTTCCTTTTTCATATCGGTTCCTTTGCGGAAAAATAGATTTGCCCCGCGTCGTTGAGCATCAGCAGATAGACGTCTTGAACGCTTTGCGCGCCGCGTTGCTGCAGCTGCTTTTGCAGCCAGCGCTCGTCGCGCCCCATGCGCTTGAGATTCTTGTCGATGATGCGCCCGTTGTTGATGAGAATGGAGAAATAGCCGGTGTCGTCCGGCGTGACGCCCATCTGCGCGGCCGTGACCGGCTGCTGCTCCGGCGTGAGGATGATGTTGAGACGGCCGTTTGTCTCCAGCACGGCATACTCCACGCTTGCAATGTCAAGAATGCCCTGATTGCGCAGCTCCTGCGTCAGCTCGTCGAGCGTGAAGCGGTTGCGGTGCATTGCCTGCTGTGCGATGTGCCCGCGCTCGATGATGAGATTCGGCCGCCCGTAGAGCAGTTTGCGCAGGCTGACGCTCCGGTATGTCAGGCCGGAGATGATGAGCTCGCAGCAAAACAGCACCAGCAGCGGGATGAGCCCGTAGCTCAGCGGCAGGGACGGGTTTTGCAGCGGGATGGAAGCAATGTCCGCGACCAGCACCGCCACCACGAGCTCGGACAGTTCCAGCTCGCCGAGCTGCCGCTTGCCCATGAGCCGCATGGCTAGGATGAGCGAGAGAAATAAGATCAGCGTTCGAATGAGAATGATCGCCATAGAATGACCGCCTTTCCGGGTGGAGTTAGTTTGCCCGTTTTGTACAAAATATACCGAATTGGAGGTGCTGCATATGCAGTTTACAAAAATGCAGGGCTGCGGCAATGACTATATCTATGTCAACTGCTTCACCGAGACTGTGCCCGATCCGTCGCGTGCGGCAATCCGGCTGTCGGATCGCCATTTCGGTATCGGCGGCGACGGGCTCGTGCTGATCTGCCCGTCGGAGGTCGCGGATTTTTGCATGGAAATGTATAATGCCGACGGTTCGCGCTCCGAGATGTGCGGCAACGCCATCCGCTGCGTGGGCAAATATGTCCATGACCGCGGCCTGACGGACAAGACCGAGCTTACGATCGAGACACGCGCCGGCATCAAGACGCTCTGGCTGAATGTGGCCGACGGCGCGGTCGAGACTGTGCGCGTGTGCATGGGCAGTCCGGAGTTCCGGCCGGAGAAGATCCCGGTCGCGGCAGCGGGGGAGACTTTCCTCGAGCAGCCGATCGATGTGCTCGGAGAAACATGGATCGTCTCGTCCGTAAACACCGGGAACCCGCACTGCGTTACTTACGTGGACGATGCCATGGCGCTGGATTTCCCACGCATCGGCCCTGCGTTTGAAAACCATGCGGTGTTCCCCGCACGGGCGAACATCGAGTTTGTCGAGGTCGTGGATGACCACACGCTGCGCGTGCGCGTGTGGGAGCGCGGCAGCGGAGAGACGCTCGCCTGCGGCACGGGCGCAACGGCTGCGCTGGCGGTAACGGCGCGGCTGGGTAAGTGCGGTGACGAGGCGGATGTGCTCCTGCGCGGCGGCAAGCTTCACATCGCGTGGGATCGGTCGCAGAACCTGCTGTATATGACCGGCCCTGCGGCCTTTGTGTTTGACGGCACGGTCACGCTCTGAGCGCGGCCGCGATGACGGTATGGGAGGTAACAAACCATGAAAACGATCATCGGAACAAAACAGAATGTTACAAAAGAGCTGACTGCGCTGGTCGCGGATGTGCTCGCGCACAAGCCGGAGGCGAACATTGCCGTCTCGGCAGTGGATCTTCCGGAGGAAGTGCTCGGCGCACTTGCAAAGAGCGACCTCGCCTTTGACAAAGCGACGCTCTTTCAGGCGTGTGAATACTGCGGTGCGGCCGGTAAGGGCGTGCACGCGGTGGGTGCGGCGTTTCAGGTGCTCACGGCGGCAAAGCCGTTTGCGGCCGTGCACGCGCCGGATCCGGACGCGGACGCCGAGCACGCGGCGGATTACGACGCTGCCATTCAGGCAGCCGGAGGGCTCGATCTTGTGATCCTCGGTCTGGGTGAGCGCGGCCACGTTGCGTTCAATGAGCCGGGCGCCGGCTTTGGCGAAAAGACGCACATCGCAAAGCTCGCGGAGGTCACGCGTGAGGCCGCGGCCCCGGCCTTCGGTTCGCTTGAGCAGACGCCGGAGCAGGGCATCACGATCGGCATCCATACGATCCTCGGCGCGAAAAAGATCGTGCTTGTCGCCTTCGGCGCGCGCTGCGCGAAGGCGGTCAACGCCACGCTCACCGGCCGCCCGGAGACATTTACCCCCGCGTCATTCCTGCAGCTGCACACGGATGTTGAGGTTTATCTTGACGAAGCCGCTGCTGCGCAGTTATAATAAATAGTTGCCTGCTGTATTTTGCGGGTGATTTTGATCGGAGGAAAGCATTCATGTCCAAATATTTCGGTACCGACGGCTTCCGCGGTGAGGCCAACGTTGACCTGACCGTGGAACACGCCTACCGGATCGGCCGGTTTCTCGGCTGGTATTACGGCCGGGAGCACAAGTGCTCGGTCGTGATCGGCAAAGATACCCGCAGATCCAGCTATATGTTCGAAAATGCCCTGTCCGCCGGCCTGACGGCCTCGGGCGCGGACGCCTATCTTATGCATGTCACGACGACGCCGAGCGTGTCGTACATCGTCCGCTCGGACGATTTTGACTGCGGCATCATGATCAGCGCCAGCCACAACCCCTACAAGGACAACGGCATCAAGCTGCTCAACAGCGCCGGTGAGAAGATGGAGCAGAGCGTCATCGATGAGATCGAGGCGTATCTCGACGGCGATCAGGAGATCCCGTTTGCCACGGGGGCGAATATCGGCCGCACGCAGGACTATTCCGCCGGTCGCAACCGCTATATCGGCTATCTTATCAGCCTGTCCACGCACTCGTACAAGGGCATGAAGGTCGGCCTCGACTGCGCCAACGGCAGCACGTGGATGATGGCCAAAAACATCTTTGATGCACTCGGCGCGGACACCTATGTGATCGGCAACACGCCCGACGGCACGAACATCAACTGTGACTGCGGCTCGACGCACATCGAGAACCTGCAAAAGCACGTCCGTCTCAACGGGCTGGATGTGGGCTTTGCCTTCGACGGCGACGCCGACCGCTGCCTGGCCGTGGATGAAAACGGCTCGGTCGTCAACGGCGATAAGATCCTCTATGTCTGCGCGCGCAATATGCAGACGGAGGGCCGCTTCGGCAATTCCAAGGTCGTCACGACGGTCATGTCCAATCTCGGCCTGTACAAGGCGCTCGATGCGGCGGGCATCGGCTATGAAAAGACCGATGTCGGCGATAAGTACGTCGCGGAGAATATGCGCGCCAACGGCCATCTGATCGGCGGCGAACAGTCCGGGCACATTATTTTCGGCAAATATGCCAATACTGGTGACGGCTTGCTTACAGCCATCAAGCTCATGCAGGTCATGCTCGACCGCAAAAAGGCGCTCTCCGAACTGGCTGCGCCCGTGCGCGAATATCCGCAGCAGCTCACGAACGTGGAGGTCGACGACAAGGACGCCACGCTCAGCGACCCCGCCGTCGTTGCGGCGGAGCAGACCGTCACCGAGCGGCTCGGCGACGAGGGCCGCATCCTCGTGCGCAAGAGCGGTACGGAGCCCGTGCTGCGCGTCATGGTCGAGGCGGGCACGCACGAGCTGTGCGAGGAAAACGTTGCGTATGTGATCGATGTCATGCGCAAGAGCGGACATCTGATCCGGGTGCGCTGATATGATGACGATTCAAGACCTGCTCGATCTGAGCAAAACGATCGCAGCGCCGTTGTTTGTGGGCAAGACCTATCCGTGGGAGGCGCTGGCGGACATCGGGGATTTCATTCTTCAGCTCGGCCCTACGCTTCCGGCGGACGAGTATGAGCAGCGCGGCGAGAACATCTGGATCGCGCGCGATGCCAAGATCTTTGACAGCGCCTATATTGCCGGCCCCTGCATCATCGACCACGGTGCGGAGCTGCGCCAGTGCGCGTTTATCCGCGGCGATGCCATCGTCGGCAAAAACGCCGTCGTCGGCAACTCCTGCGAGCTGAAAAACGTCGTCCTGTTCGACAACGTCCAGACGCCGCACTTCAACTACGTCGGTGATTCCATCCTCGGCTATAAGGCCCATATGGGCGCGGGCTCGATCACGTCGAACGTCAAGAGCGACAAGACGCTCGTCGTCATCAAAAACGGGGCAGAGCGCATCGAGACCGGCCGCAAGAAGGTCGGCGCCATCCTCGGCGACTATGTGGAGGTCGGCTGCAACAGCGTGCTCAACCCCGGCACGGTCATCGGCCGCCACTCGAACATCTATCCGGTGTCGTGTGTGCGCGGCGTTATCCCCGCCGACAGCATCCTCAAGTCCACCGGCGAGGTCGTGCATAAGAACTGAAAGCAAAATCCCATCGGCGCAAACCGATGGGATTTTTCCGTATCGCGCCTTACAGCAGACTGCGGTAGTCGGCGTCCGGCGTGATGCAGTCCGGCGGGAAGAACTCGTCGATGGGGAAGTGGATACGGCTGAACATCGAGCACGGATCGTCCTCGCTCGAGCCCTGACACGCTTTGTCCGGCATGCAGTAGTCGTATGCCGGGATGAGCAGCTGCGTGTCGCGCTCAAGCCGGATGATCGAAAACTGCCCGAGCGTCACGAGCAGCTTCTTGCCGCTGCAGGTGAGCGAGAGCGCCTCGCCCATCGCGTCAAGGATCGCCTGCGGGATGGCGTGCGGTTCGGGGTCTGTCTCCCCGGCGGCGGCGCAGTCGACGAGCTTCATGTGCAGCGCGATCGGGTCGACCGATTCGACCACACCGACCGGCAGCCCCTCCTCGCACGGTGCACAGCCGCCGCCGTCGGAGGCGAACATCTTCACGCTCGCCTGACTGCCGAAGAGCATGACGCGCTTGTCGAAGATCGCAAGGCCGCTCACCGGTTCACAGCCCGGGAACGTCTCGCCGCGCACGCGGTAGAAGTACGTCACGTCCACCGTATAGTAGCCTTTGTTGAAGGTGATCTCCTTGACGCGCACGTCGGCGCACAGCAGCTCGGCGCTGCGCGGGCGCACACTCAGGGCGCTGTCGAGCTTTGTCTGCGAGGACACCGTCGGATACACCCGCAGGTCCTCCACACAGTCCTTATCGCGGCAGGCGTCAAAGATCTTGCGCGTATGGATGCAAACCGCCTCCCGGACAGCGGCGCTGCCCTCGACCGGTCCCGGTACAACTTTGTCTGCCATTTCAAAACCTCCTGGCATCAGATTGAAGCACGCTTCAGTAACAGTGTATGCATCCGGGTTTTTGATGTGATTCGGTTGGAAAAACCTTTACACAAAAGGCTTTCTGCGTTATAATTATTTATTATGCCAAGTGAGAGGTGCGTCATGGAAGGTCTCGGATTTATCCATGAGAAATTGGACATCAAGATCCTGATTCTCTACATTTTGAATCATTTACCCGCGGCTGTCGATGGGCAGACGCTGTCCGATCTTGTTTTCTGCGACAACGGCATCGGCTATTTCGACTACTCCGACTGCCTTGCGGAATTGGTGGATACCGCGCACATTACGGAGGAGGGCGGCAAGTACCGTATCACGGAAAAGGGCAGCCGCAACGTCAACGAGGTCGCAAGCAGCCTGCCGTATTCCGTGCGCATGAAGGCCGACCGCGTCACCGAGCCGATCGCCGAGCAGATGCGCCGCGCCGCCATGATCGTCGCGCAGCATACAAACACGCCGGAGGGCGGGTGCAATGTACACCTCGCGCTCTCGGACGGCATCGGGCAGGTCGTCTCCATGCAGCTTCTGGCAGCTGACGAGGCGCAGGCGCGCACGATGGAGCACTATTTTAAGGCACACGCGGAGGATGTCTATCAGGCACTCGTGCGTTTGCTCACAGAAAGCGAGGAAAAGTAACCGGCATGAATACCTACATCCCTGAGGGCTACAAGAGCCTGCTCGGCGTTTACGATACGCAAAAGGCCATCGGTCTGCTCAAGCGCCTGTTTGAAGATCAGCTCGCCGCGAACCTGAACCTGTTTCGCGTGTCCGCGCCGCTGTTTCTCGAGGAGTCCAGCGGCCTGAACGACAACCTCAACGGCTATGAGCGTCCGGTCTCATTCGATATCCTGCAGACCGGCAAGGAGGCGCAGGTCGTGCAGTCGCTCGCCAAGTGGAAGCGCATGGCGCTCTACCGCTACGACTTCTATCCCGGAAAGGGTCTCTATACCGACATGAACGCCATCCGCCGCGACGAGGATGTGCTCGATAACCTCCACTCCGTCTACGTCGATCAGTGGGACTGGGAGAAGGTCATCGAGCGCCGCGACCGCAATCTGGACTATCTCAAGTCCACGGTCATGGACATCGTCGCTGCCGTCTGCGAGACGCAGCGCACCATGCGCGCGATCTATCCGCAGCTTCAGGTGCTGCCGCAGCTGGAGCGTCAGGTCACGTTCGTCACCGCGCAGGAGCTCGAGGATCGCTATCCGGACCTCACGCCGAAGGAGCGCGAGCATGCCTTCGTGCGCGAGCACCACACTACGTTCATCATCGGCATCGGCGGCGCACTGCGCTCCGGCAAGCCGCATGACGGCCGCTCACCGGACTATGACGACTGGACGATGAACGGGGATATCCTGTTCTGGAATGACCTGCTCGGCTGCGCGTTTGAGCTCTCGTCCATGGGCATCCGCGTCGACCCCGAGAGCCTCGACCGCCAGCTGACCATCTCCGGCTGCGATGACCGCCGCAAGCTGACCTATCACAAGATGCTGCTGGCAGGGGAGCTGCCGCTGACGATCGGCGGCGGCATCGGTCAGTCGCGTCTGTCCATGCTGCTGCTCGGAAAGGCGCACGTCGGCGAGGTGCAGGCGTCCGTCTGGGACGATGAGACCACCGCCGCATGCGAGAAGGCCGGCATCCGCCTGCTGTAAAAGTAAATGCCTGCAATGCCCCGAGATCCGTGATCTCGGGGCATTTTCAGTGTACTTTCTGCGCATTTTGTCGATTTAAGATATGAAGAAAGCCCCAAAACCGCCACATCTGCGCTCCGGTATGCTATACTGCCCCACGCGATGTGCAAAGGAGGGATAGCGGATGCGGTCATGGCTTTCAAAAAACCGGCATGTGTACTGGCTGCTTGGCCTGATCGCGCTGGCGCTGGCGTATTTTGTGACGCAGCATCTCGGCTTGCGGTATCATGTCGTGCATCTGCCGCTCGACGACCGGATCCCGTTTTGCCCTGTGTTCGTCGTGTTTTACATCCTGTGGTATTTCTATGTGCCGGGATGTATGCTCTGGGCGTGCCTGCGGGCAAAGGACGTATTCTGCCGGCAGGCGGCTGCGCTGTTTTCGGGCGCGCTTTTGTGCGTAGCTGTATTTGTGCTCTACCCGACGTGCATCGACTTTCGCCCCGCGGCGGAGGGGACGGGGGTATTTCTGGCGCTTTGCCGGCTCATCTATGCGCATGACGCGCCGGTCAACGTGTTTCCGAGCCTGCATTGCTATGAGGCGCTGGTGCTGCATCTGGTGACATTTCGCACGCCGCCGCTGCGCGCGCGCAAAGCACTGCGGCTGGCGTCCTTCGTGCTGGTGCTTTTGATCTGCCTGTCCACGCTGCTTGTCAAGCAGCATTCCGCGGCGGATCTCATTGCCGGCTGCACGCTTGCCGTGGCCGTGTATTTGCTGACAACGTATCTGTTTTCCAAGAGGAGGTCTCACCATGATCATACGACCGTTTAACGCTGCCCATCTGCTGCTCCTTGCGCTTGCCGCCGGAGCGGTCGTGCTGCTGTGGGTACTGCTGCGCGGCCGGCCGGAGCGCTGCCGCAGTGCCGTGCTCATCGCACTGTGTGCGGCGAACATCATCGGCTTTTTCGTCTATAAGGGCTTTTTGTCCCGGGATATGCAGTTTCTGGAGGTGTCCGGACTCGACCGGTTCAACTGGTTCAGTGAGCTGCCGATGCAGCTTTGCAACATCAATATGTTCCTCATCCCGATCGGCATCCTCACGAAGCGGCGCTCGCTGCTCGGCTTCGCGTTTTTCGTCGCGCCGCTCGCTGCGCTCATGGCACTCGTGTTTCCGGAGGCGCCGTTTGTCGGCTACTCGCTCTGGCTGCCGCGCATGCTCGGCTTTTACGCCACGCACATCCTTATCATTGTCTGCGGACTGAGTCTCGTGACGCTCGGCTTTTACCGGCCGCAATTTCGGGACATTCCCGGCATCGCGGGCACGTTTTTCCTGCTTGGCATCGGTGCGCTGGCAGTCAATTTTCTGCTGCGGCACACGGTTTGCCCGCTGGCAAATTACTTCTTCGTCTACGGCGGGGATGTGGACATCAGTATCCTGAACCTGTTCTGGAAGTGGCTGCCCGTTCCGTTTTTGTATGAGCTGCCGGCGCTTTTGATACTCATTGGCTATATGGCGCTCATCTGCCGGCTCTTTTCCGCATGGGACCGCTGCCGCGACCGGCAGAGCGCCACGGTATAAAATGCAACAGCCTGATGCAAATGCGTCAGGCTGTTTACATTTTTGGCGCAAAAAGACCGCTGCGGACGCAGATTCCGCAGCGGTTCGTGGAGCGGGATACGGGAATCGAACCCGCCTATCCTGCTTGGGAAGCAGGTGTTCTACCAATGAACTAATCCCACAAGTGCAGTCATTATAGCACAGCCTTCTGTCGTTTTCAAGTGAAAAATGCAGCAGAACTTGACATTTCTCTGCGCGCAACTTATAATATGCATTCGTGACGTTTTTGCTTGTTGATATATTGGGAGGACACTATGGTGCAAGAAACCCTTCGTGAGAATAAAATGGGCACAATGCCCGAGAACAAGCTGCTGCTGTCGATGGCGGTGCCGATGATGATTTCCATGCTCGTGCAGGCACTGTACAACATCGTGGACAGTATTTTCGTCTCGCGTATCTGCGAGGATGCACTCACGGCGGTGTCGATGGCTTTCCCGTGGCAGAACATCGTTATCGCTATTGCTGTCGGCTTCGGCGTCGGCATCAACGCGCTGCTGTCGCGCGCGTTGGGGCAGAAAAATGCCGAGCGTGTCAATCAGGTCGCGGTCAACGGTCTGCTGCTCGCGGGGCTGAGCTATCTGCTCGTGCTTGTCGCAGGCTTGATCGGCATCCGTGCTTACATGCGCACGCAGACGGATATTGAGACGATCGTCAATTACGGCATCACGTACCTGAACATCTGCATTTTGTGCTCGTTCGGCGTTTTTGTTGAGATCACCTTCGAGCGCTTCCTGCAGGCGACCGGCCGCACGGTCTATTCCATGATCACGCAGCTGACCGGCGCGATCACGAACATCATCCTCGATCCGATCCTAATCTTCGGTCTGCTCGGCTTCCCGAAGCTGGGCATCGCCGGCGCCGCCTGGGCGACGGTGATTGGTCAGTGCGTCGGTGCGGTCGTCGCCGTGATGCTCAACCACTTCAAGAACCCGGAGGTGCATCTGCGCCTGCGGCACATCCGGCCGAACGGCCGTCTCATGGGTGAGATCACGGCCATCAGCATTCCGTCGATCATCATGAGCTGCATCTCGTCGCTGACGTGCTTTGTCATGAATATGATCCTCATTGCGTATTCCTCCACGGCGGTCGCCGTGTTCGGCGTCTATTTCAAGCTCCAGAGCTTTGTGTTCATGCCGGTGTTCGGGCTGAATAACGGCATGGTGCCGATCATTGCCTATAACTATGGCGCGCAGAAGCCGGAGCGTATCCATAAGACGATCCGCCTCGGCATGGTCTATGCCGTCGCGATCATGTTGGTCGGTCTGCTCGTATTCCAGCTCATTCCGAAAGAGCTGCTGCTGATGTTTGACGCCTCGGACGCTATGCTGGAGATCGGCGCGCCCGCACTGCGCATCATGAGCCTGGCGTTCGTGTTTGCCGGCATCGGCATCGTGTCCGGCTCGGCGTGTCAGGCGTTTGGCTACAGCGTCTACAGCATGCTCATCTCCATCGCGCGCCAGATCGTGGTGCTTATCCCGGCTGCCTACCTGCTGTCTCTGACCGGTGTGCTGCGCAGCATCTGGTTTGCGTTCCCGATCGCGGAGATCTTCTCGCTGATCCTCTCGCTGTTCTTTTTGCGCACCACGCTCAAAAAGACGGGCATGGCGCTGCCAAAGGCAAAGTAAATATCGCTTGCATATAGGGCGGCCGATATCACCGAATTCCTTTCGCTCTTCCTGGTGCCGGAAGAACAGCTGAGCCAGTGGCTGCACTTTGCTAACAGCGTCTTTAA
>OGYD01001821.1_pt1 | contig 15236 bp, 9 predicted proteins | sample 1576441 | NCBI WGS metagenome assembly OGYD01 (sample SAMEA3541537, study PRJEB24748) | human gut metagenome | biome: human gut; feature: human-associated habitat; material: faeces | place: China | collected 2012 | reverse complement strand
TAAACTGCGACAGCCGCTTTCCAAACGCCTGCGTCAGTACAAAAATCCCCACAAGAGCGCACAGCAGCAGCGCCCCGCCCGTCAGCCGAATACCATGGTCCGAGCGTGGGCTGAATGCTTTGCTCGGTGCTGACATTCCAATCGGGATTTGCCTCTTCCGCAGGCTCTGAAATTGTATAATCCGCCTCCTGCTTATTCGGAGCAGAGCCGACATAAGGATTGCCCTGAGTGCCGCTGCCGGAGGTTGCGACAAAATACTCGGTATCGAGATAAAACGCAGGTCTTACGCCCAAATCGGAATACCACGGAGCATACCTGCCCACCTCGCCCGACGAGCTGACATAACGCATATCATGATTACAGTCGGTAACGGGAGTACGAAGCCAATAAGGCCAAGCCATACCGTCATTGTTGTATGCGACATAATAGCCTTTAAGATTTTTCCACACGGCGTTAGCCTGTTTCACATCGAGAAGGAACACCTTTTCGGTCGTGGTTTCAAAATATGAATCATCATAATTAGCCACAACCTCCGAAATATCGGTGTAATATAACAAATCGGAATTTGCGTCGCCCTCAACAATACCCTTATTGTATTCGGGATGAGAGACAAGAGAACGCTGGGTAACGGTTTTCATAGCGGCAATTTCCGACTTTGAAAATTCATTTAAAAAGCCCGCTTTATTATTATAGGCCCCTGTTCCGCTGACATAACCATCCTTCGGCGGGTTACCGCAAAGCCAATCGACCTTACCTGCAGCCGCAGTCGAATTGAGCCAGGAACGCATATTGCTGTCTCTCCAATAATTTGAGCCGTAATCGGCGCGCTTATAGCTTCTGCTGTGCGATTTCGAATTGCTGTTGTCGTTTGTCTTGGCATCATACGCAAGAGTGTCAACAATTCTGTCTGCAAGCATAAGCGGACCGTTATCATCAATACTCACACAGCGCCAAAGAATCGAGGCGTTATTATATGTTCCCATTTTGACATAATCGCCCCTTTAATATCAGGCTTTGACGCCGCCTGAGCGAACATAGGCAACAGCGAAACAGCCATGCACATCGTAAGCAATACTGCCGTCAGTTTTTTTACCATTAACTCAATCCTTTACCAAATATATTTGCTTTAATTATATATGACTTGGTTATAGATGTCAACACATTTATCGTCAAACTTTTGTCAATTATGGCAGCTGCCTCTCATAATAAAATGCTTTCCGCAGCGTTAACATTCACGCTTTCCTTTTGCCGCTTATATATGACGAAAAAAACGTCTGATTTGCCCTTAAATGCAAAAAAACACCCTCCACTTTCATTTAAAAAGCAGAGGGTGCTTAACATGGTTAAAAACAATTCACTTGGCCGCAAAGGCCGCAAGTATCAGCTGCAAATTGAGCTGATAATTTTTTCCGCGTCAAACGGCTCGCCGAAATGATTTTTATAATCCGAATTTAATATATATACCGTTACCTTATCGCTGCTTTCCGCTACGATACTGAAATATGACGAAGACTGCATTTCAAATTTGTCTGTGTAATTACAGTATTTATATCGGTAATCGCCCTCGGTTCCGTCTGTATATTTAATGTTTTTTCCGCCGACCGAGGTCTTCCTTAACAGTTCTTTTTCAAGCCTTTTCTTAATAAGCTTTCGCGATGCCGCCGTTCCGCCGGTATACTCATATACGGTAGCTGTATAATAGTTATAGCTGCCGTCGCTTTTAGAGTAATTATCAACAGTATAATAACCACTTAAAAAGCCGTTTGAATACAGCTCATTATCCGAACGCTCAGCCTCGTAATCAGACAAATCGACAAAATTACCCAAGCTGTATTTACTCTCGGCGGCTTCTTTATAGCTGCTCGTCTTTTCGCTGCCAGAATTTACAAATACCGCGGCAAAAAACGACACGGAGAAAACCACGCAGAAGGCCGCTATACATAAGGAGCTTATCTTAAGCGCGGATTTTATTTTTGCGTCATTGACAAAAAAGTAAGCGATACAGCAAATTATTCCGGGTATCAAAATTATGCTCGGTATAATCAGAACAAAGGTATCAACAACAATATATATCGGTGTTGTTGTTACTTGGCTTTTGACAAAAGCCCAAAGAAGCCCCAATGCCACCACTGCAATTAAAACGACGACGAGATTTTTAGTCGATTTCTTTTTATCCATATTAACCCCCGCTTTTTATAAGTAACAGAATATGTGTTACTTCCGCAACATATTGTATGTATACAATATGTTATATTGTTTTTTTCGTTTTGTCAACAGCGGCTGCTTTTAAGAACGATAAAGGAAACCAAATGCACTTTACCGACACGCAAAAACGGTACACTCTGCCGCTTTTTATTACAGCTTGTTCACACACAACGAAAATGCAAAAACAGGATACAGCTTTTGCTATATCCTGCTTTTTTGGCGGAGAGTGAGGGATTCGAACCCTCGGTCCCGTTAGGGATTACCTGATTTCGAGTCAGGCCCGTTATGACCACTTCGATAACTCTCCGTATTCGGTTTTGTTAAGCTCAACAAAGAGCTTATATATTTTACCAAACGTACATACCTTTGTCAAATGATTTATTCAAATATTTTAATTTATTGCAATCAATAAGGGTTTTGTGCCTACGCAAAACGGATTTGCATGGTAAAATCCGTCAATGTTTGCGCAAAAACGGCGATTACAGCATCATTTCAGATAAAAAGTCTTCTATCGGCACGGTAAAGGTAAAGGTGAATGATTTTATACGAATGCATTATTGCATTCCGTATTTTGTCTTAATTCGTTCAAGAACTGAGCCTATAGGCTTTGCAAGCACTATTATAAATGCAACATTGGAAACTACATAGGTAAGCGTAACGGGCACAGCCGACGTAACAGCGGCAATATACCGCGTCAGATTAAACGTGCCGTCATACCAAAGGGTTGTATAAATATCCATAAGCAAAGAATACAGCACTCCCGAAACGGCACTGTAAATTATTCTGAACACAAGACTCTTTTTAAGCTGCGGAGCGAAAACTCCGGCTATAAGCCCGACTATACCCCACGAAAACATCTGGAACGGTGTCCATGGACCCTGCCCAAAATAAAAATTCGATATTACGGCTGTCAGCGCACCCGTCATAAAGCCTGCCTGTGGGCCGAAATACATCGCTGTTATTATAACGAGTGCCGTCACCGGTTTTACGCTGGGTGCCCACGCAAAAATAAGTCTGCCGACTGCCGACAACGCGACCATAACAGCTATTAAAATCATTTCCTTTGTACCGCTTTTTCCCTTTTCAAAGGCGAGAAAAAACGGAACGCACGACAACACGGCAACGCAAAGCGATATCCACGCATACTGTTTATCTTTAAACACTGTGGCACCGAGCAAAACCGCCGCAGGCACCAAAATGCACGGAAAAATATACGAAAGCCATTTTTTAACCATTATCTTCTCCGTTTCCGCGGCAGCACTCAGCCGCCTCTTCACTCGTTATCGCTGTGGGACAAAGCGGACGGGCTATGCGGTTCGCCGCCGTCGTATAAAAATTATTTTCGGCGAAAAACGAATTCGGCGCATCGGAAGAAATGATTTCGCCGTCAAAGAACAGCGCGCACCTATCGGCACCGACAGCGGCAAACTCAACATCATGCGTTACCATAACAACCGTTATTCCGTCCGATTTAAGTTTCTTTAATACATTCAAAAGCGAGGACTTTGAAAAGGCGTCAAGTCCCTTTGTCGGTTCGTCCAAAAGCAGTATTGCAGGCTCTGAAAGCAACATTTTCGCAAGGGCGCATTTTTGCTGTTCACCGCCGCTGAGGTCATAAGGATGCTTCGTAAGCAAATCCGTTATACCGAGTTTTTCGGAAATATCGCGTATTTTTTCTTCGCGCTCTTCTTTTTTATACTCCATCGCCTTGAGCATTTCTTCGAGATCGCCCGAAACGGTATCCTTTAAAAATACCGTCTGCGGATTTTGCGGCAGATATGCAAGCTTCTTTCGGTACAGCGAATTGCCCTTATAATCCTTGATTTTTTTGCCGTCTATCTTTATTTTGCCGCGGTACGGCTTATTAAGACCCGAAATAACATTCAGCATTGTCGTTTTTCCCGTGCCGTTGCCGCCGAGAATACAAATTATTTCGCCGCGATCCGCTTTAAGATTTACGCCGCGCAGAATGTCGGGCAAATCTCTTTCATATCTGAACCAAACATTTTTAAGCTCGATTGCCGTATCGGTTTTATCGGAATATTCTGATTTATCACCGTCGGAAAAGTCTATATTCCTTTTGAAATTACGTCTGAAAAACTCCTGCCCCTCTTTAACCGTAAGCGGGCAGACTTCGTCCGACGAGAGCAGATTGTAAAGCCTTACGGCACTCGGAAGACCCTTGAGCATAGGATGCTCGGGATTTATTTTTTTAAGATTTTTGCCGACGGCACGCGGTGAATCATACAAAAGCACGCAGCCGTTTTCCATAAGCAAAACCTTGTCGGCTATCGGGAAAACGTCCTCAAGACGGTGCTCTACCAAAAGCACGGTAATACCGAATTCGGTATTCAGCTTCTTAAGCGTCGCTATAAAATCAGCCGCGGCTATGGGGTCAAGCTGACTTGTGGGCTCATCTAAGATAAGCAACTTGGGCTGCATTACCATAACCGACGCAAGATTTAAAAGCTGCTTCTGACCGCCCGAAAGCTCGTCGGTTTTTTTGCGGAACCAATCCTGTATGCCGAAATAGCTCGCCATCTCGCCCACTCTGCGGCGAATTACGTTTTGCGGCACACCGAGATTTTCAAGACCGAACGACAGCTCGTGCCAAACCTTGTCCGTAACTATCTGATTATCGGGATTCTGCCCGACAAACCCTATGGCACATGCACTCTCGCGAAGACTGAGGGAATCAATGCTTTTCCCGTTATAGAGTATCTCGCCGCTCTTTTCACCTGCGGGAGCAAGCTCGTTTTTAATCAACTTTAAAAGGGTGGTCTTTCCGCAGCCCGTTGCGCCGCATATTACAGTAAAATCACCCTGCCCGATGTTAAGAGAAATATTGTGAAGAGTGTCTTTTTCCGCCTTGGGGTAACGGAAATTCAAATTTTCGATATGTAATATTTCCACTTTAAATTCTCCTTTACCTCAATAAAAAACGGAAGAAACGATAATATAAAAAACGAAATGTAAGTAATTAACGATTTTAACGAAAGGCTGATTTTGCCGAGCTCCGGATAAAATGTAAAATCGATGCTTCCGCTGCCGACGCCTATAAGTACGGCAGCAAAAAGCAATAATCCCGACAATAAAACCGCCGCGTCTCTCGCCCCGAATTTAAACAGCGAAAAGTTTGTTCTGCCGTGCAGACCGTATCCGCGTGCTCTCATAGACGACGACAGCTCCATGGAATTTTCAAGCGACCACGAAATCATCGCCGTAAAAACTCGTATTCCGCCGCGTAATCTGTCAACATAGCTTTTTTGCGAATACAGCCCCATTGCCTTTTGCGCTCTGCTCACATTTTTCATCTGTCTTTTAAACATCGGAACAAATCTGAGAGCCATGGAAAGCACAAGTGACATTTTCGGAATAATTCTGCCGAACAGATACAAGAATTTATCCTCGGTCATAATTTCATTATAGCACTTACACCAAAACAGCACTCCGACAACCATCACCGAGATAAAAACGCCGTAAACAACCGCTTCAAGCGTTACAGGGTTACCGTTCATAAAGAAAAGCGGAGTAACGCCGTTATGCGAAAACAGAGGATTTGTAACAGCCACGAGCAGAAAAAGCGGAAGATAAAAGCCCATATCGCTTAAAACAGCCTTTTTTCTCACGAGCATAAGCGAAAACATAATGCCGCCGAGGAGTGCTGTGAGCTGTATTACGGGATTCCATACAAACATAGCCGTTAACAGCACAGATATAAAATATGTAAAAGTAACAGCCGGATGATATCCGCCGAAAGCTTTCATCCCGTTTCATCTCCCATCCATATACAGCCGACATCCTTGCCGAGATCACAGGTATAGACCCATGCTATTCGGTCGCCGTCCTTCAGTTTGTATTTTGAGCATCCGTAATTCGGAAATTCGCCGTTCACCTGATACATCCAACCCGAAAGCGGTCCGCAGGAAAATTCGTACAGATAATTTATACCCTGAACGTATACGCTGCCATAGCTGTTTTTATCGGCACCCTGATACTCCATCTGTATTTTATTATACCTTACCGCCCTGTCAAGTATATCAAAAACGGTGTCGCCGGGTCTTAACACATATTCGGTTTCCGGCAATATAACGCCGTTTTGCGGCACGTATTTATCGGATTGCAGGACTTTGTCAAGCTCGTCGTAATTTTGAAGCACGGTATCACAGCGAATACTGATAAAAACCGTCTCGCTCTGCGGGGTTATATCGTCGATATGAGTAAGGTAGTACTCGTCAACGGACTGAATGTTTGTACCGTGAATCAATACGGCTATTATCAGCGCCAACGACAGGAGCGCCAAAATATCTTTTTTCAATTATGACTCCCCTTCCACGAGAAAAAATTACCGCATTTCGTCGTCTTCATCCTTATACATTGCCGCAAGCTCCTCCATTTCGAGAGTTTTTTTCATCTTACGGCGTCTGATTCTTATAATTATAAACACGGTAAGTCCTACCGCTAAAACAAACAGTACAACAGATATTACTATGGCGCGAACGATATTGTCAAGCTTTGTCTTTGTCTTGACGACATCCTCCCAACGCTCGATTTTTGCTCTGTCATATTCGCTGAGCGCGTTATAGCGTTTAACGATTTTATTCACCTTGCCCCTATCCTTGAGCGTGATTTTATCAAACGGATAAAGCTCGGCTTTAATGTCGTCGTTCAGCGAATCTATTTCCGCCTGAACCGCGGCAATTTGCTCCTTTGCCGAAACAAGCTTTCGGAGATATGCGTCTTTACCGTCAAAATCTTCACTCCTTTCGAGCTTATCAAGCAATGTTACAACCAAAACATACTGCTCCGTAGTGAGTTTTTCGGGCAGAGAGTCAACCATTGCACGGTCGGAATCGGTAAAATACAAAATGGCGTCGTCGTTTGCGTCATCATCCGAAAACACAATCACCGCGGTTTCACCCGCTATTTCCGAAACGTCTATTCCGCGTTTTTTGGCTTCATCGGACAAAGTCCAATAATTGCTCACGTAGCACCGCTCTGTTTCGGGCAACGAATAAAAAACCGCAAGAAGCTCGCGAAGCGTTTGTTTATCGGTCTTATTGACGATTTTAGAAATGTCGGAAGTAAGGTCGTTTATTCGCGATTTAAGCGCGGAGCTCTGCTCTTTTCTGAAATCGAAAAGAGTTCTCATACCGTTTTTTTGCCGCCAAAGAGATGCCATGGTATAAAGGGTCTGCTCCGACGCCATGGTATTTGATTTATCGGGCAAAGATGTGGGATTGTCGGGGTCGTAAGTAAACGAATGGACAAATCCGCCGTCCGTCATTCTGTAACGCATTATACCGTCAAAAAGGGTGTTGCCGTTTTTTATGAAACGGCTGTCCGAGAGAGGGTCGATATTAAGACTGCACAGCGCCACCGCCACCCAATCGGTACTCTCTACATTCTGAGTTCCCCAACTTTTGTAGTCGCCCGTGTCGAGTTGCAGACGTGAAAGGCACAAAACCGCTTCATCAACAACCTCGTGCACCGTTTTGCTCTCATCGGCGGACAACGCTTTTCTGTGATAAGAATATATTTTTTCGGAATTATAATATGGTGCGAGTGCCGTTATCGCCATAGCGGTAATATCGGGGTCTGCATCATCCGAGCTCAGGGCAAATCCGCCGTCGGAAAGCTGCTTTGAAATTATTTCAACGATTATATCGTCGCGGGTGTTGTACGCTCCGTCAGGCACGGCATAGCGCATACTGTCAAGAGTTATAAGCCCCCATATCCAGCCGTTTATGCCCTGTCTTCCGAGCGGCGTTGTCTTGCCGCGGTCGTAAGTTCCGTCCGATATCAGATTTATCGGCGCGCCGTTTTCGTCGGTTCCGAAATTTGTCGGGTCGCCGCCCATAGCGAGAACGGCGAGTGCTATTCTGTGCCACTCGGTTGCCTTTGCGGCACTGAGCCTTCCGCTTTCGCGATAACGCTCCTCTACCCTGTCTTTTATGACCGCAAGGTAGCCCTCGTTGTTATCCTGAATTCCGAGTCTGCCGAGAGCTATGGGATACCAATCCCCCGGAGTAGTACCCGCATTTTCCAAATATTTATCGTTAATCAAATATCCGTCGGGTTCCGAGCCGTTATCGGCTTTTTTCCATGCGATAATACCGTCCGCGACGCTAAGGAAATTGTCGGACGTATACTCCTTATTCTCTTTTGCCGATACGGTGAACGAAAATGAGGATATAACGCACAAAGCGCATAGAAACACCGAAATAACACGTTTTGTCATTTTTGGGAAGAGCTCTCCTTAACAGATTTTTCTTTTTCGCCGTTTTTGCGGCGTTTCTTTACATAAAACACAATAAAGCATACTCCGCCTGCCAAAACGATAAATGCCGATACCAAGCATATTACCGTGACAAGCGTTTTTGATTTTTTGTTTTCCGACAATGATACGGCGTTTTCCGTGCTCTCTTCGCTCTCGGAAAGAGCCTCTGAAGCTTCGGTTATCTCCTCCGTTCCCGCATCGGTCTCGGAAAAAGCGGATTCCTCCGCAGCCGAAGCCGCGACAGCGTCGGCAGACCCACCGGAAGCGGCAGCTGCCGCGCCGCCCGACGCATTCTTGCCGCCTAATGCCGCACCGGAGGACACATGAGCGCCGCTGCCGCCGACGGACAAAGGAGCATCCGCAGGAGCGGAGTTTGTTTCCGACCCCGGATTTTGAAGTGCCGAATTGATAGCGGAAATCGCGTTATCGACCGCGCTTTGCGAAGCGTCAAGCGTCTCGGCAACGGATAATGCCGCGGCGTATGCATTTTTTACATTTGAGCGCGTTATAAGACCCGAATAAATGGTTCTTTCTATTGCCTTTGTAAGCGAGTCCTTATTCGCCACCGAAAAATAGCCGGATTTCGGCTGATTTTCGACATTCGGAATTGAGGTTCCCATAGCACCGAAGCCGCCTATATCCGCTCCGTAGCCGAGAGTGAACTGTACTCTGACGATATCACCGTCGGAAAGGTATGTATCGGCAAAACCGACATTCGGGAAAACGTTGTTGACGGAATACATCCAGCCCGAGCCGTTTGTTATTACAAATTCACCGAGATGGCCTTTCCAGTTTTTCTCATAATCGCCGGGGTCATAAAACGTCATTGTGCTTTTAAGATGCGGCACCAAAACAGACGGTATTGTCGGTGAAATTCCGAGTGCTTTCGGAGACGAAGCGGACGAGCTTCTCTGATAATTGTTATATCTCGCCGCAGACGCCGTACCGTCGGCTACATACGCGAGGTAAAACGAAGAGCTTACGCTGCCGCCGTAATAACCCACATATCCGTTTTCGTTAAGCAGGCGCAAAAGCTGCTGAGCGGACGTCTCGCCCTCGTATATATTTACTTTTTGGGGATACACGAGATATCCGCAGCCTATGGTGAACATTTCGACGCTCCAAACAGCCGTGCCGATTTTTTCGCCCTGCCGCGCTTTCTTGTAGTTAATGTGATATGTAAGCTGCTTTTTTCGCCCGCCGTCAGACGATGCCGAAACGACAACTGTGTTATCGCCCTCAAAGGTAAAGTTAAGGGTATAGCTTGATTTTTCGTTATCGTCCCATGTGGGCGAAAGCTTTTCGCCGTTAAACGTAACCGTCGCTTTTATTTTTTCGCCTGACGCATTTCTCGCCCATACGTCAAATGTCTTTTTGCTTCCGCGCTGAGTTGTATTGTCGGAAAGCGTAGTTCTGAGCGTAGGGCCTGCCGCGGCAAAAACCCGAGACGACGGCAGAATAAGCAAAAAACACATAAAAAAGCAAATAAGAGCTCTTTTGGTTTTGTTTTTATCCGTGGTATATACCTCCCTTGCAAAATAAATCCGCCGATAATCGGCATTTTTCGGTTTAGTGTAAGCGATGTACCCGCCGGAGACAAAATGCCCCGTCGGGTACGTAATCAATCCGTCTTATTCTTCGTCCTTTTTGCGTTTGGCGGTAACAGCCATTGCCGCAGCAAAAGAAGAGAACATTAAAAATGCAACCGCCGCATTTCCGATTCTGCCTGTTTTGGGAATTGAAACGCCCTTAATATCCGTATCGGCGGTATTTCCGGAATTTGACGTATTCCCGTCTGTACCCGGTACCGACGGTACATTGACATTTCCGTTGTCATTGCTACCGAGTGACGAATCTGTCGGAATTTCGTCAAGTGCCGCCTTGGCTTTTATCAAAGCGGTATTCACTTCGTCCTTATTCTTCGCCGCACTTATATCAGCCATACCTTTTTCGAGAGCCTTGTTAAATGCCTCACGATTGAGTGTGTAATCCGAAGCGTCCTTGTAGCTCTCGAGCTGCTCGAGTGCTGTCTTTTTGGCTTCTTTGAGGCTTATTATTTCGGAAAGCTCTTTTTCGGCGTTCAAAAGCACATCAAGATTTGAAACGTACGGCTTTAAATCGTCGTCGAGATTGTCATATGCGTTTCTTGCCTCGTTTATTTTAACGCCGCTGTCCGCCGTTACATCGCCGATGTCGTTGATTTTTTCGACAACCTCGTTTACATCGTCGGCATCAAAAGTCTTTTGCCAATAAAGGATCGGATAGCCGCCGTTTACAAGAGAATATTCGTCTTTTTTGAATTTTTCGCCGAGAAGCGCGAGGAATTCGGGAGATTTCATAAACTCGGTTGTCTCGCCTGTGGTACTTCCGTCACCGTTTCCGATTCCGTTCTCTGTAACGGAAGAGTCATAATAGCATTCCTGGACCCTGTTATCATTTGTGAGCGAGCCTGCTATTGCGCCTGCCTGACCGTCGGATGCGGAAGTTATTTTACCTGCGTTATAGCAATTGACTATGGTGTGGCCGTCCTGAGCCTGTCCTACAATGCCGCCGAGTGAATAAATACCGTTTATGCTTCCGAGGTTGTAGCAGTTGTCTATGGTAACCTCAACCGAAGTATCACGTCTTGTAGTATCGAGATGTCCTACAATACCGCCTGTATGGCCGCTGCTTGCATAAAGCGAGCCTACGTTGTAGCAGCCCGTGATATTACTCTTGCCGCCGTCGCGCACTGTACCGACTATACCGCCCATGTAACCGCTGCCGTAAATATCGGCACCGTTCCAGCAGTTTATAAAGTCTGCGCCGTTACTCCATTTGGCGATACCGCCGAGGAACGAAGTGTATATATTTTCTTTGCCGATTTCGCCGCTTGCGACACCGACATTCTTAATTACGGCATTTTGGCAGACAGTTCCGAAAAGTCCGCCGCGGAGAGAAGTAAGATTGTCTATGACATATCCGTCGCCGTCAAATACACCGTCAAACTGATTTCTGTCAGAGCCTATCGGGGTCCAGTTGTCATAGTCGCTGAGGTCGATATTATCGGTCATTTCAAAGTAAACACCGGTAGTTGCCATAAGCTTGGTATTTACGTAATATGACAGATTGTAAAGGTCCTCTGCCGTGCTTATAAGGTACGGTGAAGTCTCGGAGCCCAAGCCCTCCCACGGGATTTTATCCTTTACCGTAACTGTTACAAAGGTCTTGAGTTTACCGCTCTTTATACATACCTTTTGAGTTCCGACTTCAAGTGAATCACCGGAAATTATCTCATAATCCGTTACGGGCTTTTGCGCTCCGTCGCTGTAATATGCGGTAACCTCCATGCCGGCAGCGTCAAAAGAGTCGCCGTCATAATATTCGGTCTTATCGGGTGCTTTTGTAACCGCGATAGAAGTGATGTACGGCGTATTTGAGTCAAGCTCTCCCTCGCCGCCGACAAGCTCTATTGCCGAAACAAGAGCCGAATAATTATTTACGTATCTGCGTTCGTTTTCGGGAACCGCACGAAATTTTGCGAGTGCGCTCTTTGCCGCAGACTTATAATTTGCGTCCGTCGGCAGAGGAAGAGCGTCTATGGCACTTACTGCGTCCGTGATTGCCGCTTTGGTTTCCGCGCTCCAGTCGCCGCGCATATCATAAAGTGCTCTCATCTTATTTTCAAATCTCCAATAAGCTACGAGAGCGTAAGTTGCCTGATCGTTTGCCATACTGTTCCAGCCGTTGCCGACAACATGGCAGAAGCCGCCGTTTGTATCGCGGAATCTCAGAAGTCCGTCAAGGAGCGTTAAGCCGTCTGAGGTTATAAATCTGCTGTCCTTTTGGGGGTCGATTCCGACAGAAGTCAGCGCAACTATAACCTGAGCTATACTTTCGGAGTTATCGGTATTCCAGGAAGTAAAGCCCGCTTTATCGTTCATCATTGAACCTAAGCGGTCAAATGCTTCGTCCACGCATTGACGAACCGTTTTTGAAACTTCGTCGCCCGAAATTTCATTTTTATATGTATACACAGTATCGTCATTGTAATAAGGAGCGAGCGCCTGTATTGCCATAGCGGTAATATCGACATCCGACGATGAACCGTAACCGCCGAGAACCCAGCCGCCGTATTTATTGCCGTCTACGCCGTCGGTAAGCTGCATTTTAAGTATTTCTTTTATGAAAAGCTCACGCTGATATGCGGCGTCGCCCGGAACCTCATACATACCGGTATCAAGAGCAATAAGACCCCATATCCAGCCGTTTATACCCTGTTTGCCGGGACCGCCCTTTACCTTGCAGTTATAGCTGCCGTCCGCGATAAGATTTATCGGCTGACCGTTATACGTTCCGAAGCTTGTGGGGTCGCCGCCGAGAGCCTCTATTGCAACAACGCCTCTGTGCCACTCGGTAGCCTTTACGCTGTGAAGTGTACCGCCGTTTTCGGTGTATGTCTTTTCGACGTATGACTTCATGGCATTGAGATAGTCGGTGTAGCCTGTGCCGTCGTCGATAAGATAAGTATATTTTCCGTCTACGGAATCGAAATATCCGTAACGGCCCATAGCAAGTGCCATCCAGTCGGTAGCCGTAGAGCTGGCGCCTGACATATAGCTTTCATTGCCCAAAAGAGTGTCGGCGGAAGTGAGCCCCGCTTTGGTTTTTGAGCTATTGACTGCCTCTTTAATGTAACCCGAAAGCTTTGCCGAAAGCTCGGTTCCCTCGCTGAACGAAGGACGAACGGGCTTATCTGCGGAAACAAGGCTTTCCCAAGCAAGCTTCGGATTTTTGTCGCCCGAAACAAATGCCGAACCGAGCATAGTCTCGGTTACGGAGTCAACCTTTGTCGCGCCGTCAACATCACCTTTATTGCCTGTTGCCGCGAAAGACGAGGTTGAGAGATAATAGCAGTTCTCTGCCGTTCCTCTTGTGGCGCCTATCAATGCGCCGATATTGTTTTGGTAGCCTGCCGAGTCTTCAACCGTGCCTGCATTGTAGCAATTTACAAGCTCGGGAGACGCCGCTTTGTGTCCGCCGGCTACGCCGCCGACAGAGGCAGGACCCGATACCTTACCTGTGTTATAGCAGTTTTCGAGTTTGCCTGCGCGCCAATGCTGACCGCTTACGCCGCCTATGTAGCCTGTTGTACCGCTGACATTACCCGAATTGTAGCAGCCCGAAACGGTAGACGCGCCGCCGACATAGCCCACTACGCCGCCGACTCCCGAAGAGCCGCTGACATCGGCATTATTTCCGCAGCCAATTATATTGCCTGCATTGAGGTAACCGACAACGCCTGCAACCGATGAAGAACCGCTGACGCTGCCCTTAACCGTAACATTCTTAACCGTACCGCCGTTTACCTTTCCGAAAAGTCCCGCATTGGAACCCGAAGAAATGTAAAGTCCGCTGATTACGTGGTTGTTTCCGTCGAATGTTCCGGCAAAAGCCGATGACGAGGAGCCTATCGGCGTCCATTCGGAGCCTTCTCCGCCGAGGTCGATATCGGCTGTAAGCTCTACTGTTTTTCCCGAAAAGTCTTCATCGCCGTTCACCTTTTCGGAGAACGCGAGCAGCTCCTTTGCCGACGATATTGAAAGATCAGCCGGTGCGGCAAGTACCGCAACGGGTATCACAGACAATATCATCACAAGAGCAAGAAGCCATGACAGACATTTCTTTACTGTCTTTTTAGGTTTTAACATACCTTACTCCTTTCAAAACTCTTTACTTTTTGCGCTTCCCGCCGGGAGTTTTAAGACCGGCTTTTTCGAGAGCGCGCGGCCAAGGGCCTAAAAATGCCTTAATTCGCGAGCGTGTGGCGTCATCAAAATCGTCTTTTCGCGGAAGCCTTTTCAGCTCCTCGGATTTACGCACAAGCTCATTTACTGCCCATTTTTCTTTGTCGTCGCCAAACATAAAATCCTCCGAACACAAAAAATCTCTCCCTGCCGAAAAGCAGGGAGAGTGCAACAAATTAACCAACGAAAAAATCTTGCGCAATCGGGCAAAGAGTGCACCGACAGCACAAATCAAAAGCTGATAAATCGGCTGCACTCTTCTCACCAAAGTTGTGTTTAACCATAAAAATACGGCAGGTCTCCTGACTTATGATCCCATACATCACGGGAAGAGTCGCCTTCTCGGAAAGCTCCAATGGATCGGACTCTCTTACGTCAAACACAGTAATGGCGGTTGTTCCGGATTTTAACCGGATTCCCTTTTAATTCGCGGCAAGAACCGCGAAACCGTATTTTTTATCAAATATTAAACTGTATAAGCCCAAGTTGCAAAGACGAACCGGCAAAAAGCGTCGATTTTGCGGTTTATCTTGCAACTTATTGATATTTTACTACATAAATATTTCGCCGTCAATAAAACACGGCGCAAAATATGTGCGTAATACTTGTTTGCATTTGAAAAAATTTTAGTAAATTATTGACAATGAGGCTTTAATTTAATATAATATCAAAGCATGAAATGCGCCGATGTGGCGAAATCGGCAGACGCAAGGGACTTAAAATCCCTCGGTAGCAATACCGTACCGGTTCAAGTCCGGTCATCGGCACCATTGTTTTACGGCCACAACCGTGAACTATGAAGAACAAGTGTGAATATAGGCGTATCAAAGAGCTTTTTTAGACGATTCTGCCCTTTCAATCCCCTACATTCACTCTTGTGCACTCCATAACTGCAGTAAAATTGCAGTACAAAAGCCATACTATATTTTACTGAAATTTTGGAAAATCAAGAAATATAAACCGGT